>ERZ1292623.2043-Hain-H51-01um-R1-2043-length-18639-cov-4_pt1 | contig 18639 bp, 12 predicted proteins | sample MGYA00564398_ERZ1292623 | MGnify/ENA primary metagenome ERZ1292623 (study PRJEB36523, sample SAMEA6512633) | groundwater metagenome | collected 2019-01-07 | study: AquaDiva: Metagenomics assemblies of 32 groundwater samples | reverse complement strand
CCGTTGTTTTCCTGCCAGTTGAAACGTCTCGTGTTGTGGCCATCGTTGCGGCTCTTACCGCCTTGTTTGTTTTGGGATATTTCAAGGGCAAAATTGTCAAGATGTCGCCAATCAGAAGTGCGCTGGAAATCTTGATAATAGGCGGTATAGCGACGGCAGTTGGTTTGGCTGCCGGAAAGTTCTTTGGAGTTTAAAAACTAATCTTTGTTGGATACGCTTACGGACTGAAAGTTGAATTTCTTTTGTGCGGCAATTATTGCTGTATAGGCAATAGTTAAATAAGCTAACCCACTGATACAAGCATGCAGCAAGTTACTTTGACCTGTGATGACTAGGTAGCTACCGCTGGCTAACGTTAGGCCGGTAAGCGCGTACGAAGCTTGTAGCCTACTTTTCGTAGGACTAAACAGCGTATAAAAAGCCACTAAAATACTGGATATTGCAATTGCGATGTGTATTAGTAAAACCATGTGCATTATTATAGCACCTATGCTATCCAGTTTTCAAGCGAGATTAGAGCGCTAAATACGACTAGAATAACCAACGAAAAGCGAAAAACTTTTCGTGCCCAAGAGTTGTCATTTTTGGTCGTAAAGCCACTTAAGCCTAGCCATGTCCACCAAAGCCCCATCAGCATCATGACCAACAGGTATATGTAACCCGTATAGCGGAATAAACTGAGGCTCATAGCAGAAACTGCAAAGGCAACAATATACACAAGCATTTGTATTTTTGTACTTTGAACGCCTTTTACCACTGGCATAACGGGTATTCCCGCTTGTTTATATTCATTGCGACGATAAATAGCGATCGAATAAAATTCGGGCATTTGCCAAAAGAACAAAATCATAAATAGTATTATCGCTCCAGCATCAATGTTGTTCGTTACGGCCGTATACCCAGCTAAAATCGGCATTGCCCCAGACACGCTGCCAACTAGCGTACCGTGAATTGACATACGCTTTGACAACATTCCATATAGAACGATGTAGATTATAAAGCCCAAAAAGGCAATGACGACGGTTAAGAGGTTGGTAAATAGCGCCAGTAGCGTAAAGCCAATAAATCCGATAATGCCCGCGAATATCAGTGCATTTTTGGCGGGCACCAGACCGGCGACTATAGATCTTTTTTGTGTTCTGGTCATTATTCGGTCAATGTCTTGGTCAAAGTAATTATTAAAAGCGCAGGCCGAGCCTATTACCAGGCCCATGCCCAGTGTGATTGCCACAAATAACGTCAGATTGATGTCGCCTCGGCTTGCCAGCAAAAATCCAGCCACCGTTGTCAGTAAATTACCGTATGTTACACCGGGCTTAATCAGTTCATAGTATGCCTTAGCCGACATTTTTAGTAGCCTTCGTCATGTATAATTTCTTTTTCAATATTTGGGTTATGCATCATGTTGTAATCTAGGTTGGCCATAATCCACAAAGACCCCGCTATTATCACGACAAGCACTAGTAGCATAAACAGAAAGGATATTAGATTAAAGTGTGGTTTAGACTCTTGGCCTAGGTGTAAAAAGTAAACTAGCTGCACGCCCAGTTGCAGCGCAGCCAGTACGACGATCGATAATATTAACAGTCCTTTTGATACGTCCAGGGAACCCTGTGTGTATCCCAGGACTAAACCAAATGCTACTAGCGTTAACACTAGCGAAACAGCAAAGCCAGTTACATAAGACCTCATGACAATGCTCCCATCAGGTAAACTATGGTAAAAATGAATATCCAAACAATATCCAAAAAGTGCCAGAATAGGCTAAACAAGAATAGTCTTTTTACGGTTGTGCCAGTCAGCTTACTGGTCGATAGCCGTACAATTAAAAAGCTAGCCCACAGCAGACCTAGACAGATGTGTAATCCATGCGTTCCAACCAGTGTAAAGAATGATGATAAAAAGGCTGATCGTTGCCAGTCGTTACCCTCGGCTGCTAATTCTCGAAACTCGTTTATCTCTAGACCGATGAACATTAGGCCTAAGACTACGGTTGCAACAAGTAGACGAATTACTCTGTCTTTTTGCTGCTTGCGTGCACTAACAACGGCTAGGCCACAAACAAAGCTACTGATTAGCAATATCAACGTTTCTAGCAGGACGAAAGGCAGGCTGAATAGTTCGTTACCCCCAGGCCCGCCAAATGTGTTGTTACGCAGCACCGCGAATGTTGCGAATAAACTAGCGAACAAAACACAGTCTGTCATTAGGTATATCCAAAAACCCAGGGTTGTTTTTGAATCTTCTATATATTTCATGATCTTGTTCCCGCGTCTAGCTTGGCGATCTCACTGGCGCTTACCGTGTACTCGGGCTCTTCGTCAAGCGACCTAATGATAAAACATGTGATCGCACCAACCAATGCCAGCGCCGCCAGCCACCAAATATGCCAAACAATACCAAAGCCCGCAGCAAAGGCAAAGCCGGCAATCATCAAACCAAACGGACTGTTTTTTGGTAATTTAAAGCTAGTATAGGCGGGCTTTTCGTGGGATTTTTTATAAAATTTAGTCTTCCAAAAAGCATCGCGACTGTTAATGGCTGGCAACGTGGCGAAATTATAAAAAGGCGCAGGCGAAGGTACTGACCATTCCAGTGTTCGTCCATTCCAAGGATCGCCTGTTGTGTCTAGGTTCTGCTTGCGCTGTCTTATGCTAACAATGAATTGCGTAATTTGCAGCACTATGCCCAGGCCAATAATTGCTACGCCTAAGCCCGCGACAACAAATAAGCCTTGCCAGCCAGTCGATGCCTCATAGTGGTCTAACCGCCGGGTCGCACCCATGAATCCTAATATATAAAGCGGTACAAACGCCACAAGGAAGCCTATCATCCAGCAGTAGGCCGCGTATTTACCCAGCTGCTCATGCAGCTTAAAGCCGAATATTTTTGGAAACCAATATGTAATTCCTGCCATATAGCCAAACACAACGCCACCGATAACCATATTGTGAAAGTGAGCTACCAAGAACAGGCTATTATGTACCTGAAAGTCTATTGCCGGAACGGCTAGCAATACGCCCGTCATTCCACCCAGTGTGAATGTCACCACAAATCCCAAAAACCAAATCATCGGCGAGGTAAACCTGATCCGTCCTTGGTACATCGTAAACAGCCAGTTAAATACTTTTACACCTGTTGGTATTGCAATAATCATCGTCATTATTCCAAAGAACGCATTCACATTGCCGCCAGCACCCATGGTGAAAAAGTGATGCAACCAAACGATATATGATAGAAAAGTGATCGCTGCGATAGCCCAAACCATAGATTTGTAACCGAATAATGGTTTTCGTGAGAATGTCGCTACTACCTCCGAGAAAACTCCAAAGGCAGGCAGTATCAATATATAGACTTCTGGGTGCCCCCACGCCCATATCAGGTTGATGTACATCATCGGATTACCACCAAAATCAGATGTAAAAAAGTGCATACCTAGGGTTCGATCAATAGATAGCATTGCTAGGGTTGCGGTTAAGATAGGGAACGCAAAGATGACCAAGATCATGCTGCCCATAACTGTCCAAGTAAATACAGGCATCCTCATTAGGGTCATACCAGGTGCGCGCATTTTCAGTATTGTAACTAAAAAGTTTATACCAGAAAGCAAGCTACCAATCCCAGCAATTTGCAAAGCCCATATCCAATAATCTACCCCAACCCCGGGGCTATATTCTATGCCCGATAGCGGTGGATATGCCAGCCAACCCGCTGCCGCAAACTCGCCTATTACCAGCGCAGTATTAACTAGCATCATACCTGCAACGAACAGCCAAAAGCTGACAGAGTTTAAAAACGGAAATGCCACATCACGCGAGCCTATTTGCAGAGGCAAGACAAGATTGATCAGCCCAAACATCAAGCCCATAGCGACAAAGAATATCATTATCGTGCCGTGCGCAGTAAATATTTGCTGGAAATGATCTGACGCTAAAAATCCGCTGGCTTCGCCCGATGAAAGAGCTTGTTGAACACGCATCATACCGGCATCGGCTGCACCACGTAGCAGCATTAACACTGCGACTATTATGTACATCACGCCAATTTTTTTAGGGTCTAGGCTGGTTAGCCATTCTTTGTATAGCCATTTCCAGCGTTTTAGATAAAACAGCAAAGCAATCACAATAATGCCGACGACGCCCATAGAAATTGCGCCACCTAAGACGATAGGATCGTGGGGCAGGGCTTCAAAGGTTAATCGGCCGAACATATTTAGTGACTCATACCTTCCGTGTGATTCTGATCTTGAACTTTCGCTTTTTGATCAGTTTTTGCTGGTGCTATATATTTCATTATTATCGTATCATACAAGCCATTATCGACGGACGAATAGTATTTTACTGCATTGTTCCTGCTTTTTTGCAACAGTTTTTCATATTCATCAACCGATAGCTTGTCGTTTGATTGCTTTGTTTTTTGAACCCAATCCTCAAAACCCTCGCTTGTGCTAGAACGCGCAACGAATCTCATGTCAGAAAAACCTTCACCGCTGATATTTGCTGACGAACCTTTATAGGTTCCAGCCGTATCTGCCATTAGATGTAGCTTTGTGCTCATACCGGCCATGGCATATACTTGACCACCCAGGCTTGGTATCCAAAACGAGTTCATAGGTGCGTCTGATGTAATTACAAAATTGATAGGTGTCTTTTCAGGAAATTCAACATGATTGACAGTCGCGATATCGTGTTCAGGGTATATAAATAACCATTTCCACTGCAACGCTACAACTTGAATCTTGATAGGTTGTTTTTCGCTAGATAATTCCTTGAATGGGTCAAGGCTATGCGAGGTTTGCCAAGTAATAATCGCTAATATTGCAATAATTACCATCGGAATGCCCCACCACACTGCCTCGGCTTTTCGGTTACCAGTTAGGTTTGGGCTGTATTTTGCTTTGGTATTACTGGCGCGGTATTTCCAGGCAATTGCGAAGGTCAGAATATACACAGGGATCACGACTATCAACATTAGAAGCGTCACAATTACTAGCAGGTCGCGCTGTTGGTTAGCTATAGTCCCCTGTGGCTGTAAAATGTCGATATCCGCCGTTGCAAAGAAAGCCGCACAAATAGCAATCAAACCGACCAATAATGCAACAGATATTATTAATCTGTATTTTTTATTAACCCTTTTGCTCCACTTTGCAAAATTCATATTGCATATATTATAGCAGTTTGTTAGATTAACCAATATAAAAGACTTATGCAAAGTATCCGTATCTGATAGTATAGATGTATATGACGAGAACTTATATCTCAGAGGCTCCAGAACAAGTTGGACAAACAATCGAGCTAAAAGGCTGGGTTGCTTCACGGCGTGATCACGGAAAGTTGATTTTTATTGACCTGCGCGATCGTACGGGCGTGTTGCAAGTTGTTTTTTTGGGCAAGAATGCCGAGCTGTTTCAGCAAGCCTCGATTTTGCGTGACGAATTTGTGGTGAGTATCAAAGGTCTTGTTAAAGCTCGTGGTGAAAAGCAGATTAATAAGGACGTACCAACAGGTTCTGTAGAGTTAGTTGCTGAGTCGCTGGAAATATTAAATACCGCAGAAACCCCAGTGTTTGAAATTGAAAAAGCGCCTACTACTAGCGAAGAGCTGCGCATGAAACATCGCTATCTAGATATGCGCTCAAGTCGCATGCAAAATAATATTCAAAAGCGCCACCAAATTATAAAGCTGATTCGTGATTATTTAGACGAACAAAAATTTCTAGAGATTGAAACACCGTTTCTGACAAAAGGCACCCCCGAGGGTGCGCGCGAGTTTATTGTTCCGGCACGCCTAAGCCCTGGCAAGTTTTTTGTATTGCCGCAATCGCCACAGCAGTTCAAGCAGTTGCTGATGGTCGGCGGCATGGAACGTTATTTTCAGATTGCCAGGTGTTTTCGTGACGAAGATACTCGTGGTGACCGCCAGGCCGAGTTTACACAGCTAGATCTCGAAATGAGTTTTGTCGACCAAGAGGAAGTTATGGTGTTAAATGAAAAATTGCTGATTAGTATCGTTGAAAAAATTTATCCTTATAAACGCATTCAGCAAATACCGTTTCCTAGAATCAGCCACGCCGAGGCTATGGAAAAATATGGTTCTGACCGCCCAGATATTCGTGAAGACAAGGACGATCCGAATTTGTTGGCATTTTGCTGGGTTGTTGATTTTCCAATGTTTGAAAAAACTGACAAAAAGGAACATCATGGAGCAACGGGCGAATGGACATTTACCCATAACCCATTCAGCGCACCGATACCAGACCACATTCAGTGGCTACGCAACAAAGAAAACATCGATCAAATTACAGCATCTCAGTACGATATCGTTCTGAACGGTTATGAAATCGGTGGTGGTAGTATTCGTTCCCATCGTCCAGATGATCTGATGAAAGTTCTAGAAATTATTGGTCACAGTAGCGAAAACATCCAACGAGATTTTGGCCATATCCTGACAGCTCTTCGCTTTGGCGCGCCGCCGCATGGTGGAATCGCCTGGGGACTCGATAGGTTAGTAATGATTTTGCAGAATGAACCTAGTATTCGTGATGTGATGGCCTTTCCAAAAACTGGCGACAATCGCGATCTATTGATGGACGCACCTAATGACATCAGTAAAAAGCAGCTTGACGACTTAGATATCAGTATCTCGCATTAATTATTAGTGCCGTGCGATTACTAGGTGATGTGGATTATCTTTCGATTATACGTGCTTTACCCGGCTATTTTGACGTTACGAAAGCGATGGTTGATATATAAAAATACCAATAAAGAGGATAGGGCAAGCATCATCAAGGACAGATAGTATGAATGTGTTGCCTGGTACGTTATGCCCAAAACTAATGGTGGGAAAAACCCGCCCAATCCACCGCAGGCACCCACTATGCCAGTAACGCTACCAACTGTTCCGTGAGATGACAGCTTGCTGACTAGCGCAATTACAGCACCATTTCCACAACCTAGCGCCACTGATAATGATAGGTACAATACTGTAGTTAGGGGAGTAAGCTCCGGCTGAAGTGCAATGGCGGTAGCAAGCACAGTGATTGTAAATAACACTATTCTAGTAACATTTTTACCCCCAAACTTGTCGCTTAACCAGCCGCCCAACGGTCTGGCCAATGTAGCGAGTAGAACAAAGCCAGCTGCCCTGGCTGCAGCGTCAGATAGGTCTAGCTCGTAAGAGGACTTTAGCAACACCGGCAGATAAACACCAAATGCTACGAATGCTCCAAAGGTGATAGCGTATATAATTGACAAATCCCAAGTCGCCCTGTCTCTTGCTGCTGTTATAAGAGGCTGGAGCAAGGACCCGCTTGCTTTGCTCCAGCTTGGCGCATTACGCCCCCAGGTTGCCATCAATATACCCATAATAAATAGCAAAATTGCAACAATCAAATATGCTCCGCGCCTATCGAATGTCTGTACTAAAAAGGGAGTCAAGAAACCAGAAACCGCAGTGCCGGCATTTCCCATGCTGTAAATTCCCAGAACAAGCCCGCGCTTTTCGGGCGGAAACCAAGCATTAACAAACGGAATACCAACAGCAAATGATGCGCCGCTGATACCCAAAAATATGCCTGCTGCTATCAGCCCAGAGTATGTATCAGCATATGCCAACGCTATTACCGGTAAAACTGCCAAAAAACAAAGAATTGAAAAAACTTTATGTCCACCATATCGGTCAGTCAGCATACCCAGCGGGATCCGACCAAGTGACCCCACAATTATAGGGACTGCCAACATGATTGATAGCGCAACTGGATTTAACGAAAGCTCGGTTGCCAGCTTCGATGCAATAGGACCCAATAGCGACCATGCCCAAAAGTTTATTATCAATGCAGCTGTGGCTAATCCTAATACTACGTACCTGTATTTTGAAAGTTTGAAAGTACTTTCCATGGCCAATATTTAGATAGATGCTTCCCAGTCAAAGAATACAGTATCCTCGCGATACCCACCTCGTCCTTGACCGATTTCCTTAAAGTCGTCAACAAACTCGATCGATTTGAGGTATTTTGCCATTTTATATCCATATTTTATCTCGCAACGAAGGCGCAGGGGCGCACCATATTCGGTTGGCAGGGTTTTGCCATTCATTTCATACGCCAAAATAGTTTGTGGGTCTTTCATGTCGCTTACTCGTAGGCCAGAATAATAACTGGCGCCTTTATCATCCACGTCAAAGCTGTGAAAAATCACATATTTGGCATTTTTTTGCGGCTTGCAGAGTTCCATTATGTCGTTCATTCTAACACCACCCCATTTGGCGACGGCAGTCCAGCCTTGTATACAATTGTGCTTGGTGATTTGCTCTTGTTTTGGTAAATTTTTTATGTCTTCTAGGGTTAGCTCAATGGGATTATCAACCAAGCCATCAACCTTTAGCTTCCATTCGCTAAAATGTGTTTTTTGCAGTTTCTCATACTCTTCAGTTTTAGGCGGATAACCGTTGACACGGTGAAATGGGGAAATATCTTTTTCTGTGTATTTTTGCCTTGATTCCATCCAGCCAAAGAAAAATCTGACGACTGGTGTGTAAAATTTAGTCAGAATTCGCCTGACTCGAACTTGATCTCCCAGTGTAAATATAGTCGCCCAGATATTAAATACGATTAAAAGAATAATTATGCCGACAAAATAGGTTAATGCTTTTGCAAAGTCTACATCTAGGTTACCAAAGGTGAATAGCTTGATGCTGTCATAAAAGTGTAGCAGTAGTGTGATTGTAATATGGGTTAGTATAAAAACAGAAAAAGCTACCATGCATATAAAATGAAAACTACGGGCGACTTGTCGTCTGCCACCAAAGAGGTTCAAAAACCACGGAAAGCGTGCCACCAAGGCCGGTGACATTGCCAGGCCGGTTAATATGGTGATCGGAGTCAGTACAAAAACAATGCCAGCGTAGGTCAATTGTTGCAGGGCATTATACGAAGCTGTCTCTGGTGGAACATTCAAACTTAGATAAGTAAAGAATACGTTAACTGCTTCTCCAAAAATACCCCATTCGGTAGGGACTATTCGTTCCCACTGCCCAGAAAGCAGTAAAAAAACTAAATATACTATGCCAGTAATAACCCATACAATAGCCGTAGTGAAGTGCCAATGTCTAGCCGAACCCAGGTTGTGATTACCGCCAGGTAAAGCCAGTTTGCCTGGGTCTTCAGCCTCGTCTAGCGATGTCCACAGCTTGTCCTTTGGCATAATTTTTTTGCCAAATCGCAGCCAATGATTGTCGTCACGGGTATTATCTGTCCAGTAAAGTTTTGGATGATCAAATAATATCTGTATACCACTACGAATTAGTATTACCAAACAAAACAGATTGATTACATGTGCTATGACAATTATCATTGGCAAGCTAAAGCTTTGTTCCATAGTTTAGTACCCTCTTTTTAAATTAGTGCAATATGTCTGTAAAAATAATAAAACAATCGTCCATATTTAGCTGTGATCTATGTCACAGCTGTGGTTTGATGTAAAATGAAATATAGGCAAGACTATGGAAAACAGTACGCAAGACAAAATTAATGATTTCTTTCAGAATTTTCCTGAAAGAAGTTTTTATAAAGGTGACATATTAATATGGGTAGACCAACAACCCGACGGCATTTTCTTTATAGAAAACGGTTGCGTCAGGCAATACGACATATCCGAGCAGGGTAAAAAAGTAGCGGTTAATGTTTTTATGAAAAATGCATTTTTTCCAATGGCCTGGGCAATAAACAAGACAAAAAATGAATATTTTTACGAAGCAATGACTGATGTGGAGGTTAGGATTGCTCCAGCCGAAAAAGTGGTGGATTTTATTAGGCAAAATCCTGAGGTTACATTTGACTTGCTGAGTCGAGTTTTTAGGGGGACTGATGGCACTATAAGGCGCATTTCACATCTGATGTCTAGCAATGCGGGTACTAAAATTTTATACGAACTTTTCATAGAATATCAACGCAGTAAAAATAAATATAATGACAGCTTTGTTTCAGCCATGAACGAGAGCGATTTGTCGTATCACACCGGCCTAACACGCGAAACCGTTAATCGTCAGCTAAGTATATTTAAAAAATCTGGTCTTGTTAGCGTCCATCACGGTGAAATCAAAGTCGAAAGTATTAAAATTTTGACAGAAGCTTTAGGTATAAATCAGTAGATACTATAGTGCAATGTACGCTATCTTGGACGTAGCTTTCATTTTTGTATATAGTATTAGGTATGAGAATGATCATTGATGTACGCGAACCGAAAGAATATGCCTCGGGACATGTGGCTGGAGCTATCAACATACCTCCATCAGATATACTGGCAGGCGCTACGCAACTCGCTGATATCGACAAATCTACCGAAATTATCATCTATTGTCTTTCTGGTGCTCGCTCTAGCTCATCGATCAATATACTGCAAGGAATGGGATTTACAAATTTGATCAACGGTATAAATAAAGAGCAAGTTGCTAAACATTACAACCTGGAACTAGAGTAGACTATTTTATGAGTTCAGCCTCATAGAAAACATTCATTAAATTTGCAGTGCTGTAAAAACGCCGTGAATCAAAAATGCTGGCCATACTAGTGACTGCAACAAGGCTAGCACTACCTCCCAAGAGCCATTAGCTTGGTTTACAAAATATATTGCTGCGCCAATATAGGTTAGAATGTAAAATCCGCCTGCGGGTGCAGCCTGGTTAATATTTTTTGTGGTTTTATCGCTTTTTACCATAGATCCCTCCAGTTATTTACAATTTTATTTTACGCCTGTTTTGATATAATTACTATTCTTATGTTTAAAAAAGTGAAAAACAGTCATCTTTCTGAGCCATCTATGTTCTAGCGCAGATAATCGCGTACCTAATATTCTTTCATGAAGGCCATCAATTTATCAAACCTGGGATTGTGCGAATGATCATGCAATAAAGTTTAGTTTTACAAGGGTTGCTTTTCGGCTTATCAAGCCTCGTCAGCTTTGCTCTTTATTCTCTCGCCAGCGTCTATACAGATAAATAAACAAAGCTATACCAACTGCCGATAATATGTACGGTAGGTAGTTGACTGACGACGATGACATTTCTTTTTCTTTCTCGGTCTTGACGTCTTCATGCCCCTTTTTTCTTGCCAGCCCAGCAGGGTCGACTATCACACCATTTTCTAGGCCGTCTTCATCTAGGTCGCCGTCATCCGTTATGTTATATGAAGCTTTGATAACTGCTTGTTTGTCTATTGTTAATGCGTCTATTGTTGCATCGGCTAAATTTGTGTAGTCATTATTTTGTTGCGAGTATTTACGCATCACCAGGCCTGCAGCTTCTACGCTCTCGGTATAATAGTATTGTTTTATCTCTGCTGTCTGCCCAGGTTTGGCGCACTTTATTATAAAGTTTATTAGCCCCAATGGGTAGGTTGCAGATTCATCCAGGCTATCATTGTCTGATTCGGCATTCATGAAAACTGACTGTATTGTACAGCTGTCGGATACTTCTAGCACAGTACGGTTATCGCTGACTTTATTTACAAAACTAGCTACATTATCCTGCTGACTATCTTTTGTACCATCGTCGTTTGCATCACCTCCATTTGGTCCGGCATCTTCTATGTCGTTTGGTATAGGGTCTGTGTCTGGTGTATAGCCGGTATATTCACCAGAAGAGCCAGGCGTAGTCGAGCTTGGGTCATCTGATACTTCATTACCGCTAGCTGTTGCAGGGTCTTTATCAAAGTTGGCAGTGACAGTAATATTTGCCACGACATTTGTGTCAGTCCTAGGGTTTTCGGTAGATCCGTCTGACCAGTCTACAAAGCTATATCCACTATTTGCAACAGCACTTACTGCCGACCCATCTTCGCCATATTCAATGTCTTGGCTGTTGTCGCCTACTATACTACCCCCAGTACCGGCGGTGTATGATAGCCGGTTTCGAGTTGTGAAGCTAGTAAGAAAAATATCAATCTGACCATTTGTATCATCGTTTACAAGATTTACCGATCTAGACGCGTATGTTATATATTTACCGTCGCCGGTAATCATCGGAGATTCGATATCATCGTTTCCTATATCTACATTTCCCGTAGACATGCTAAGTAGATATGTTTTGCCCGCTACAGTGTCGCGCATGATTAGCCCAAACGTACCGGTACCGTAGCCAGATACAATATCAGGTGCATTACTAGGGAAAACTATGTATCTACCATCGTCGCTTATGCTTGAATTACCAAAAGACATACCCGAAGATTCCGACTCAGAGGAGCTTACTGAAACTCTGTTGGTAGTAGAGCTTTGTCTGTCTCTCAGGAAAATATCATAGGTTGAATTAGTATCGCCAGCAACCACATCTGAGCCAGCGTTTGTAAATGTTATGTATCTGCCGTCAAAGGATATGGAAGGATAGGACGAGCTATCTGTGAGCTGTGTCCCTGTGCTACTCAGCGATATCCGCTCTGTAGTTTGGTTTTGTATATCATACAAAAAAACATCTGTAGCTCCATATGTATCTCCAGCTACAAGATTTGTGGCGTCAGAATTATAAACTATATATTCGCCGTTGCCACTTATCATAGGGTCGAAAGAATAGTTGTCAGATTGGTTACCCAGGCTATCTACGGACGCTATCGTGTTGGTGTCTAGCAGCGTGTCATAGATAAATATGTCGTTTTGAAAATTTGTATCTCCGGCTACCAGATCATCAGAGTCTGAGCTAAAACCTATATACCTACCGTCGTCACTAATACTTGTATCGTAGGAGCTGCCTGTTGTTTGTCCGCCTACGCTGTTTTTGGATACCCTAGTCAAGGTTTCGTTTGCTATGTTATACAAAAATATGTCACTTGCTCCGTTTGTATCGCCAGCCACTAAGTTTGTTGAGTAAGAAGAAAACACTACATATTCGCCATTTCCGCTGACCATACAATCATATGACCAGTCGTCACCTGGGTTGCCTAGTGAATCAGCGGAAAGTATTTTGGTCTCTTCGGTAACTGTGTCACGTAGATAAACGTCGTAGGTACCATTTGTGTCATTTGGGTCTAGAGCAGCACCACCAAAAAAAGCAACATAGCGTCCATCGTCTGATACGGAGGCGGCTGTAGAGGTGTCGTTGCCTTCGGAGCCGTCTGTTGCTATCGAATGCCTAGATGTTTTGATATACAACCCATCTATAAAATCTATGGGTACGCCTGTGCTAGCTGGACCGGTGGCGTTTGTGATGCTACTTGCGTTGCCTCCGGTAAAAGCACTATCTGTAAATGTTAATTTGAGGTCAGATATACCGTCTTCTTCTTCTTCGTTACTTGTAGCTTGACCTTCCATCAAAACAGTAGCTACGGTGTCACCCTGTGATAGATATATAGTTGGGTTGAGTCCACTTGGCAAGTTTGCAAATACTATTTCTGAGCCCACGTCTAAAATATCATCTGCGTCTGTGTCCTGAAATGTTTCGCCTTCGATATATAAAACCATTTGACCATCTACGGAACCTGAGTTGACCTCGAACTCGGTGAATCCATTTTCTATAGTGCTGAAGGTATCATATTCAAACAGTTTGTCATTTGTACTGCCTACCGTATATAGTTTTTTGCCGTCGCTACTAAAGGCCAAGTCTTGCGCAGTGCCATCGTCTGGAAATACCCATAGCTCAATAGCGCTATAGCTAGCTGTTGATATGTCGAAATTGTTTGATAGTTGGTATTGGTGTACTTTGTCTGTGGTGGTACCTATGACAAAAAGTAATGACCCGTTGGCACTAAAAGTTAGTCCAGTAGAGTTTGTTTCTTCCGTAGCTATTGAAAAGCTGGCGTTGTGAGATGCGGTTGATGTGTCATACGGCGTAGAGAGAATAAATTCGTGTACAGAGTCTGAGCTTTGGCCTACTATGTACAGCTTCGATCCATCTTCGTTGAGGGTAATACCTGTCGGTGTAGTCTCATGCGCACTGACATCTAGACTATTTATTAGGCTGATGGTCGATAAGTCATAAGCACTAGATAAACTGTACTCATGTACGCTGGCTGAAGAACTTCCTGTAATAAACATTTTAGTGCCGTCTTGGTTGAAGCTTATAGCTGTTGAGCTAGTTTCTTGGTCGCCAATATATTCACTCTGCGCTAGGCTTGCTGTAGATATATCATAGGCCGTGGAAAGGGTGTATTTGTCTACCATGTCTCTCACAGCGCCTACTACATAGATCTCCGTCCCATCCTCGTTGTACGTCATACCCATGGTATTTGTGAGTTGTTGGTAAAGCGAAAGACTAACATTGTCGTATGAGGCAGACGAGACGTCGAAGTTTGTGCCAAGTGTATACTGGTAGACTTTGTCGCTACCTTGGCCCACCATGTACATCTTGCTGCCGTCGCCGTTAAAAACAGCACCGTTGGGGGTGGAATCTTGTGTGTTGACAGATTTGTAGGTCGAGTAAGTGGCGGTGGATATATTGTATGCGGTTGAGAGATTGTACTGATAAACTCTATCGTTATAGGTACCGGTAACATACATTTTACTGCCGTCTCCGTTAAATAGCACATCGGTAGAGCTTGTGTCTTGGGCTAAAATAGATTTTGTCCGTACAAAGCTAGCTGTCGATACATCAAAAGCGCTTGACAAGCTATATTGGTGGACGCCGTCAGATGTTGAGCCTACAATATACATGTTTAGGCCATCTGCACTAAAAGTTAACCCAGTCGGTGTTGCTTCTTTTGAGTTCACCGAAAAACCATCTACGTACGATGCGGTGGATATTTCGTAGGCCACAGACAGGTCATATTCTTGTGCAGAGTCGCTAGTTGCACCTACTATAAACATCTTGGTGCCATCGTTACTAAACTCGATATCTTGGGGGGTCTGTTCTTGGGGAAAAATATACAAATTTTGTATAAAATATGCGGTAGATAAGTCATATGCAGTTGCCAGGCCGTATTCAAATACTCTGTCTGACGAAGAACCTATAGTGTACATCTTGGTGCCGTCACTACTAAAGGTCATGCCGGTCGGATTGTTTTCTAGTGCAGAAACCAAGCCCTGTTCTTGTGCGAGTGCGCCATTTACTAGGTCGTAGCCAGGAGGCTCATAAAAGATCTCACCACCCGCAGCGTGCGTAAACTGAGATAGGGGTATCGAAATTACAACAACAACAGCAAGTAGAGATAGTGCTTCCCCTAAAAATCTCGCAAATTCTCGCATAAAAATAATTCTATTTACCCTCCAAAACCAATAGAGCACCTACCTCGTAACGTAAGCTTATGTTTCATTGTACTTTGAAGCTGATCTATATACAACCAATTAGAGAGTCTTTTGGTGTATGCTTTCTATTTCTTTATGTTTCTTTCTTTTGTTGTATATGTATATAAACAAAACAATGACGACTACTGGCAGTGTGTATGCCAACATCACATAGTTGCTTGAGTCGATTGCTTTATCTTTTTTATTGGCGATAGCTTCGTTAGACTTCTCTCTAGCAGGTCCAGATGGGTCAACGATAATCTTGTTTGTTAGGCCGTCTTCGTCTAGGTCGCCACCCTCTAAGATCGAATATTGTCCCTTAACAACAGGGCTATCTTTGATGCTAATTTGGTCTAGCGTAGCGCTTGGCAGCCCTTGATATGTTTGCTGGGCTGCATTGTATTTGCGCATGACCAATTCATCAGTATTTGTTTTAGCATAATAATACTGACTTATCGGTACAGTTTGTCCTGCAGACTCGCACTTTACGGTAAAGTCCATCAGGCCAAGAGGGTAGGCGGCTTCTTGGTCTTGTACCTCGTTGCGTGATTCTGCGCCTACGAGCACTGACTGTATGATGCAGTTTGCTGGAACTTCCAGAACGGCGTACGAACCAGTAACGCTGTTGTAAAAACTAGCAACATTGTTTTGCATGCTATCTTTTACGCCGTCGTCGTTTGCATCGCCATCATTTGGCGCAGCATCTTCAATGTCGTTTGGTATAGAGTCTGTGTCGGGAGTTGGCGAGCTGGTTGTGTCTTCAGTCGATGACCCAGATGAGCTCGAGCTACTGGATCCGCCTGAGCTAGAACCAGAATCATTAGCTGCGAAGGTCGCAGTAACAGAAATATTAGCTACAACATTGGTGTCGGTTCGTGGGTTTTGTGTCGAATTGTCAGACCACCCTACAAAATGATAGCCACTGTCCGCAACGGCCGTAACTGCGGTACCGTTCAGCCCATACAAAACTGTCTGGGCAGTATTGCCGCTGACTGACCCATAGCTGCCGGCAGTATAGTTTAATCGATTAGCTGTCTTCAAGCTAGCTAAAAATACGTCTGTAGTTATATTGCTGTCTGTAGCAATCAAGTTTGCGGCATCTGATTGGTAAACAATGTATTTACCATCACCGTTAATAGCAGGTCCGGCAGAGCTGTTGTCACCCTGGTTTCTATCCGAGTCGACCGAAACTCTAAATGTTTTTGCGGTGTCGACCTCAAAAGCAAAGACATCATAGGCGATATTTGTGTCATTGCTAACTAAGTTATCCCCATATGAAGTGTAAACAACATATTTACCATCACCACTAACTACAGGGTTCTCAGAGTAACTATTTGAAATTATTCCATTCGAGTCCTTTGAAACCAAGGTTGTGGTTTGGCTCATATTGTCAAATAGGAAAATATCTTGCGACAGATTGCCATCGCCCACTGCTATGTCAGTTGCATAGGATTGATACGCTATGTACCTTCCATCAGAGTTAATACTTGGATATAGCGAGCTACCGTTTGTCTGACTACCGCCACTGTCCAGTGATACCCGTGTAGTAGTTTCGTTCACAAGATCATACAAAAATATGTCAGTCGATGAATTTGTATCACCGGCGACCAAGTTGTCGGCATCGGACTGGTAAACTGTATACCTATTGTCACCGCTGATGGCAGAATAAAATGAATAACCATTACCCTCAGTGCCACCAGAATCTACCGATATGCGAGCCGTCTCTTGTGTGTCGATATAATATAAGAATATATCAGCTGTGAAATTCGTGTCGCCCGGCACTAGATTTGTGGCATCTGAACCATACGTAATGTATTCCCCGTTAGAACTAATGTTTGGGATGTTAGAATAGCCGTCAGCCTCGTTACCAAATGAATCTACCGATACCCGAATGGTGATTTCGGTAACAGTGTCATACAAAAAGACATCAGTCGTTACGTTCGTGTCTCCGGCCACCAAGTTGTCGGCATCGGACGCATAGGTTATATATCTACCATCGCCACTGATAGAGGGTTCATACGACCAGCTGTTGCCCTGGTTTCCACCAGAATCTACCGATATTCGTTTAGTTATTTCGGTAACGGTGTCATACAAAAAGATGTCGTCCGCAGAATTCGTGTCACCGGCTACCAAGTTAGTACTGCTTGAGGCATATGCAATATATCTACCATCGTTACTAATTGACGGGACGGTATTAAGGCTGTCCGACTCGGCGCCATTAGAATCTACCGATACCCTGGAGGTGTCTATAAATATTGTGTCCGAAAAGTCTATGCCAGAGCCCGAGCTAGCTGGCCCTGTGGCGCCAGTTACTGACGCGGCGTTGCCGCCCGTAAAGGCGCTATTGCTGAAATTAAACGTTATGTCAGCCACATCGTCTTCATCTTCGTGGTTTGTTGCGTTGCCAGTTAGTGTCAAAGTTCCAACAGTGTCACCCATACTCAGTGCAATATTAGCTGTCAGCCCGGGCGGTATGTTGCCGACGGTAACTTCGCTGCCAACGTCTAGTACATCGTCGTTATCGGTGTCTTGAAAGCTGTCTTCTTGCAGGCTAAACGTTAACTGACCAGCAATCGAACCGTCATCGGCCGTATTTTCACTAAAGCCATTTGCTGTTGTATCTACCGTTGAATACTCGAGAATATCTTCGCTGATGCCGCCCATTACGTACATGTTTTTACCGTTATTTGCAAATGTTACACTTTGCGGGCTGAGATCTTCTACTGCCACAGATGAAGAGTCGTTATAGCTCGCAGTGTTCAAGTCGTAATTAGTTGTCAGGTCATAGTAGTATACAGTGTCGCCGGCGGTTCCAATAACGTACATTCTCGAGCCATTAGCGTTAAAGGTTAAACCAGTTGCCGCAGATTCCTGCGCGCCTATATCTATACTTTGTGAAATAGCGGCAGTAGAAACATTATAGGGGCTGGACAGGTCGTATCGAACCACCTGGTCAAAGGCTTGTCCTATCATGAACAGTTTTGTGCCGTCACTACTGATAGCGACATCGCTTGGCGAAGTCTCTTCCGCTGCCACCGAAAAACTTTGGGAAAAACTAGCTGTCGATAGGTTGTAGGCGCTAGATAGGTTGTATTGATGAACGCTGTCACTCGAAGTACCTATTATGTACAGTTTCGTGCCGTCGGCATTAAACACCAAGCCCGAGGCAAAAGTATCTTTTGAAGCTATCAACAGACTTTGGACTGGCGTGGCGGTTGAAGAGTCATAGGGCGTAGATAGGTCGTAACGTATTACCTTGTCGGTCGCGTTGTCTATAGTAAACATTTTTGTACCATCACTGCTCAGTACTGCCCCACGTGAATTTGCGTTCTGCGCGACTAGCGAGAAATTCTGGACATAAGTTGCAGTGTTCACGTCAAAATTAATGGAAAGATCGTACTCGTTAATATCGTCACCTATGCTGCCTGTGACATACATTT
>ERZ1292623.2042-Hain-H51-01um-R1-2042-length-18641-cov-7_pt1 | contig 18641 bp, 17 predicted proteins | sample MGYA00564398_ERZ1292623 | MGnify/ENA primary metagenome ERZ1292623 (study PRJEB36523, sample SAMEA6512633) | groundwater metagenome | collected 2019-01-07 | study: AquaDiva: Metagenomics assemblies of 32 groundwater samples | reverse complement strand
TGGTATTCTGAGGAGTAATTAGCAACCGAGTTGCATTTGACCCCAGAATTTACAACTATCTTCACTAACGATTATACACCCTAGTTGATATATTGTCAAGTATATTTCCTAATATTCATGCGAATTCCTGAAAAACCCTTTATTTTAGGCATATTTTGCTAATCATTTCCTATATTATCCCCAGAGCGAAAGAGGTGTTTGAGTGGAGGCTTTCGGAGGCCGACGGGCCGAGAATGAGACGCCGAGCCAGCAGGCGAGGACGTCGTCCTCCACGAGGACACTTCTTTCGCTCTTATAGACACACAACCGATGCTAATGAATCACCCTCTCGCAATTTCATAACTCGCACGCCTTGGGTTTGGCGACCCAGAGTTGGGATTTCCGAGAGTTCTACGCGCACTACTTGGCTCTTCTTGGACATTGCCACGAGCTCGCTGTCTTCTTCTGTTATAACTTTAGCAGAAATAACGGGACCGGTTTTGTCTGTCACTTTCATAGTGAGAATTCCTGAACCGCCACGCTTTTGGGTTTTGTATTCACTCGCCAGAGTTGTCTTGCCGTAGCCGTTTTTGGAAATAACTATGATGCGAGTGCCTTTTCCGAGAGCTTTTATGACATCGGCACTGATGACCGCGTCGCCTTTGGCGAGAGCGATGCCACGCACACCATAAGCCCCTCGTCCCATCTCGCGTACATCTGATTCACGAAATCTGATTGATTGACCTTCTGAAGTTACAATGGACACATCATCACCTTTTGAAACAAAAGACACTGACATGAGAGAATCACCGGATTCGAGGGTGATAGCGATGAGACCCGATCGGCGCACGTCATGAAAGCTCGCCGCTTTTACTTTTTTGGCTGTGCCGAGCTTTGTCACCATCATGAGAGAGAGTTCTGCCATTTGTTTTGATTCTTTTGGCATGGGTAATATGGAGGTCACTTTTTCATCATCGGCCAAAGATATGAAATTGACCAGTGCTTTGCCTTTGGTGGCGCGTTTGCCTTCAGGTAGTTCATACATTTTTATTTGATAGGCCTTGCCTTTGTCCGTAAAGAAAAGAATATCGCTATGGGTGCTGGCTGTGAGCAAGTTTGTGACAAAATCCTCTTCTTTTGTATCCAAATCAATGACACCGACACCTCCCCGCTTTTGCCGACGATACTCATCAGGCGCCGTTCTCTTTACATATCCGCCCTGAGTGAGAACGAGGACACTCTCAACATCCGGAATCAGATCTTCATCCGACAATACTTTCGCCCCATGCTTTATGACTTTCGTTCTGCGCAAATCGCCGTATTTTGTCTTTATTTCTATAAGCTCGGTTTTTATGACGTCGAGAATTTTCTTTGAGCTTGCCAAAAGTTCTTTTAATTCTTTTATTAACTTTTGAATAGCCGTGAGCTCGTCTTCTATTTTCTTCCTCTCTAGACCAGCTAGTTTCTGCAAGCGCATATCAAGAATTGCCTGCGTTTGGAGAACAGAAAATTTGAACGTTTTCATGAGCGTAGCCTTGGCATCTTCTACATCGCGAGATTTCTTTATGAGCTTTATGATTTCGTCTATATGATCGAGAGCTTTTTTGAGACCAATGAGAATATGCTCGCGAGCTTCGGCTACTTTTAGATCATATATACTACGACGCTTCACTACTTCCACCCTGTGTTCTATGAAATGTTCAAGAATCGATTTTAGAGAAAGTGTCTCCGGCACGCCTTTGACCAAGGCTACGACATTGAGATGGAAAGTATCTTCGATCTGGGTATGCTTGTAGAGGAAGTTTAAAATTTTCTGCGGATGAGCACCACTTTTTAGGTCAATAACGACGCGAATGTCTTTTGCCGATTCGTCACGCAAGCCTCGTATGCCCTCTATTTTTTTCTCACGCACCAGATCGGCAATAGTCATGATGAGATCGGCTTTGACCACGCGATATGGAATGGAAGTGATGATGATTTGGAATTGACCGGATTTATTCTCCACGATTTCGGCTTCGCCACGAACCAAAATGCCTCCACGGCCGGTTGAATAGGCGTGTTGAATATCTCTCTCGCTGTAAATAATTCCGCCAGTTGGAAAATCAGGACCTTTTATGTATTTGAGCAAGTCCTCTGTCGGCGCATCTGGATTTTCTATGAGATGAAGAGTGGCATCGAGCACTTCACTGAGATTATGGGGCGGAATGTTCGTGGCCATACCGACAGCTATGCCAAGTGTACCGTTGAGGAGCAAATTCGGAACAGCTGAAGGCAGAACAATCGGCTCCTTTTTGGTGTTGTCATAGTTAGGACGGAAATCAACGGTCTCCTTTTCTAGATCGCGCAGGAGCTCCATAGCCAGACGCGACATTTTTGCCTCGGTATATCGCATAGCCGCCGCACCGTCACCATCGATTGAGTTGTGAACAAAAACTCCGGCAGATAATGCAAAGTTATGCGTATCATTAATTGTAAGATCATATACATTTTCACGCTGTTTCAAAAAAATAGTTTTTCTGATTTTGTGGTTTGCAACTAATTCAGCTTTAATTCTATTTATATCCCCATTGTAATACTTACTTACACCTGTATTCCAAAGCGTTGCCGAACCATAAGGATACAAATTAGTACGCTTATTTTCATATGCCATTTCAGACAGTTCAACACCAGACATCAAAACTTCCTTACATATAGCATCAAATTTTTTCTTGCCGGTAATATTTTTAGTATGATTTTTATTACCTTTAATAATTTTTTCATGCATCATTGCCTGATATTCAGGATTATTCTCATGTCTTAAAGAAATCATATCTGTATGATGTCTGACTTTTCCAGAAAATTTTGTATATATGTTATTCGAGAGATTGTAATCATCAGCCAAACGGTGAGTAAATTCCCATTTATTATTATTTGGATGAAAAATCATCTCATAACCTGACATTTCAGAAATATCACTATCTTCTTTATTTGAAAGTCTCGTATATAGAGGCATGAGCGACATACCTGATTTCAAGTTTTCTGCTTCTATATATTCACCATTTTTGAGTAGAAATTTATGATTGAGAGTACATTTTATTTCCTCTCCATTATCGAGTACAACTTTCATTATCTTTGCATTATTTATTGTAAGGTGCGGTTTTTGTATAAGAGCAATTTTTATTTTTCCGTCCACGTCAGAAGTAAATGTATAATTTTTCTTACCCTTTTTGTCTTCTTCAATGAGATCGCCAAACGAGATGTTTCTACCGTCAGAAAGACGGATTTTGGTATCTATAGTAAAACAGCCAAAATTTCCCTGGCCGATGATGAGCGGATAACGCATGGAAAAATCCTGAGCCATTTTGACCATGGATTCATAGACTGCTGCATCGCCGTGGGGATGATATTTGCCGAGCACGTCTCCCACCACGGTCGCAGATTTTCTGGTTTTGGCGCTAGCCGTGAGACCGATGTCGTTCATGGCATAGAGAATGCGACGATGAACAGGTTTCAAACCATCGCGCACATCCGGCAGAGCGCGCGAGGTAATGACCGACATGGCATAGTCCAGATACGACTCGCGCATTTCTGTGACAATTGAACGCGAAACAATGCCCGAATTTCGCGATACAGATTTTGTCTCTGGTACTGAAGATTCTGAATTAGACTGGGGATTTTTTGGACTCATAAAGAAAAAATAATGCTCTTTTACAAGCGTTATATTGCTTAAAGTATAGCATTTTTGAGCATTTTTAAATAGTTGACAAAACGATTACTTATTTCATTATTCGATTACTTCTGTAGTAGTTGGACTCTGGTAAGTCGTACTGTTGTCTATGATATTGCCTACTTGATCCATAAAATTAGAGAAAGTCTCGGTGAGGCTTGGTATTTTTTTGTCACTGGCGGCATCGTCAGCAAAAGAAAAATCCGTGTTGTCTATGCGAAATGTAAGAGTAATGCCCCAGATGAGAGCAATTGCCACTGTAATGCCGAGAGAAATCCAGAGAACTACTTTTCGTCTATCCCCTTCGGGCTTTTTCCTCAATTTTTCTAAATATTGAAACATGACAATTATGATATGGGCGAATCCGCAAAGCAAAAGACTAGGTAGTCGGTTCGAGGACTATCACATCCGCCTCCTTGCCTTCCAAATCTTTTTTCTTCAAGGTTAATTTATCCACTGGTTTTGTATTTTCTTCACCGGCTTCTTTGAGAAAGGTTTTGAGAGCGGCTGAATTGCCCCAATAGAGAGGAATAATCAGTTTCGGCTCCAGTTTTACAGCCAATTTATAAGCATCGCTTGGAGAAAGGATGCCATCAGTACCAACTGATACAAAGAGAATATCTATGTCATCTATAGTCTCTGCAACATCGCTTTGTAAATCTTTTGATGAGAGAGCACCGAGGAAACAGAGATGCATATTCTCCAGATTGACCGTGTATATAGTATTGAGTCTGTTTTCCCCACCGTATTTTGATTCTGATTTGAAGCCTTTGATAAAAACATCTTTGATTTCATATTCACCAGGACCTGTTATGGCAAATGCATTTTTTTCACCAAATGAAACTTGATCTGTCCCCGAAAAATCAGGGTGATTTAGGGATATCAAAGCGATATCCGCGCCAAACCGGGTCGTTTTTAGTTTCGAATCTTTTGAAATTGGATTGACAGCAATAATGATATCGCCGAACTGCACTTTCACAAACGCCCCACCTTGATATGTGATTACCATGCATTGGATTGTATACGAAAAATCAAAAAATTCAAAGAAAAACCACACCGATTGGGAATATAAAACTCGCAAATCTAAAACAGCCTCGACTTTCGTCGAGGCCGTGAAGAACTAAGTTCCAAGGATCAGAGGGCCAAGCACTGATTTCCAAGGTCTTAGGACTGAACTTGCGGGAGAGACCAAGCAAACGCACTGCCGTCCTGCCAGTAGTGGTCAGGATAAGCCCAATACGTAAGGAGCCACCTGCCATCGTCACGACGATAGGCATAGAGGAAGTGCGGTCCGCCGTAGACCTCAATGGGTTCGTGAATTCCAACAATGTACCAGAAACCCATTTTCTCGAGATCCTCATCCGAGAAGTTTTCCCGAAGGATGCAGATCGCTTCGGGATTGAGTTCGTTCCACTTCCGTTTTTTGCCTTCAGCTCGGATGGTGCGCGTGATGCGCTCCGAGTCGGACCAGAACTTTGCGGAGAGGATGGCGAGCCGATGAACGATACCTGTGGTCGGTTTGAAGTCCGAGGACTGGAGCAAACCTTCGGCATATTCCGAGAGCCGAAAGCCTTTCGACTTCAAGCGTTTGATCCAACCCTGACCGGTGGTGCCGTCGGAGGCCGGAAGGGTGACATAGATCACGCCGTCACGGACTTCCCACTTGGCGGTGGTGGGAGTCGCGGCAACTGTCTCGAACGAATTTTCATCAACAATTTTTTGGAAAATACTCGCTATCAACTCTGGGTCACGCTTGCCATCCAAAACCAACTTTCCGACCGTCGCCTGTAATTTGAACAAACGTTCAAACGGATTTAATTTGTTATTACTCATAACATTTTCCTTTCAATGAACTTGATACTCGTTACTCACGAGCATTTCCGGAAATCTGCCGGAACAGTCGCAAGAAAATCCTGCTCACAGAACATACATTCAAAATATCATAATGTCAAGTGCTTAAATACTTCTTTTCTGCTAGTATCTCTCCACTAGCTAACCTGTACATATAGAGCTGGTATTACAAGAAATTCCTTTGAAATTAACCCTCTCTGCGAGCACATAGCAATGAGTAACTGTGCAGAGAGAAATTTCGGGCTTTTTTCATTTATGCAATTAACAAATTCTGAAAAGAAAACCGAAAAAGAAACGGTGAAAGAAGTAGTCAGTAAAATAAAGAAAGTGGTTGTTACAGTGGTAGAGCCAAAAACAGCTATGGGTAAAATGTTCGCCGACACTGCCACTCCGCCAAACGCCGGCGATCTCATAGAAGGCACAGTTATCGCCATAGACAAAAAAGGCATCTTCATTGATTTGCCTCCATTCGGCACGGGTATCATATACGGCCGCGAATATATTTTGGCGCGCGACGTTATAAAGAAAATAAATATAGGAGACAAAGTTTCCGCCAAAGTTGTTGACCCACGCAATGCCGATGGTTATATAGAACTGTCTCTAAAGGAAGCTCGTCAAGCACTCATCTGGACAGAAGCAGAGCAAGCCATCACGAGCAAAATCATTCTCGAATTACCTATAAAAGAAGCGAACAAGGGAGGCCTTATCATAGACTGGCAAGGTATTTCCGGCTTCCTGCCCGCTTCGCAATTAAAACCTGAACATTATCCCCGCGTAGAGGACGGCGACAAAGATCGCATTTTAGACGAACTCAAAAAATTGGTGGGTACAAAAATTGCCGTCTCGATCATCGGCGCTTTTCCAAAAGAAGGCAAGCTTATATTCTCTGAAAAGAACTCTATAGAAAAAGACAAAACCGCCACGGTGGCAAAATTCAAAGTCGGCGACGAAGTCGAGGGCAAAGTTACAGGCATGGTTGATTTCGGCGTATTCGTAAAGATAGACGAAGCCTTGGAAGGTCTCGTTCATATTTCAGAAATAGATTGGGCGTTGGTCGAAGATCCAAAAACTAGATTCAAAGTCGGCGACTCGGTGCGTGTCAAAGTGATTGAAGTAAAAGACGGCAAAGTATCGCTTTCAATCAAGGCATTAAAGACAAATCCATGGGACGAAGCCGGTAAAAAGTATAAAAAAGATCAGATTATAAAGGGCGTCGTTATCAAGTTCAACCGCCATGGCGCATTAGCTAGTATAGAAGAAGGTGTGGCCGGATTGGTTCATGTATCGGAATTCGGAACTGATGAAAAACTCCGCCAAAATTTGGAACTCGGCAAAGTTTATCCTTTCAAAATAACTCTCTTTGACGCCACTAATCAGAAAATGACCTTGGCTTTTGCGGGAGAGAAGAAGTAGACATGCGAAAGGAAGTCTGCTCGTGGAGCACGCTGTCTCCGTCTGCTGACGGAGACAGCTCACTCTCGCACCGTCGTGCTCCGAGAGTCTCCGCTCGCAGACTTCCTTTTGCATTTAAATTTCAAACAAAACAAAACCGCTGGGCGAACCATGCGGTGTTTTTGAAAGTTTCTGGCTTACGCCACAGTTACTTCACTGAGTGGATAAACCACTATCATCCGCGCCATCCAGGGAATTGCCCGCGACCACACAAATAGTCACGAGTAGCCCTTCTGTCAGCTTCGTCGAGCGAAGCGAGTTCCCTCTGGAGCTTGTCAGAAGCCTCCTGTCGGGCTCTTTCCTTGCGGAAGGAAATCCAACGGGTGACAACGCAGATCGAGAGCGTGAAGCCGACGACACCAAGGAGCACCGTGCGCCACTGGAAGCTACTGAACGTGACCGTGTGTAGCAACAGTGAGAGCAAGGTTGCAATGACTAGGGTGTAAGCGAAATCACGAATTTTGGTTTTCATAGTTGAGTTGCAGTGAAAGGCTCGATTTGTTTCCGACGATGGTCAGAAATATATCAAATCGTTTCCTTTTTCCTGTAACCCAGACCATTTCAAAGAACCTTCACTTTATGAATCCGCGATCTAAATCGCGAACTCAAGGTTAATTCCCAAATGTATTAGGACACTCTCACTTTTAATATCTGTAATGATACCAGCCACTTGAAAATTCTTGTTTGAAATGCAACTCATATTTAAGATACAAATATGAGAAAATCATTCGTACATTTAGACTTTCGTGCTCGTGACAGAATAGAAGCAATGTGGAGAGCCGGGCATAAACAGTCAGACATAGCCATGGTGCTCAGAGTCGACAAAAGCACCGTATCGCGTGAAATACAGAAGTGTGGATCGTGGAGCGGTATGTACTCTGCTACCGTCGCCGAACACAAAGCAGGCATGAAACGATCAAATTCCAAATACCAAGGCATGAAAATCGAAAAGTATCCCGAACTCCGAAAACGCATAATCTCTGAATTGGAACAAGGACAATCTCCCGACGGTATAGCGGGCAGAATGAAAGAGGAGAAACTGGAAGTTCGCGTGTCAGGAGACGCCATATACAGGTGGCTCCGGTCGCCATTCGGACAGAGATACTGCAAATATCTGTGCACCAAAAGATGCAACAAAAAGCCTCATACAGGCAGTCCGCAAAGATGCATCATTCCCAATATGACGAGTGTACACACTATGCCGCCAGATCCAGGGTTTGTGGCCGAGGGAGATACCTTCCTCTCACCGAAGAAGGCTTCCAAGACCGCGGCGGTACTTGTGGGATGGAGGGATTCGAAGCTTCTAAAAGGAGATCTTGTGCAAAGCCTCCGGCCAACTCACATGACGAGAGTGACAAGGAGGATTGTAGCAGGTCACACGGTTCACGCACTGGTACTCGATCAGGGAGGAGAAAACAGAGAGCACGAACAGTTCGGCATACCGTCATATTTCTGCGACAAAGCATCGCCCCGACAGAAACCGTTCATCGAATCATCGATCGGACTGCTTCGAAGATGGTTCTGGCCCAAGGGAACCAACCTGCGACTGGTATCAAAAGAAGAGTTCCAAACAAATATTGAAATCATCAACAACAAGTATAGAAAAACGCTCCGGTACAGGAGCGCCAATGAAGTGTCTAAAGAGTATGGTATTCTGAGGAGTAATTAGCAACCGAGTTGCATTTGACCCCAGAATTTACAACTAAAGTGCCTCCCTATTATACACCATAGACCACCTACTTGTCAAGCTTTTGTAGGGTATGCGTAGGGTATATTTTGTTATATGGCTTATATTATGGTTTTTTTAGGAAGCGAAAAGAAGAGTGGATCGAGAAAACGAAACCGAGGATGCGACGGCATCCGAGCTTAGGAAAATTTTTAGCAAAAAATTTTCCGTTCGTTTTCGAGAGACACTCTTCTTTTCGCTTCCCCCCTTCCGCTTTTCGAGAACGATATTTCTGCCGATTTTATTTATTAAACAAAGTATTGCACTCGCTCATAGCCTTTTCCGGAGATTCCTTGGCCGCTATTTCTAGACAGTCCACGACTTTCTTCATGACTTTCTTCATCTCGTCCGCTTCTTTGTCTTTAAATTCGGCGACAATAAAATTATCCGTGATCGTATCGTGATCTGGCTTCTTTAGAGCTCCCGAGGCTTTTGCTGGCGTTATACCAATTCTAATTCGAAAAAAAGCTTCCGTACCGAGAACGGTCATGACCGACTGGACACCTTTGTGGCCACCGGCACTTTTATTCCAAGACATTTTTGCTCTGCCCAAGGAGATGTCCAGATCATCATGAACCACTATGAGATCAGGAAAGGCCTTTATCATTTTGCCCATAGGATTCTTTATCTTCTTTGCACCTTTGACGAGTTTCCCCGCCGCCAGTCCCGATTTATTCATAAATGTCTCTGGCAAAACCAGAGTCACTTTTGTCTTTCCCACTTTTCCATCAGTAACGAGCGCCTGTGCCTTTTTGTCAAAAACAAAATCGGCAAATTCCATTTTTTTTGCAAACTTCATGACGGTCTCACGACCGGAATTGTGCCGCGTGCCGACATATTCTTCTCCCGGATTTCCCATTCCAACTATTATCATAAAAACATCATCGCACAGAAAAATCTATTGTGTCAATCGCTCTATCGGCACTATACTGAACTAATGAAAAATTGTTCATTTTGGAAAGAAATACTCTATTACACACTTTTTGCACTGCTTATCGTCATTCCTATCCGCACATGGATTGCCCAGCCTTTCATAGTAAACGGCGCTTCTATGGATTCGACGTTTAAAGACGGAGAATATCTCATTGTGGATGAATTATCGTATCGATTCCGCGAGCCATCGCGTGGTGATGTTCTCATATTCAAATATCCGGAAGATCCGAGCAAATATTTTATAAAGCGCCTCATAGGATTGCCGGGTGAGACTGTGAGCATTAAAAACGATCTCGTTATCATAACAAATACGGAACATCCAAAAGGTCTCACCCTCGATGAACCGTATACCCATTCCAGAACTTTCGGCAACACGGATGTCACTCTAGCAAACGATGAATATTTCGTCATGGGAGACAATAGGTTTGTTTCATCGGATTCACGCGTTTGGGGGCCATTATCGAAATCAGATCTAGTGGGCAGACCTCTCATCCGCCTCCTGCCTCTCACTAAAATAGAAATGTTTCCAGGAAAAATCGCCAGCTCTACAATTGAAAACAGTATTGATAAAAGTAACATGGAATAAAATGCCCTACGCGCCAAAAATAAAAAAAGTAGAGGAAACAAAATCGCTCATTCGGAGAATCGAACAGCCAAAGTATGTTTCATATGATCATCTCGACGATGTGGGAAAAACCGCCCTTTTTTATGGGTTCACGCCTCTCACTCTGCCTCATATTCATCCAAATGACAGCACGGAAGCCAAAAAAATATCCGAAGGCGAAATCATCGTTGATCATGATAATCACGAACAAGGTGCCACCCTCCGATTGGAGGAAAAAATCGCTCTGCTCCACCTCTATGAGAGAGAGAGGATGTGGATGATGCCTCAACCCGTAATGATCTATTATAAAAAACCATTTGTAGGCGACAAGAGAAGGCCGAATCCGCACGAATCACACCATGGACTAGAAATCATAGGCGCTAATAAATCAATTGCCGAAGCTATATTGATTCAATCGTCTCTGGCCATACTGCGCGACGCCGGAGAAACCGATTTGCATGTGGAAATAAATTCCATAGGCGACAAGGAATCTATCGTGCGTTTTACCCGCGAAATCATCGCTTACTATAGAAAACATATAAATGACTTGCCAGCTAAATGTTGCGAAACGATGAAACACGATGTTTTTAGCCTGCTTGGTTGTGATCACGAAGCTTGCAAAAAACTGACTATTGAATGTCCGAAATCGATTAATTTTCTGTCAGAATTATCTCGTCAGCATTTCAAGGAAGTGCTGGAATACCTCGAAACGCTGGAAATTCCTTATTCCATAAACAATACTCTGATGGCAAACCGCGATTACTGCAGTGAGACAATATTCGAAATTCGCCGAGATAATCCATCTGCCCATCCTCTGGCTATAGGTATCAGATACGATACATTGGCTCGTCGTCTGGGACATAAAAAAGACTTGCCTGCTGTCGGCGTTTCTCTCTGTCTTCAAAAAAAGGCAATGAAAAATCAGACTGTAAAAATGTCTGTCGTGGACAAAATCCTCAATCCTCAAATCTGCTTTATGCAATTGGGCTTTGAAGCAAAGTTAAAAAGCCTGCATGTCATAGAAACCTTGCGTTTAGAGGGTATCCCCGTCATTCAATCATTGGCCAAAGACAAAATGGCCGGCCAGATAGGCATAGCCGAAAAAACTCATGCGCCTATCGTCGTCATCATGGGTAAAAAAGAAGCCATGGAAAACGCAGTTATCGTGCGCGATAGCGCCACGCGCTCTCAAGAAACCGTTCTCGTCTCCGACATTGCCACTCATCTGAAAAAATATAAGGTCTAGATGATGGCTTAAAACTTGAGCTTTTCTAGAGGCTGTGATAAGCTGTCCATTCATGGCAACAAATGTAGAAGTAACTAGAAACGGCACGGAAAATCCTCTGGGCTTGCTCCGCAGGTTTACAAAACGCGTCCAAGGTTCGGGCGTCTTGCCTCGCGTTCGTGGCATCCGTTATCACGAGCGCACTCTCTCGCATTACAAGACAAAAATGAAAACCCTCCAATCCATAAAACATCGCTTTGAAGTGATGCGTGACATAAAGCTCGGCAAAATAAACCCAGATCTTCCACGTGGCAGAGGCAAGAGATAATGACCAAATTTTCTTTGCGCAATAAAACAAAAGGTCGGCTTCCCCGCTTGCCTTTCGCGCAGATAAAAGACGCTATACTCGGCTCTGAGTATGATCTCTCCCTCGTTTTCGTCAACGACAGAGAATCGCGAGAAATAAATATAAAAAGTCGTGATAGAAATTACATTCCCAATATTCTATCTTTTGAACTAGACAAAAACGCTGGAGAAATTTTCATAAATCCATTTGAAGCCAGACGTCAGGCGAGCGATTTTGATAAAACTTATTCCAAATTTGTGGGTTATCTCTATATCCACGGACTTGTCCATTTGAAAGGAATGATACATGGGAGTACAATGGAGAGAACGGAAGCCAAATTTCGGAAACAGTTTGGAGTTTAGGTGCTAAGTGATATAACATTTTATAAACATGCGCACACACATCGCTACAGGCATCGACATAGGCACACATGAAGTAAAAGTAGTTATGGCGGAATCAAATCCAGCTGATGAGAAAAACCTCGCCAAAATCATAGGCACAGGTCACGCTGAATGCCGAGGCTTGCGCCATGGATATATCGTAAACAGCCGTGAAGTAACACGGAACGTCATCTCGGCGATAACTCAGGCCGAAAAAGCCAGTGGTGTAAAAGTGAAACGCGCCTTCATATCACAGGGTGGTATGAGCCTCGAAAGCGTCGTATCTCTCGGCAACGCCGTCACATCGCGTGCCGACACAGAGGTAACTGATATGGATATAGAAAAAGCCATCCATATGGCTGAAAAAAACATTCCCGGATCGCAAATTATAAACCGTCGCATCATTCACACGGTTCCTTTGTCATATAAAATCGACGGCAAGCCTGTGTTTGGCCGACCTTTAGGTATGAAAGGGAACAAGCTCGAAGCCAAGGTACTCTTTATCACCTGCCTTTCACAACATCTCGATGATTTGATTGAGACGATTACAGACGCAGGTATAGAGGTACTCGACATCGTAGCGTCGCCATTGGCCGCTTCTCTTGTCACTTTATCCAAAAATCAAAAAGTGGCCGGGTGCCTGCTCGCCAATATCGGCGCCGAAACTGTTTCCATCGTTGTCTTTGAAAATAATCTGCCGGTTTCTCTGGAGGTTTTTCCTATAGGCTCGACAGATATAACGAACGATATCGCTTTGGGACTGAAAGTAACCATAGAAGAGGCGGAAAAATTAAAACGTGGAGTTTTATCAGGTGCAGAATTCTCACAGAAAAAACTCGACGAAATTATTCATGCGAGAGTTTCTGACATATTTGATCTCATCGAAGCTCATTTGAAAAAAATAGACAGAAACGGACTCTTACCTGCAGGCATCGTTATAACTGGTGGTGGATCAAATCTACCTTTCATAGAAGATATGGCGAAATCTGCTCTCAAACTGCCCGCCCGCATAGGCACCCTATCTGTAAACGGCAAAGACAATATAAAAGATTCCACATGGTCAGTTGCTTATGGTTTGTCTATCCTCGGTGTAGGCACAGAAGATGCAACAGACCAAGGTTTTTCAAAAAACGGAACTACTCTGGCCAAAAAATTAGGCTCGTGGCTCTCACAGTTATTGCCATAGCAAACTATTGTATTTTGAAAACATTTTGGTATGATATACTCGGCTTACCAAACCAACGAAAACAAGCTCGCTTTTCGCTTAATTATCCTTTATATACAACATGCCTCATATCATCCCTGAAGTAGAAACATTCGCTAGAATCAAAGTGCTCGGTATCGGCGGTTCAGGCAAGAACGCCATAAATCACATGATCAATTCCAAAGTAAAAGGAGTTGAGTTTATCGGCGTGAATACAGATGCCCAAGACTTGCATCACACCCTTTCCAAGAAGAAGATTCATATAGGTAAAAATCTGACCAAAGGTCTCGGCACGGGCATGAATGTCGAACTCGGTCGGCGCGCCGTAGAAGAGACAAAAGAAGAAGTTCAAGAAGCCATCAAAGGCGCCGATATGGTTTTCGTCGCCGGAGGATTAGGAGGTGGCACGTGTAGCGGTGCCTCCCCTATCGTCGCAAAAACCGCAAAGGAGCTCGGTGCACTGACTGTGGCTGTTGTTACAAAACCTTTCTTTTTTGAAGGCTCTCAGAGAATGAAAGTAGCCGAGATATCTCTCGAAGCCCTAAAAAAAGAAGTAGACGCCATCATCGTCATTCCAAACGACAGACTTCTCTCAAATATAGAAAAGAACACTACGGCCAAAGCGGCCTTTGCCATGTGCGATGAAGTATTAAAACAGGCGGTTGAAGGTATATCAGACCTCATAACCACTCCCGGAATTATAAACATTGACTTTGCCGATATTAGAGCCGTCATGGAAAATACCGGCTCGGCTCTCATGGGCATAGGTCATGCATCTGGTGAAAAGCGCGCCGAAGATGCTGCCAAAATGGCTATCAGTTCTCCTCTGCTCGATATATCTATTGCCGGTGCCAAAGGCGTGCTCTTCTCCATTGCCGGTGGAGACGATCTCACTATGTTTGAAATCCAAGATGCGGCCAAAGTCATAACTGAATCCATAGATCCGAATGCCAAAGTCATATTCGGTACAGTACGAGATGAAAAGCTAAAGAAAGGCGAAATCAAAGTGACGGTCATTGCCTCTGGATTTGGTGATGGTGGCACGAGTCCCGCCCCTCTAGCAAAAAGCAAATCTCTATTTTCCGGTCCTGAAATAAGAGAAGAGCTGGACAAAGCTAAAATTCATAACAGTTTCTCAAAATCAGATTCAAAGAATACAATAGAAGACAAAAAATCAATTCCGACGATCAATTCGGACGATGATGACTGGGGTGCCGTGCCAGCGTTTCTGCGGAGAAAGAAATAAAGAATTGCGAAAGGAACACTCTTGTGGAGCACGGAGATTTTCTTGCTAGAAAATCTCCTCGACTTCGTCGCCGTCGCTCCTCAGGCGTCTCCACGCGAGTGTTCCTTTCGCAATTTAAAACTTTCCATCTGTTATAATTCATCCACATATGTACGACCTAGCAATCATAGGTGGAGGACCAGCTGGGGTGGCGGCAGGTGTTTATGCTTCACGCAAACGACTAAAGACACTTTTTATTACAAAAGACTGGAACAATCAGAGTGTGGTTTCGGAGGGTATAGAGAATTGGATAGGTACAATCAATGTTTCCGGTCCTGATTTTGCCAAAATGCTTGAGGAACACTTGCGGGCCTATGCGAGCGATGTCGTAGACATAAAAGTCGGCGAAACTGTTACGAAAATCACAAAAAAAGAAAATTCGAAAGGGTCGGTAGAGGGCGGATTGAATGGTGGATTCGAAATCACAACTGATAAGTCTGATTCTACTTCTCCCTACTCTGCTAAAACAATTCTCATCACAACTGGTAGCCACAGACGAAAACTGTCTGTTCCTGGTGCAGACAGATACGAGCACAAAGGCATTACATATTGCGCCTCTTGTGACGGACCGGTTTTTGCCGGCCAAGATGTGGCTGTCATAGGTGGCGGAAACGCCGCATTTGAAAGCGCCGCTCAGCTCCTCGCTTATTGCAAATCAGTTACTCTGCTCAATCGTAGCGATGAGTTCAGGGCAGATCCCGTAACAGTAAAAAAGCTACTTTTAAATCCAAAACTTCAGGCTCTCCGAAATGCACAATTATTAGAAATAAAGGGCGACAAATTCGTAAAATCTCTCACCTATCTAGACAAAAATTCAGGCCAGACGCAGGAATTGCTTGTCGGTGGCATATTCGTCGAAATCGGCTCTATTCCTTCTAATGAATTCGCCAGAGATTTGCTTCCTCTAGATCCTTTCGGCCGTATAACTGTGGATTCACGCACCCAATCAACATCAGTAGAGGGTGTCTGGGCTGCGGGAGATTCTACGGACGGTCTGTATCATCAAAACAACATATCTGCCGGCGATGCCATTAAAGCTCTGGAGGATATTTATGTTTATTTACACGCGAAATAATAAATAATCAATATTTAAAGAATTCTATAAATTTCACCGGATCTATAGAGATGTCATTGATGCGAACTGTGATATGTAAATGTGATTTTTCGGCATAGCCTGTCTGTCCTGATAGTCCGATAATTTGTTTTGGCAAAACGAGCTCGCCTTCGTTCACTTTTATTTTCGATAGGTGCATGTAAAAAGTTTGCAGGCCGAGGCCGTGATCGACAACGATTGTGTTTCCATAATTTCTACCCCATCTAGCGATACGCACCACACCACGGTTCATAGCTAAAACAGGAATACCTTCGACTGCTCGAAAATCAACTCCTTTGTGTGCTATTGAATATCCGCCGGTTTGTCTTTGATATCCGTATGTGTCGGTTATAATAGGATCTGCGATTGGATATACAAAATTTTCTTTCCAGAAAGCATGACTTCCTGTGCGCAGACCCAGCAAGCCAGCATTTTCTTGGGCCAGTGTGCTCACGAGCTCCTTTGCACTCGCCTGTGTATTACCCCCGAGTTTTTGTGGAATATCGAGAGGAACTTCTACTTTTTTTCTCTTGCCTACAACAATTTCCCTCTCCAAAACTTCCCCACTCTGCAAAATTGCTTTTATTTTGTAAATTCCGGGAGTTTTATATAGGTCAATTCCATAAAGACCAGTTAGCTGATTCTTCCAAGTGAATATTCCGAGCTTCTTGCCGTCAAAAGAAAAGCTTTGTACATTCTGCGCCGCCCCAGTCGCCACTATAGAAATCATAATCGGCTCGCCTTGAATCGGATTTTCTGGAACAACAACCAAGCTCGCCGCGAGAGTTTGTGCGGGGAGTAAAAAAACGGGTACTATTAAAAACTTGAGAAAAATTTTTACCAAAGGTCAGACCATTTTATCTTCTTTATAAGGAAGAGATAAATGATCTCCAAAATACCGAAAGTGTTGATAACGAGCAATGCGATAAACCAAGCTTTCTCATGATGTTTAGCCGCGTTCCACAGAGCGAGTCCTTTCCAAAAAATCGCCCACAGAGAAAGCACCACCACCAAAGGCAAAAGATAAGGAACGAATCCACCACCAAAGCCATATCCCCCGTACCCATAATGCATGTAATTTATATAATTCATCATGCAAACATTATAACAAATGATACTATTTAGACCATGAAAAAGATTCTCATATTCGGCAGATCATGCTCAGGCAAATCGTCTACGGCATCTCTATTGGGTAAAAAGCTACATTTGCCTGTATTTCATATGGATAAATTATTCTGGCTACCGGAGTGGGTTGAACGACCTAAGCCCGACATGGCTATTGATGTAGAAAAAATCCTCGCTACTCATGATGAATGGGTTATAGACGGTAATTATAAAAAAGTCGCCCTTGAATCTCGTATTCGCGCTGCAGATCTCATAATCATATTAAATTTCAATCCACTTGTTTGCACTTTTAGAGCATTGAAAAGAAGACTAATTCATCACAACAAGACTAGACCCGACATGGGGGAAGGTTGTAATGAAAAGTTTGATATTGGATTTGTGAAATTTATTTGGAATTATCACAAGAGAAACTTGATCCATACCGAAAAAGTTTTATCTCAATATCCAGAAAAAACTATACTGAAATTCAAAAATCAGCGCGAACTAGATTTCTGGGTTAACAGTTTGTGACCCGAGCGGGACGGAGTCAGAGAATTTCGATAAATTGGCTTTTAAAGTGAGAATTCTGTAAACGCTTGAATCTATGCGCTCTTTTGATATTTGATTGTTTTTGATTGCGTTCAATATCGCATTATAAGCACGATCAATCGTTTCTTTGGTTGCAACATATAAAAGAATATCGTTACCGGCAATGACTGCCTGTTTGGCTGCTTCCTCGATACTAAATTTTGTGGTTATCGCCCCCATGTTCATATCATCAGTAATAATTACGCCATTAAAACCAAAACTTTTTCGTAACAGCCCAATTATTGTTGGTGATAGTGTTACTGGATATATTGAATCGATCTTTGGAAATAAGATGTGCCCTGTCATAACCATAAGGGGCTTTGCCTTAGTTATAACTTCCTGGAATATCTGGATATATTCAGAAATATTTTCTTTTGTGACTTGTGAGATAGGTAATGTTCGATGAGAATCAACGGAATTATCATCATGTCCAGGAAAATGTTTGACTGTAGCAGATATACCAGCATCTTGATAACCGTTTACCATAGCTATTCCAAACAAAGTAGCTTCTTCTTTTGTTCCTCGGAAGACACGGTTGTACAAGAATGATGAAGGATTCGTAATGTAATCTAAAACCGGAGCAAAGTTTACATTAATACCAGAATTATAAAGTTCTCGTCCCCTGGTAAAAGCCACATCATAAGCTTGTTTCGAATTTTTTATTTGTGTTTGTGAAGTTAATTCCCATTGTGAATAATTTATTCTAGAAACGATTCCTCCCTCTTGGTCGACAGTGACAAGCAAAATCGGTTGACCAGAAGTAGTCGCTACGTTTTGTAATAGAGCAGTAACTGTAGAGATTTTTTTACCAGTAATATTGGGACTTAACAAGATTACAGAACCGATTTCTTTTTGTTTTATAAGATTCTGTAATATTTCTGTACTATCGTTAGTATATATTCCAGCGAGAAACATTTGACCGACTTTTTCTTCAATAGTCATTTTGTCCATAATTGGATATATATTATCGACAGGCTGAACTGGTAGAGAAAAATTGTTTGATATTTGATTGTTCAATTTATCAAATAAATAAAAATCTACATAATAAATAAGCACAACCGCTAGAATTAATAGTGCGACAATATATATTCGGTAACGATTCATAAATTGTGTGACCCTACAGAGAATCGAACTCTGATTTGAGCCTTGAGAAGGCTCCGTCCTA
>ERZ1292623.2041-Hain-H51-01um-R1-2041-length-18649-cov-5_pt1 | contig 18649 bp, 22 predicted proteins | sample MGYA00564398_ERZ1292623 | MGnify/ENA primary metagenome ERZ1292623 (study PRJEB36523, sample SAMEA6512633) | groundwater metagenome | collected 2019-01-07 | study: AquaDiva: Metagenomics assemblies of 32 groundwater samples | reverse complement strand
AGTTTCGTGAGAAGTTCCCTCTGATCGATTTCTTTAAAGATCCACCAGAGCGATTCGATATAAGAATTCTCGTAGGTAATGTAGGGGTGTTCGAAATCGAGCCAGAACCCGATACGCTTTGTGAACCGCTCCCACTCGGTTTTATGCCGCCACACAGAAAGCCGCGCCCGCTGGTTGAATTCTGCAATCCCGAGCTTTTCAATTTCCGATTTTTGCTTGATGCCAAGCTCTTTTTCTACCGCGATCTCAACCGGAAGCCCGTGGGTATCCCAGCCCGCGCGACGGAGCACATAGTTCCCCCGCATAGTCCGGTAGCGAAGGATGATGTCTTTAAACGCACGCGCGAGCGCGTGGTGAACTCCGGGAAGACCGTTCGCGGTCGGCGGTCCCTCAAAAAAACGAAAAGGTTTGCCTTTGCGGCGAAGCTCGAGTGATTGCTCAAAAATATTATTCTTCTCCCAAAACGCGAGCACTTTTTCTTCGATCTCCGGAAGGTTGAAGTTTTTTATTTTCTTTAGCATACGTTACCAGTTTTCAGTGTTAAGTCGTAAGTTATAAGTTGCAAATTTTCTTACATTCGTTCGAGTGGCGTGATTCCTAAAAGCTTCATGCCGTTACAAAGAGTGGTTCCCGCCGCCTCAATGAGGCGAAGTCGCGCGGCTTTCACCGGTGCATCCGCCGTAAGTACCGGCTCGGTTTCATAGAACCGATTCACCCCTCGCGCAAGCGCTACGAGATATTCCGCGAGGTAGTGTGGGAAAAATGTCGAGCGAGCTTTTTCTAACGCCTCTGGAAACCTGGCGAGAAGTAAGACGAGAGCAAAATCCCCCTCGCTTTCAACCGCCTCTGGATTCCACTTTGACGGAACCTTTGCCTTCCGGAGTATGCTCCGAAGTCGTGTGTAGGTATACATAATATACGGCGCGCTCTGCCCTTCAAACGAAAGCATGGATTCCCAGCGAAACGCGATATCGCTCTGGCGATTTTGAGAGAGATCGTTGAACTTGAGCGCCGCGATTCCCACAGCTCTTGCTATTTTTACTCGCTCCCGAATAGAGAGATCGGGGCGCTTCTCGTGAACCACCTTCGCTGCTTTTTCGATCGCCTCACTGATTACGCCTTCGAGTGAAATGTGCCTACCTGCTCGCGTTGAAAGCTTCTTCATGTCTTCGGAGAGAATAAGTCCGAATTTCACGTGCACGAGACGCTCCCCTTTGCCGTAGCCAAGCTTCGCAACTGCTCCAAAGAGCTGTTCGAAGTGAAGACTCTGCCCGTTGTCTACCACATAGAGCACAAGACTCGGCTTGAAGCGCTCGGCGCGATACTTCGCGGCAGCGAGGTCAGTCGTCGCATAGAGAAACGCTTCGTCACTCTTCTGAATTACAAAGGGCGCCTTTCCTTCGATTGGAATAACAATCGCCCCCTCGCTTTTCACCGCAACTCCTTTGTCGAGTGCATCGGAAATAATTCCCGGGAGCATCGCCTTGTAGTAACTCTCGCCGAGATAGTAGTCGAAACGCACGCCAAGGATTTTGTAGATTTTTTTGAACTCCGCGAGACTCACTTTATAGAACGCTTTCCAGATTTTTACGTTATCTCGGTTTCCATCCTGAAGGAGTTTCGTTTCGCGCCGCGTGACTTCCTCGAGTGCCGAGTCTGCTTTCATCCGTGCGCTGTAGTCCACGTAGAGCTTCAATAGGTCGTCGATCGAAATTGTTCCTTGTCGCTTGTCGCTTTTACCTTGTTGCTGTTTGTATGCCGCAATGAGCACGCCAAACTGCTTCCCCCAGTCACCGAGGTGGTTGTCTCCGATTACCTTCCACCCGCTCCATTTGAAAATGTTTACGAGCGCCGCCCCAATGATGGTTGAACGCATGTGCGCAACGCTCATCGGCTTTGCGATATTCGGGTGCGAGTAATCAATGACAACTACTTGTCTACTTTTAACTAATGACTTTTGACTCATGACCGGCTTTCCCCACTTCTTCCCGGTCCTCACCATGCGAGCGAATTCACGTCGAAGCACTGATTTTGAAAACCAGAAATTTAAAAATCCCGGCGGTGCGATTTCAATCTTTTCAAATGTTTTTCCCTGGTCAATCGCGATGATTTTCTCACGGAGGTCCTTTGCAACCTCAATCGGCGCCTTCCCCGCTTTCCCAGCAAGCCGCATCGCGATGTTCGAAGCGTAATGCCCGAATTTTTGATCGGGGGTGGGCTCTACGGTAAATGCTTCCGAGCCAGCAATGCGAGTAAGAATAGATTTGATCTCCTCTGTCATTTTCTTTCTAATTGCTACGCCTCTACCACGCTCTTCCCCCACGCACAAAACTGGCAGTTGCCGTGGGATTTTGGCGTAGGACCTTTTAAAACGCCTACCGCCGCACGGAAGGTGTCCCGCGCCTCCTCGACCGACGTCTCTATCTTCTTCACCTCAACTGAAAAATTCACCTGCCCGCCGGGCTTAAACTCCCGCGGAATGAAATAGATGAGGTATGCATAAGATGGTTGCGGCAATTGGTTCGCCTCGAGGAGAAGCGAGTAGCAGTTCAGCTGGTTTTGGTAGAAATTTTCTCCGCCTTCTTTCAAGTCAAATCCGCGGGTTTTGTAGTCAGCTGGGATGTAACGCCCTTCGTGTACGATACAATCATCGAGCGCACCCACGAGCACCGCGTCGCATTCTTTATCGTAATACGAAAGTCCGCTCCTCCAGCTCCGCCACTTTGAGAGAAGCTCAGGGTCATTAAAAAGCTCTCCGTTCACCTTGCCCTCGATCTCAGGAGGTAGTTTTCCGACCGCCCGGTAACTGTCGAAGTATTTTTTAATTAGAATATCCATACCTCCGGGAAGCGAGGGAAAAGGTCCCCGCGGCCGGTGAATATCCGCGCCATACTCGAGCCAAAAACACTTCTGGCACTCAAGGAACACATTGAGCGCCGAGGGAGAAAGTCTGATTTTTCCATTAGATCCAGCCATGGATGGCAGCATAGCAGTTTCTAGCGATTTTTCCTAGGAAAATGGCGTATAATGGGCGGATGGAAGCTTTAAGCGAAAACCGCCGCGCGCGGTTTGATTATGAGATCTTAGACACCTTTGAGGCGGGCATTGAACTCAAGGGATTTGAGGTTAAATCCGTGAAACTTGGCCGCGCAAACATCGCTGGTTCTTTTGCATTGCCTCGAGGCGAAGAACTCTGGCTTACGAACGCAGACATCCCCCCCTACCAACCTGCAAATACCCCGATCAATTACGATCCGAAACGTTCTCGCCGGCTCCTCGTTACCAAAGAAGAGCTAAGGGCGTATGTAGGGAAACTGAAGTCCGAGAAGTTGACATTAGTACCATTAAAGATGTACAATAAGCGCGGCCTCGTGAAGGTAGAAATCGCGCTCGCTCGCCCAAAGAAAAAAGGCGACCGGCGGGAAGCCGTCAAAAAGAGAGAGGCGAAGAGGGAAATAGAAAGAACATTGAAAAAATGACAATAGACAATGAACAATAGAATCTCGTTTTATTTCTGATTTATTGTAAATTGTATCTTGTTAATTAATGTAAGGGAGTGATCGGCTTCGACGGGAAGCTGCGCTCTAAAGCTGCAAGTCGAGGAGGGTAAACTCGTAAACCGTGCCCAAACTACAACTGCAAACAGCAATGTGAGCAGAATGCCAGCGTTCGCAACCGCGTAACTCTGACATCATCGAGCCTCAATACTCCGTAGAGGGTCCTCGGTGTTATACCGGAGCGTAGGAACAGTCAGATTGGATTCTTCGCCCTGTTCCGAAATTCAGTGAGTCCACCGTTTCCGCCGCAAGGCGTAATCTAAGCTTGTAGACGCTTTGGTTTGTACTTTCCGTACGTGGGTTCGATTCCCACCACTTCCACAGCAAAACAAAAGACCCTACTCTCGCAGTGGGGTTCTTTTGTTTTTGCCTGATGATGAATCGAACCGCGGGCCGCAGGCTCCGAAGAGGAGTCGAAGGTTTCGAGGTCAGTAGACCGAGAGGCGATTCCCCACCTCTTATAAAACTGCTCGCCTTTACGGTGGGCTGTTTTTGGTTTATGTTGGTGGCGAATCGAACGAGGGGTGGGTCGGAGGGGAAGCCACCGGGTCCCCTCCATGGAGGAGATTATTCAGAACCGTGGGTTCTGAAAGCGCGGGTCGCCTTCGGCGATCAAGCAGTGAGATTCCCCCACTTCAGCATTAAAATGCTGAAAAAAATAAAAGAAAGATTAAATAGTTTGAAAAAACGCATAACTTGGTGGAAAATTTTCGTCTTAATTATCCTACCACTCATTCTCGCAACTCCCTGGCCACCTTTTAAATACATCGCCTCACTTTCAAAACAGGAAGGCAATGTGCAAAAAGATATAGAAATACCAACTGAGATTGAAGCGCTTGGAACATCCTTATTCTCTAAGATATTGGGCATAGAAACCACCAAACTCCCTATCCTGCTTTGCCTATGGAATGGAAGTGAATTCTATATAGCTCAACAAAACATGGTTTCGGAAGAAATTCCAAATTCCGAAGAAATAGGATTAATATCTCTCGACATCATTTATCCCGATAACCAAATGCCTGAGAAGTTATCTGCTAGAAGGCATACTACGAACTGTTCTAACTTAGAAATAAATCGATCTTCTAATATTTTTCTTAAAAAAGAAGCCACGATTAAGGATATAAGGTTCGAATCTTCCGATATCCCTCAGGAACTTCTCCAAAAAGTCAGAGGCTTATACCCTGAAGTCAAAGTTATGGCAATAATATTTTCGATTCCAGACTTTTTCTCAAAACCCTTTTTCAAAAACTACTTCATTTCCTTTATTGCATCGAGCTTCTTGATAATTCATCTTCTTAAGGATATTAAAGAGTGGATTTTCAAAGATCGTCAATAACAGTCGCTTAATTTTTTTGCAACGATTAAAGCAGTCATCTTCGACATCGACGACGTTCTCCTTTCTTAGTTGCAAGACTAAATCCTTTTATAGTAAACTCTCCGAATAAAATCATGCTTCACAATCGCCGAACAAAAACCTGGTCCAGCTTCATTGCTTTTCAAATCTCTCGTCTGACCTAGAGGGCAGGCTTTGACGTGCAAAGCCTCGAAATCTGCCCTGCTGGGGCAGATTTTTTTACTGTTCTTTCACATTCAACCATAAAAGGAAAATGAAGGATGGAATACCGAGCTGTCGGAAATCGATGCGCGGTTGCTATTGATTCTCTCGACCTACCCATCTCACGCGAAGAAGCCCTCGCTATATTGAGCAAGAAAGGGTTTAGCGTAGTGGAAATTGACATTGTCGCGGTCGCTCGACGCTGCATCGCTAGATCTAAATACCGACGCAACGCACGACCCTCCGAGGCTCCTGCAATCGTCGATTGCTCAAGCTTTACGAAGTGGCTTTACGGAGAGCGTGGCATCTGGTTGCCACGACGATCAATCCAACAACGTGAGCTGGGCGAAGAGGTAAAGATTGATGAGCTCGTTCCTGGCGATCTCGTTTTTGCCTCGGGCTACATTGATTACTACTACGATGATTCTGAAAATGGCGTTGGCCACGTTGGCATAGCCACAGGCGAGAATACCGTGATCCATGCCGCGAACCGAAGAGAAAATGTAGTAGAAACTTCGATTGAGGCGTTCGCTCAACCTAACAAGTTCCGTGGAGCAAGACGCTACATCCCGAATGATGTAGAGGTTCTTACTCTCGAGACGCCGTCAGACAGAGAAGTAGAAACCGCGGACGACATCAGATGGATCGTCCTCCAGTCATGTTCCAAATAAAACAGGGTCGCCTAGATTGCTAGGCGGCTCTTTTTTTCATACCACCTCCGCCGCTAGATATTTTTGCGCCTTTAGAATAAGAACAGCACTTGGCGCGTGAGTGATTTTTGAATCCATAACCATTTGGGCAGCTTCATGCAACGGAATACGAACGCGCTCTATCGTTTCTTCTTTCGACTGTGGAATTTGTTTCGGTGCTTCAAATCCTCGTGCAAGAAAGAGATATTCAGTATGCTTTATGACTCCGGTAAGCGGATTTACGTGTCCTAAATCAATCCACTCTTTTGGAGAAATACCAAGCTCCTCTTTCAATTCTCGCTTGGCAGTTACGAGCGGACTATCCCCTTCGTCGAAGCCGCCGCCAGGCCCTTCAGTGCTGAAGTCACCAAGACCGTAACGAAATTGCCTTGCAAGATACACATATCCCGCATCATCGAGAGGAAGCACGCAGGAGCCTTTTACAATCTTTACTACGCCATAGATAAGCTCTTTGCCCTTGTCGTTTATAACCGCATCTTCCACTACCTCAATCCAATGGTTCTTATATTTCTGCTCCGATTTTTTAGTAGTCCATCCGCCTCTGTCTTGAGTCATCGAATCCAGTATATGACTTCTGCTCCCAAATTCACACCGGAGCGGCAGGAGTAAGCATTTCCGCCAAACTTTCCAATCGTGACCTTTGCTCGAACGTAAGTAACTGGTCGAGCATCCGTATATATTCCGTTAGCGACCGCGCATCTCCACTGCAGAACAAAAATGACCTACCCTTGTGGTAGGTTGTTTTTGTTTCTATAGTGGTGGCGAATCGAACTGAGAGGAGGGGTCGGGAGGAAAGGTATTCCTCCCGTGGAGGAGATTATTCAGAACCGTGGGTTCTGAAAAGCGAACGCTAGTGAGCGCGTGAGATTCCCCCACTTCTGAATTACAAACTCTAAAATCCATGAAAATAATAAATTTTATGAATGAAGTTTCTTATTCCGACATAATCTCGGTTTTTGCCTTGATTACCGCAATAGGTGCGTTCGCTTGGAATATTATAAGGGATCTTGTAATGGATAAAGTGGCGGTTGAATTTTCGATTGCTTTTGGCGAGATAGGAAATATTAAAGACACGAGAACTGCTCTTTTTGCTCCCGCGGGAAGTCTCTCCGATCATAAATTTGATAATCCAGGCGTTCTCCTGACAATAACGAATATTGGGCGTAGACCTATCGGCTTAGCCAGCGTAGGAGGCAAGCTGAGAAACGGCGGAAAACTTTTTATGGCGGTGGATGGACTACCAAAAGTGGTCCAACCCTATGAGATTTTTTCTAGCATTTCAAATGCTAAACAAAATTTTTTAGAAAGAATTCAAAAAGATGAAATTTGCCGACTGTGGGTGATGGATACAAAAGGGAGAAAATGGCTACTCTCCGCAAAAGGATGGGAGCAACTAAAAGAAACGGCGGGCTACATTGCTTCTGAAAGACATCGAGCAAAATAACCACCTTCATTCTCCACGACCTCACGCAAGAAGATAAATAAAAATAATTTAAATGAAACTTCTCCTTACCTCAAACGGCCTTTCTAACCAGTCCATCGCTAAGGCATTATTTGAATTGGTCGGCAAACAACCTTCCGAAACTACCATTGCCTTTATCCCTACCGCTATGAATGTCGGAGGTGGAGATAAGGGATGGTTTATCAACGATCTTCAAAACCTTAAGAAACAGAACCTAAAAAGCATTGATATTGTTGACATCTCTGCTTTACCGAAACACGCTTGGCTACCTCGCTTAGAAAGTGCAGATGTTCTCTTTTTTTCGGGCGGAAATACTTCTCACCTCATGCGCTGGATAAAAGAATCTGGTCTGATAGATGTTCTTCCTCAGCTCCTTAAAACAAGGGTATGGGCAGGCATTAGCGCGGGTAGTATTGTGACCAATCCCACCCTCGCGTTAAGCAACAAAGACAAAATGATTTACTACGAAGAAGAATTTGGATACAAGAGCGAAGATGCTCTTCACCTCGTAAACTTTTATACTCGTCCTCACTTCAACTCTCCGCATTTCCCTCATGCAAATGAGAAGTATTTACGAGAAGTAGCGAAAGGATTGAACGCACCCCTGTATGCGATTGACGATCAATCGGCGCTCAAAGTTGTAGATGGAAAAGTTGAAGTGGTAAGCGAAGGAAAATGGTTGAAGCTATAGGAATTACACCACCTCCGCCTAGTAACACTGCTCGCAGTAGATCATTTGCGACCACTAAAGATTTTGTGCATAAATATCCGCACACGAAATTGAACTACCCTCATAAGAAAAGGGATAAGATAAAGCAAATTCTTTAGTCTTCGTAATTTGTTCATACGAATTCCGCTTTATAACACTGGTCACAATAGATAATCTCCGGCCGCTCTATTGCAAAAGTCGTTTGAAAAGTATTCGGACACGCATCGTTTTCGTGAAAATGCTTTGAGTCGTTCGCGTATTGAATCTGAATGTGGCTCACCTCACTTTTCTCACCTTTGCACATACATGATCTCTCATAAAGATTAAATCCGTTACGCCACGACAGGCGGTCCGCATACCGACAATTCGGGCAGAGACGCGGCAAAGCAAGATTCATGTCCCGATAAAACGATAGTTCTTCTTTCGTAAGACGAAATGCTTTCGTGCAACGCTGAGCGCAGATTCCTTCATGGAGGCAACCAATAACATCATTCAGAACAGAATCTGAAACCTCTTGGATATGATCCGGCAATTCTGCTGCATTTTTTGTGATTTCGTAACTACCTTCCTCTATCTCCTGCCAGCGCCATCCTTCTTGCAGCACTTGTTCCTTTGTCTTGGGATACCAGGTAAATGCTAGCGACTCGTTATAGGCAAAGGCGGAAATCTCTACTGGGAAGTATTCGCCATACCGGTAAACACGACCACGCTTATCCGTGAAAGGCATTTCGTTCATGTGCGCAATGATTTTCGCTTTCAGCTTCTGAAAGGTTTCTTTGTCGTATTGTTTGTTCAAAATGCACCACTGCTTATTTTTTAGCCCAATACAACCAAAAACATTATGGGAATCAGAAGTATAGTTCGCATATTGAACATCAGTTCCCCCTCCGCTTCCTGCAGAAAACAGGGTGCGCTGCGCCTTCGTCACGCCGACTGTTTCATACAACAATTCCGAAAGATCACCACCTAGCACGACATCGTAGCTGTCTTTGAGATTGAGGCCGCCGAAGAAAACATGCTTGCACTTCTCGATTCCTTTGAGCGTGGTGAAGCAATTCTCACAATCCTTCGTGTCACGGATAATATCTCCACTCACCCGCGATGCGTTCGTGATAAAGGCGTAACGATGCGGCAAAGAGAGGTAAAGCTTCTTGAATTTTTCTTTCGCTTCCTCGAGTCGCTTATAACTTCCTAAATCCCAGTATTTTATTCGCTCGTGGTATTCCTCCTTGCTAAGCTGCTCATTAAAAATCCTATATTTTTGCTTACGCAAATTTATACATCCGAAGCAGTAGGTGCATCCAACGCAATCAAGAAGAAACGAACTTTCGACACATTCTTGCGAGAAATATACAAAACTCACTCGATAGAGACGATCGGAATGCAGGGCTTCATACGCATGATCGGAATTATCCGTCGTAAAGGAATCGAAGGTATTTTGTGCAAAGAGAAGCGTAGAACCATATTGAGAATCTTCCGAGAGAACGCTCCAGAAAAGAAGGTAGCAATTCTTTAAATTGATCGAAGCATGTGTGTATTCGCTATTGATCACATTTACTCCGGTAAGTGCCGATCGCGGCACTGCTTCCATGAGCTCACGGTATTGAAGGAAAAATGGTTTCGAAAAATCATATTCCCTCCCATAATCCATCGGATCCCACTTATCTGAAACCCAACATGAACGACAGTAAATCGTAAATGGACCTCCGGGAGCATAGACGCTCAACGTGGATTTGCCGCACAGTTTACAAGTGCCATGGTAAAGTTTCTTTTCTTCGCGCCATGCGAGACGACGAATGTTGCGACACTCTGGACAAAAAGTAGGCGGTGGAACTCCGATCTTTTCGTAAAAACGAAAATCCTCCGGTTCTACCGAAAAATCATGTTCGCAACTCTGGCATTTTCGGGTTTCAGAAGTCATTAAAACAAGTATATGACTTCTGCTCCGGAATTCACACCGGAGCGGCCGGAGTAAACATCTGTGATAGTATTAAACTGCTTTATGAAAAGATCGCAAATTTTGCCAATTTCTGTTGGAGTAATCATTTTAACGCTCTTAATTATCTATGCATTGGCAAAGAAAAGTAACCTACCTTATTCCGAACCCTCTCCCGCAGAATCGCCTCCTCCTTCCTTATCTATCAATGACATAAACTGGTTTCTCGCCACGCACGACTATTCATATAACGATTTCGGCCTTATTACTCCGGAAGAAGTAACTGTAGATCTATTTCCCCAACCGGCAACGGGTTGTGCTTGGGAAGATCCATGGAAACCAACAAGAAAAAATGTGAGGCTCGGTGCATCCTCTTTTTCCAACGCAGAACCTACCGCATTTTCCCCAGCAGCGAAATTGTTCTTTAGATATCGCGACGAGGAAATAAAGCACTTAGATGAAAACACCTTAACTGTTGCACGATGTAGTTCCAATCCTAACCCCACCTATCGCGAACTGTTCCCCACGTTGGTTCATGGCAAAGATAATTTTATCGAAGCGAACATCAACAAACCTGGGGATTTCGGCTTACTAGGAAAACTACAATGCCCCGAAGATGACGGAGAGATTGATGACGACCTTGATTCGGCAAGTCAATTCGGGGACAAGCCGATTAATATCGGGAAAAGACCAACGATCGGTTTTGGAGAAAAATTCAAACGTATTCTCGACTCAAGGGAAGATGTTGATAGTTTTGGGTTCCAAGGAGAAAAAGGAAGGAAATATATAGTAGAAATTTCAAATTTAGCTCCGGGAGTAGATCCTGTATTAATTTCTCATCATTATCCTGAAGGAGTGAATTATGTCTTGGAAAACAAGCAAGCTTTTACGATTGAGCTGAGTTTCAAAGGAAATCAAAGCTCTCTTTTTACTGTAAAGCCTAACGAGAAGAGTATTGTCGGGTGCGCTGCTAAGTATGAGATTACCGTAAGAGAAATTAAATAGAAGAATCTAGGTTCTCAAACTTCTGCTTCAAAATTCACACCGGAGCGGCGGGAGTAAGCATCTCTGCTAAACTCTCCATCCGCGACCTCTGCTCAAAGGTGAGCAATTGGTCGAGCATCCGGATATATTCGGTTAGCGACCGCGCATCTCCACTCGACTCGTTCCTTTATTTATATTTAGAGGAACTCGCTCGTGGCAAGCCACTTTTATTTATAAGATAATCTTGGCAAGCCACGATAAGATAATACGAGGCGAGTGCCCCGAGCGGTTCGACTGCGCTCACCGCAGGCGATAAGTCGAGGGGCACAAAATTTATGTATTATGTTTATATGATTAAAGATTCTCGTGAGAATCTTTATGTCGGCATAACAGAAAATTTAGGTAATCGCCTCTACTACCACAACACAAAGCAAGGTGCTAAATTTACAAAATCAAAAACTGAATTTAGATTAGTATTTTCTGAAGAATACAAAACACTTGCCGATGCCAGAAAACGGGAAATTCAACTTAAGAAATGGCGAAGAGATAAGAAAGAATTATTAATTACTCGATACAATACTGGGTTACCCACAAAAAGCGCCGCGTGAGATTCCCCCACTTTTACTATTATTCATGACCATCACCGATACCATATCAATCCTGGCACTCCTCGCAGCGCTCACTGCGCTTATCTGGAATGTTATTCGAGACCTTATTTTGGATAAAATTGACATTGGATTCTCTATTGCTTTTGGCGAACTGGGAAACATTAAAAACTCAGAGACTGCTGTATTTGCTCCTGCAGGAAGTCTCCCGAACCATAAGTTTGATAATCCCAATGTTCTCCTAACGATAACAAATGTCGGGCGCAGGTCCATTGGGGTAGCAAGCGTAAAAGGGAAAAATAAAAACGGCGGAATGTTTTTTATGGCAGTAAGAGGGTTGCCGAAAATAATTCAACCCTATGAAATTTTTTCGAGTACTAACGATATCCAAAAGGATTTCTTAGAGAGGGTCCAAGAAGACAAAATTGAAAAGCTATGGGTAGTAGATACAAAAGGTGGGAAGTGGCCTCTCTCTAAAAAAGCATGGATTCAACTGAAAGAAACAGCTGACTATATCACTTCCAAAAAACACATATAGCCATGCCCACCTTCATCCTCCACGACGAATTCACAATATGAAACTCATTATTCTTAACGGAACAGCAGGAGTGGGCAAAACTACGCTCGCAAAAAAATTATATCAAGAACTACCTCTTTCTTTTCTGGTAAATATGGATCGACAGCGGAGATTTATCAGTAAATACCGAGAACATCCCAAGGAAAGTAATGATTTATCTTTCGCGGTTTCTATCGCCATTGTAGAAGCATGTTTAAAGGCTAAACACGACGTTATCGTCGATAAAATGATGTGGAATATCAACAATAACCTCAATAGATTAGAAAGTCTGGGCCGAGAAAACAAAGCAACTATTTACGAGTTTATTCTTGAGGCGAGAAAGGAAACGGTTGTTAAACGAGTAAATAAGAGGGGCTACAAGCCTGGCGGCTTACTCACGCCAGAAAAAGTTGATCGCTTTTGGGAAACAACTAAAAATCTCAAAATTGAACGGCCCGACGCCATCGTTATAGACACTGATCAATTAAACGAAGATCAAGTTTTTGAAAAAGTTAAGAAAATTGTTTTAGGAAAATGATAAAAGCAGTCATCTTCGATATCGACGGAACGCTCCTCGATTCATTCGAGGCGAATTTAGATTTCTTTGAGAAACTTATGAAGCGATTTGGATATAAGCCGCCTACCCGCGAAGAATTCCCGAACTTCTTCCATTTGCCTCTGCGAGAGGCTATCCGCGCTATGACCCAATTGGATTCCGCAGAAAAGATTGAAAAGATGTTTAACGAAGGGCAAAGCCGCAATGTGTATTACAATAGAAATCTTTTAAAAATGCCCGAGGGAGTAGAGGAAGTCATTTCTGTGCTCTATAGAGACTACCGACTCGGCATTGCAACAAGTCGTATAAAACAAAACGTTTTCGAAGCTCCAAAACTCGCCGAGCTCAAACAATATTTCACCGTGGTTGTTTCATACGAAGACACCGAAAAACATAAGCCAGAACCAGAACCACTTCTTCTTGCCGCAGAACGTTTTGGTGTGCCATTTGAAAATTGTGTCTACGTTGGTGATGCAAAAACAGACATGGAATCCGCGCTCGCCGCAAATATGAAATTCATTCTCTACGGGAAAGAAAATCTTATGGGAGCAGATGCGCATATCAACGATTTCAGGGGATTACCTGATACGATAAAAATGCTTTGATCTATGAATACTTTCTTCACCGTCCACGCCGTAGCGAAAAATGATCGAGGCGAATACCTTCTCTCCAGCGTGCTGCGCATCGTGCACGGCCAAATAAATGGAACGTGGTGACGGGCTACGTCCAAGATTACGAAAGCGCTGAATCTGGCGCACTGCGAGAGTTAAAAGAAGAAACAAACCTTGAAGGGAAAATCCTTAAAACAACCGAACCGTATTGGTCTGACGATAACGAAGACAACCGATGGGTTCGCGTTGCTTTGATAATTGAAGTTGGTAGGGCGGAATCATTCAAGATGGATGCGAATGAATCTCAAGCATTTAAGTGGGTCACGCCCGACGATCCGCTCGTGGCAGAATCCGAAACCATACAAAGAACATTTAAGAAGCTCGGGCTTTTATAACTATCCTCTCTTTTCTATAACTTTTTGGACAAAAGCATCAAGAGCTTTCTTCAAGAATTCCTTGGTTTTATCGTCTATCAAAATACCCTCTGAATTGAATTTTTCACTGGCTCCACTTAAATAAAACTCCGGCTGACCTATTACCTGCGCATTAAGATATAAAAGTGACTGCTTTAAATGGGACTGTCCAATTGCGGTGCCGATCGAACCGGGAGTAGCCCCAATAACCATGACTACTTTCCCGTCCCACGGATTGTCCCCATGCGGCCGCGAACTCCAATCAATAGCGTTTTTAAGGACACCAGGAATTCCACGATTGTATTCGGGAGTTGCAATGATGATTCCGTCTGCGGAGCGAATCATACTCTTCAGATCGGTCGCCTCCTTGGGAAAATCCGTTTCTTGGTCCTGGTTGAAAAGTGGAAGATTATCAATACGCACCGGTATTAAATTCACATCAGCCGGAACGATCGCCTGTAAATTCTTAATAAGCGCACGGTTGTATGATCCTTTGCGAATACTCCCAGCAATTCCTAAGATATTTAATTTCGTAGTTTGATCTTTCACTTCCTCTTATAAATCTTATCCCGCTTATCAATGTAGTGAACGGTAATCATGTTTTTGTTCCACGCGACCGTATACACCACCCGCCAATTACCAACGCGCAGTTTGTAAAAATCTTGAAACTCACCGCTCAAGGGAAGCGGCACAATAGTATCGAAGTTTTCCGAAAGCCACTCAATGCGCAGGAGGATACGACGACGCACCGTACGGTCAAGCCGCGCGAAATCGGCTTCTGCGCGCGCCGAAAATTCAACCGCCCACGCGGCCATAGTTAGAGATACCGTTTTTTAATATCAGCGAGAGGTTTTGTTGATCCTTTGAAAACCTTAATTGAACGAAGTCGCTTTCTTGCAGATTCACTAAGCTCACGCCCGAAGTCGGGATCGTGGAGTACTTCAAAAACGGCTTTCGTAACGAGGGCGCGTAGCTCTTTTTTTATTTTTTGCGGAGAGGTAATAACATTCATGCCGTAAGGGTAGCATAATGCACTACTTCACACAACCTTTGTATCATCATTTGTTTCTCACGTTGACGCTCACTTTTTCCCGCGTGAAAGGATTTCCACGGCTTGCAAAGCCGGCAGTGGGCGCGGCGGTTCCGATTCGGATGCTTGTGATAGTTTGCCATCTTGCTTTTTAGGACTCTCCTAACATCTTCTATAACGTTTGGAGGTTGTAATCGCTACATTACTTCGCTTTGGTAACAGCTTTCACAGTAGACGATTTCTTTTCGGTCGGGAGCGTAGGAAGTTTCGAATTCGTTAGGACAACGATTAACGCCATGGAAATGAGTCGCGGTGTTTCTGTATATATTCAGATCGTCCTTTTCTCCAGAGCATTGGCAACGCCGCTCATGTAAATACAACGAGTTTCTCATCTCTGAACGCTCGCCATGCCTGCAACTAAAACATAATCGCGGTAGTGGAATGAAAAACCGCTTATAGAACTCCGCCTCTTGTGGGATAAGGCGAAATGCCTTGGTGCACCCATGATTACAAGATCCACCATGGGCGCACCCGATAATTTCGTTGAGAATAGACTGATCAACATTGTTTATATGATCGGGTAGATCCGCCGCAGGAGAAGTTATCTTATATTCACGAGCTTCGAAATCATGCCATTTTTTCTTCTCCGCTATTGCCTGATCTTTCGTGAATGGAAAATGTTCTTGGGCAAGCGTTTCGTTGTAGGAGAAGGGAGAAAATTCAGACGGGAAAAATTCACCGTAAGCGTAACTTCTGCCATTTGCATCAATATAGGGCATTTTCGACATATGCTCCCTGATTTTTAGAACTAGGCTTTCGTATTCCTCTTTCGAATACTGCTTATTGAGAATACAAAACTGTTTCTTCTTTAAACCTACACACCCGAAAAGATCTGAGGAAGAGGTGCAGTATTCGCAATACTCCAGATTTTTAACATTCGGGTAGCATTGGAGATTAAATTTATTGTTATACGCCTGATCCCCCACCATGGCATTCTCGTAACTTAGTTCAGTAGTGTAGCCAAACACAGAGTGATCATACGTGTCTTTCGTAGGGCCATAGTTTACGAACTGGCAATATCGCAAATCTTCTCCACCGATCGCCTGGTAGGTGTCGAGGACATTTTTGGAATTGTAGATATATTCTCCTCTTACGTTCGTGTTCTTTATTCCTTCGCGGAATTTATTCGGGAACCGAAGCCAGAATTCCCTGCTTTCTTGAGAGATAGCTTTTAGCGCCTGATACGATCCGAGGTTAAACTCGATAATTTTCTTCTCATATTCGCTCTGTGAGAAAGGTTCATTAAAAATATGATATTTCTTTCCTCGAAGATTCACACAGCCAAAGCAATAGCTGCAATCCCAAAGATTTTTCGAGAACCATATATCGGTTGAGGTCTGGATACCACTTGAGAAAAAGACGCGGTTACAAAAACCAAGCCGGAAATTCTCGTAACATAGTTCCGATTTGAGAATGTTGAGATTATCAAAACAATTGCGGGAGCTGATAATCACATTACTGTAGGCACAATCTTCATCTTCCCGCCCATTGAAAACAAGGTAACAGTTCTTGATATAGCTTGCGTTATTGCAGTAATCACTGTTCACAAACCCAATCGCCGATTTACCAGGTTTAGGCACTACATCAGATAATGCCTTGAACTGCTCAAAAAATGGCCGCGAAAAATCGTATTCTCTCCCATAGCTTATGGGATCCCATGCGTCTGAGAACCATTCCTCTTGGGTGTATACCGGAAATGGAACTTGTGCAGAAAAAGTCGAGAATATATCTTTGCCAGATAAATCGCTTTTCCGCTTGTAAAGATTTCGCTCATTGCGAAAAGAAAATCGCCGTTGCGCACGACACATCGGACAAAACGTCGGCGTCGGCACCTGCATCTTTTCGTAGAACGTAAAATCATCCGGTTCAATGCGGAAATCCTACTTGCAGTTCTGGCAGATTTTTGTTTGCGCTTCCATGTCGCTTGCCTGCCTGTCCGGTAGGCGGGTCGCTTTTTACCTTGTCACTCGTAAATCAAGTATATGACTTCTGCTTTCGAACACGCAATGAACATTGGAAAATGTTCAGAGAATTCCAAGCGCCACGGCTATGGAACGCGAGTTGATGCCACGTCTTCATTACGCTATTATTTACCACAGCATCGAGCCCTGCCACGCTCTACATCCTGCGTCCAAAGGAGGACATTATGGCCGCGACGATTTACCATGAAAGTAGTAGGAGGATGCTTTCGCGATCGAAGATTCCCTACGTGTTCCACACTGGCACCCACGACGCGGTGGGAGGAGAATTCCGGATCGCAGTCTTCCAAGAAAGACTGTCGCCCGGCGCCCTCGACGAAGTCATCCGGGTGGAATTCGATGGCAAGAGAGGCGCGGTTCGCATCTGGCCGCGCGCGAGTCAGGGGAATCTCTACGTCTGCGTCGGCTGGGGCAACTAGCAAGCTTTCCCCATCGAACACGTTCCCCTCACGCAACTTCGGCTGCGTGAGGGGTAACTTTTACACCACCGCATTATTAAATCGAGATAGCCGCGGTAAAAAATTTTGCTAAAATAAGTGTGATGAAAAAAATATCCTTTGCCCTCGTCATTATTCTCCTCCTCACTGTTTCATTCGGCATTGGTTCAACCATTCGATACGTAAGAGAAAGAACAACACAAGTCACCGCGTACCCATCGCTTCTACGCGGAGAAGATACGGAGAAAAAAGTACTCAAAAATGATGAGTATGGATTTCGTGTATCCTACCCGAAAGCATGGATAGCGACTCCCGTTTCCGTTACGCCGGGTCTCGCGGGAGAGATTGGTTCGTATGCTATATCCTTTTGCATTTCTCTCCCTAATCCTTGTGCCGAAGCACAAATCCAAATCTTAGACATCGCCCTCGATGAGTACCTTAGAGTACGCATGGGAACCAACTTCGTACTCGAAGAACGCAAAAGCACGATGCTCGGGGGTATTTCCGGAGAACAATTAATTATTAAAAATGTGGCTTCAGGCGAACTAACCAAGGAAACAATTGCCTTCCGGAATGGACACCTCTATGTCATCCGGGGTAATGCTTCCGACGATCTTCAAGGCGCTTACCAAATTCTCAAAGACGCATTTACGTTCTTGTTTTCGCCTTCAATATAAAGAAACGCACCGGTGTTACCCAGTGCGCCTGTGCCGTTCGAGAAAGATGTTCGCTTACGGGAACTGGATCCCACTCACGTCCTCAACCGAGAATTTGATCGATAGTCCCTTCTCGATATCGATGAGACGTCCCTTACCCTTGAATGGGTTGAAGATGAGCGATCCGGTAAGGACACGCCCATCGGTGAACCGGAGCGTTACCTTGTCTTGCGGTTCGCGCCCTGAGCAAGAGATCGTACATCTCCTGGTTCGTCCTATCGCGCGAAAGATCTTTTGTCATCAGCTCACCTCCTTGTGAACTCTGTGACTGAATCGGAGCAAAGGCGACCTTTCACAATCGTACTACGCCTCTCTTCGAAGATCAAAATGCGGCACGTGTAGGGGAAAAGTGGAGAAACTCAAACCGCGCACTCGCGCAAAATAGTTCACCTCGCTCTCTTCTCTAACGTCTCGCCTCGCACAAAAATTGAGAGCACAACCAATCACTCACGCTGCGCACCTTACGATATGCAACGTTCTTTTTATAAAAGTTATGCACAGTTTTGTTTGTAAATGTATTTCGTCTGCGCACGAATGCGCTACAATAGGTAGGTAGGAAGGTAACGCAGCGCATTGAGAAAATTTTTCTTCCGTCCCCTTCAGAGAGGACTAGGACGGTGAAACGTAAAGGTCGAGTAAAAATAATTTACCTTTATGGCAAAGAAAAAAAGAAAGGCGGCGAAGAAACGGAAAACGTCGAAGAAGCGTTCAGCAAAGAAACGCCGGCGCTAACGTCCGAGGGAGCCACTTCCCACAAACCCCCCCGCAAAGCG
>ERZ1292623.2040-Hain-H51-01um-R1-2040-length-18651-cov-10_pt1 | contig 18651 bp, 23 predicted proteins | sample MGYA00564398_ERZ1292623 | MGnify/ENA primary metagenome ERZ1292623 (study PRJEB36523, sample SAMEA6512633) | groundwater metagenome | collected 2019-01-07 | study: AquaDiva: Metagenomics assemblies of 32 groundwater samples | reverse complement strand
CCGTCGCTGACAACCACAGACCAGTTATAGTCACCATCTGATGCATTCATTGAAAAGTTGCCTGTTGTTCCACTTGTCCCATTTATTGTGCCGTTTATATAGATGTAGAAGGTTAACGTATTATTGTCTGCGTCTAATTCCCTGCTTGTGTTATAGGTAAGAGTTATTGGAATTGATGATTGGTTTGCTGCATTGCCTGGAGCTATTAGGGTTGTTGCTGATGGTGGTGAATTGCCTACTATTACTGTAAAGTTTCCTGAACTGTTCCATGTTCCGCTGCTGTCATTAGCATAGTATTTCCAGGTCAATGTCGTGCCATTAGTTCTTTCTATTGTTTTATTGACACTTGCAACTAATGTAGTTATATTGTTAGATGTTGACCTGAATGAATCATTTGTAAATGAGTTTGTTCCGTTGTCCCATGCAAAAATAAAACCACTGATATTATCTCTGTCAGTGATTGTGATATTCATCTGCAATGCCTCATTCTTTAGTGGATTTGTGTCATTAGTTGCGTTGCTTGTAAATGTGGTTGCTGAATCTGCAACTGTTAACTGAAAAACAGATGATGAATTCTGAGCATTTGCACTATCATTAATATACCAACGCCATTGAATTGTTGCACTTCTTGTCCTATCAATTGTTTTTGTAACATTGACATTTTGAGTGGTTCCGATTAATGTAACTGTGCTATCATTAGTGAAGGTTCCAGTGCCGTTGTCCCAGGAAAATTTATACCAAGTTAGAGTGTCTGCATCGGTTAATGTTATGCTTATGTTTATATGCTCATCTTTTGTGAGTGATGTATCATTTGTAGCATTATTTGTGAATGTTGCTTCGGTATCCTGAACTACAAAACTATAAACCGCTGAGTTGCCCATTAAAGACACTGTGTCATTGCTGTGCCATCTCCACTGGACTGTTGTGCCTGAGGATCTCTGCAATGTTTTAGTTACTCCGACTGTTACATTGCTTCCGCTTACAGACGCAAAAGAATCGTTGGTGAAGGTTCCAGTGCCGTTGTCGTAACCAAAGATATAGCCTGCCACATTGGAATTTGCATCAGTTATTGTAATTGAAAAGTTTATGACCTCATTTATTTTGGGTGTGGTATCGTTTGTGCTATTTGCTGAGAATGTTGGTGATTCCAAATCCAACAGGAAATTTGTGGTTTCTGTCTGAACGTTTAGTCCGCCTGTTACTGGGTCAATAATTATATACTGATCTTTAGTCCAAGAAGGATTTCCTTCTATTATAACCTGCACATGGAAGTTGTCTATTCTTTTGGTGGTTACCGTCATATTGCCTGGGATGTCATTAAAATCAGTGTAATACCTACCCCACATATAATGGGCTTTTCTTCCGCTAGCAAAGCTTCTGTCAGTTATAGGGCTGTCTGAGAACAAATCTAAAACAAGGCTTGCTCCGTTGGAAGGAACCAAAAATGAAAGCCCGAACTTAAGCTTAGTTCCGCTGTTGATAAAAGATGATGTTAAAGTAAGGTTATTTGGCTTTATTTCTTTTGATTTTGTTGAACTTTCAAATGACGCTACAATTTTTAAATTTTGGGACGGATCTTTAATATCAGTAAATTTGAATGTGTCATTTATTGACTTAGAAGTGTCATTGATCTCTTTTGAATCGTTTAGTTTGTTGTCTATCTTTGGGGAGCCTGATACATCATCCGCACAGCTCATTTCAATAGTGTAGTTACCGCTTGTGTTGCTTCCTAAATTTATTGATTCTTTCTGGACAAACGGGCTGCTTGTGAGGTTAGTTGTAAGGTTTGAATAGATTATCGTGCCAGTGGCATTATTCTTCATTGTTATGTTTACTCTTTCTAAATTGGTATCTGAACAGGAAATGTTAAGATTTAATGTGGTGCTGTTTAGTTTTGTTGTGCTTCCAAGCGCTGGAAAAACCCAGGTTATATCTGGTGTATCTGGGTCTATAACTACTGTTCTTGTGCTTGAGTTGGTTGTCGCTGTTCCGTCTGTGCATTGTGATAGCCAGGCATATCTTCCGTCTGCTAATGTATTATTAGAATTTATTGTTGTTGTATTCCCGCTGTTTATTGAGGAATTTATACCAATGTTTAAATTAGGTGTTGCTCCAGTTGAATTATAGAAGATATTGCAGCTTACGGTGTCCCCTTTACCTATATCTGTGTCATAAGGAATAAAACTAAAGTTTAAAGCATTTCCTGCTGACCCATTTGTTTTAAGATGCTCTCCATCTGCAGGAGAACTTAATGTAATTGTCGGAACGTAATTACTTATTGCTTTGCTTGCTGATGCATCGCTTGAATTTGCTGTGCCGCTGACCAGAGTGACCGCTCTTGCAAAGGCAGTAACAGTAATTGATTTGTTGCAGTTCTGATCTGTTGCACAGTTAAAGCTGTCAAATCCTGATGCATTGGTAAAGTCTCTTAAGGTAACACCTGCCGAGGTATTCCACTTTATATAATAGTAAATAGTGTCTCCGTCTGCATCTGTTGAACTTGAAGCACCGCTGCTTAAGGTGTCATTAGCGTAAGCTGTTGATGGTGTTATTGCTGTTACTGTTGGTGCTGTTGGGGAATTGTCTGGGTAGGTATTGCTTGATGCAGTGGTATTAACTTTTCCTCCTCCAGCATCTTCAAAACCTATTCTTATAGTTGTGGATTGTAGTCCTGTTCCTGAACAGTTGTACCTAACACCAAAATTATTTCCACCAGTAGAATTTCCTAACAGAGTACATGAACCTGATGTGCTTGAAATAGAAGTACTTATTATATCTGTGCCTGCATCTGCATCAGTAGCGTTAGCTGTAACATTAAAGTAATGACCTGCTGAAACATTTACAAAAGTGTTTTCTGTCAATATAGTAGGCACTGTATTTGCTACTACAACACTATAAGTAGTTGATACATTCCAGTTATTTGTTGTGTCGTTTGCGTGCCATCTCCACTGCATTGTTGTTCCTCTAACTCTTTGGATTGTTTTGGTGACATTTCTATTCATTTCTGTTGTGGATGCTGGAAATACAATTGCTGTATCATTTGTAAATGTTCCAGTGCCATTATCCCATGCAAAAACATAATGGCTTAATGCTGTTTCATCTGATATGTTTATAGACATATTGAATGCTTCATTGATCTTTGGAGCTGTGTTATTGGTTGCGTTGTTGTCAAAAGTTGGAACTGTTGTATCTGGTGTGGCACTTGTATTAAGGCTTGCATTTGTTCCTGCAAAGCTGTTATAAAGGAAATTAACATCTGTTTGAGTTATTGTATAGTTATACCAAAATCTGATATCGTCAAGCTGTCCATCCATAGTATCATCTCCAGCCGGACCATAACCAAAGGCTCTCTGGTACCTTAAGATGGGTAATATTCCAATAGCTGTACTGCTGTTGATGGGTGTTGTATTAACCCAAAGCGTTAATTTCTCATTATTCTTTGCTATTCCTGCAAAATGGTACCAATTTCCGGTAGATACTGGAGTTGACACAGATACCTGGTTTACATCAAAACTTATGTTATTAGCACTTTCATTGAACTGAAAAAAATTCAGAGGAGTCGTATTTTTTAGATTAAATAAGTATCTGCCTGCCGTTATGACATCCAATTTTACCCAGAAAGAAAAGCTGATTACAGACATCTGATAATTATCAGTAGAAGTACTATTTAATAAAGCATCAGTGCCAACATTATTGATATCACAAGATGCGTTTCCTACTTTTGGAGCTGCTGTTTTTAATACACCATCCTGACTTGCTGGACCATCAACATGTAAGAGTACTGGTGTTGTACCATTATCCCACATAATGTCATTGTTGAGAGAGTCTTTCCCTGCGCTGGTATCACAGGCGTACCAATTGTCTTCTGAATTAGTACCTATAGAAAAGACTGAGGGGGATAGCACCACAGAAACTGCAAAAATTAAAATAATAAAGAAGATAATTCTATTTAAAAAGAAATATTTTTTGTTCTTACTATTATTAAACACATTTTTCAACGTTTTCATGTCAAACTAAAGTTATAAACTAAAACTGAATCATATACGCTCCTAAGAGTTAACACTAAATTAATCTGCATTTGTACCTTATGGTTTTGTTGTCCATAGTACACTAAGGTACTTTTTGGGCAAAGTATAGGTAAGATTGTCAGAGTTAACAAAACTTACCTTGTCCTGCCTACTTATGCTCTGCAGTCTAGGCAAAGTATAGGTAAGCTTGTCAGAGTTAAACTAACAAAACTTACCTTCTTTTACCCTTCTTCATTATCTGTGTTATCACTATTATTATTGCAGCTATTATCACTATTGTCTTTACGTTGCTCTGCTTTGCTGTCTGTTGTACTGTTGCCTGTTGCTGTTGTGTTGCTTGTACATAGCCTACCTTTGATGCTCCCCTGAAGTACTCTACATTAAATTCCCTTGTTCCGCTGAATGCCGTTGTATCGTTTATGCCGTCAGTCGCGAAATACTGGTACTTAAAAGTATCTTCTGGGAAGTTAGCTATTTCCACTGTGCAGTTTGTTGCTGTTGCTCCCAAAAAGTTAGTTGCATATATTGTCTTTCCTGGGTTCCTTCCGCTGAATTGCACGTAGCAACCTGTTGTGTCTGCTGCTGTCACTGTTCCGCTGAAGCTCATTGTTCTGTCTGATTTTTCCAATTTTGCATTGTTTGCTGGATTCACTGATGTTGGTGTAGTTGGTGCTACTGCGTCTGTCTTTGCCGACTGGGTTGTGCTGAATGGTGTGTTCACTGATACGTTGTAGCTTTCACAGCTTGCATTGAAAACAGCGTTTGCTGTGTCTTGTACTGTTGTAGCGTTGAACTTCAATGACCACACTGTAGCATTCACTGTTGTTGTGTTTGTCTGGTTTCCTGTGCTGTTTGTACCGATCAATACTGGCGAAGCTTGTGTCTCGTTAGTGTCTGTTGCATAAACGTAAAATGAACAATTGCTAACGTTTACTTTTCCGCCTACGGTGATGTTCAGTTCTCCTTCTGTGGCTATTGCTGCTATGGTTAAAACGTCAGTTGCTGCATTCGGATTAACCCACGTAATGGATTCTACTGCGAACACTGTTGATGCCATCAATACTGCCAATAGTGCAATTACTGCAATCAATCCTAATTTGTTGTATCCCATTTTAGTTACCTTTTTGACCTCCTTCCTGTTGAATAAATCTCACACAAGTTCTGATTACTTGATGATTGTGAATTGTTTTTTTCATTTTTATATTCTCTTTTTCTTTCTTCCAAAATATAAAATTAAGAGTATGATTCCAACTACTATCAGCCAATTTTCCGATAACCAACTTGGTTCAATCGTTGGGACAGTTGCTACTGGTTTTTCTGTAGTTGGTTGTCCTTTTGGCAATCTGACTTCAAATTTATTTGGACCGATATTGGGTGTTGTATCTAGGCCATCCGACGCTGATATGGAAAATGTGTAGATTCCCTCCGATACATCTCTTAAGGTTAAATTGCAGTACTCCCTTTTTTCATATTCTGTTGAATATACTTTTTTTCCAGGATTAACATTGGAAGTGAAAGTTATAATACAATGTGTAACCGTTCTCATGTTCACAAAAGCACCAAATTTTACCTCGTTAGATTTTATAATTTCATTATTGGCCGGGCTGATAAATGGCTCAGGCTGAAATGATGGGAAATTATTATTTATGATTACATTGATTGTTGTGATCGTCCTTAGTGTATCGGATGGATTGGATGCATTCTCGGCTACTGCATAAAACTGCCATAAACTACTGTCCTCTAACGGTGTTGTATCAACTTTAACATTGCATGATGATTGGTTGTTCCATTGAGCACATGAATCATTTTTACCGACGATGTTGAGTGAAGGTGTATCTGTGTCTACTGCTTTGCCATAAATATATGTAGTGCCAACTTTTTCCGATCCTGTTACTCCAACTTCAAATGTTTTGTTTCCACTCATTATTTCTCCTTCTGTAATATTTTTAATGAATAATTGGCCTCCAAACCATGCATTTGTTTGAGTAGCCAGAGCTAATGTGATCACCAATAATATCATTATTAATCTCATTTTGGTTCATGGAAATCCAAGCAATGATTGTGTTATCTGCGCTAAGTCCAATCTGGAAACGGTAAATATTTCAGGCAGGTTGAATAGCTTTGGTGTTACTACTAGCAGGAATATAAGTACTCCAACAGCGAGTATTATAAAAAATAGGTCTGTTCCGGTTGATCTGAAACCTACAAATTGTCTACGTATAAGTGTAAAAGGAATAAGCACGGCTGCAATTATTATCAAAATAAGGATACCTTTACCAACTTGTTGGGTAACACCAGAGATTTTTGGATACCATATTGAAACAACTCCTGCTATAATACTGACTAAAGCAATGCCTATAGCTACAACTATAACAAATTGAATAATTTTGTTTTGGTGTGTTATTTGAGATTCTGGATCTCGTTGTGATTTCTTTCCAAATCCTAAAAATCCATAATTTCTTTGTGTCATTTTACAGCTCTCGTTTAAATGGTGAAATTAAATATGCACCATATAAGGAAATTATGCCCAGTATGGTCCCAAGAGTTATACTCGCGTTTCCCAGCTTCCAGTTTAAAACTGGCATGATGAAATCCGATACGCCTGGAATAAATCCTAAGCTGACTAAAGCTATGGATGATGCAAATATCACCCTTCTCTGTTTGTCACTCAATTCAAATTTGCCGATTCCCATTTTTGTTTCCACCTCCAATGGTTTATTTGTTGTATTTGATTAAGATGTATACTGCGATTACACTTCCAATTATTGGTAATACAAACATTGCCAATAACCACATACCTGCAATTGTTGCAATTCCCAACAGATCTTTTGATACATATTTTGCTAAAAATTGTGCCAGTCTGAATTGTAATAACAATGCTACCCAAAATGATAAAAATGAAATTAAGTAAAAGAGTATTTTGTGCTGCTGTACCCACATTCTGCTTGTTTTTATGTCTACCATTTTATTTAGTGACCTCAATAAATTTTGTTAATTCTTTTTGGTTTCATTTTATGAACCTAAGGTTGAACACCATATACTATATGAAATATTATTACTTTGGCAAAACAAATCTTTTCTGTCATTTGGAACAATCAATTCCTCATCGTAAAGGTAGCATGAATTTTCTTTGATAATTTCCCCAGTTGTTGGTTCTACTATAATCCATTTTAGCTTGTCTGATTCTTGATTTTCGGCTAGCATTAATCCTTTGGCATCTTCTGCTGGGATTGGAACAGTGACATATAAATGGAGGCCTCCTTTTCTCGAACCAACTTCTTGTTTTCTGCTGAACACCCCTTTCTCAATATCTTCTGGTGTTATTTCTTTGTATCTTGGCTGCTTGAAAGGGATTGCTGCAAATAAATCACATTTTGCTGATCTATCTCTATACAAGCATCCTCCGACTGCCCGTGCTGGGATGCCGGCTCCTCTCAACAAAGCAATAAGAGACATTCCCTGTTCTGTGCAGTCACCGCTTCCTGTAGCAAAGTTTCTTGAAGCTATCCCATTTATGCACTCAAAATCAGATGCACCATAATCATAATCTATGTTGATGAATACTAATTCGGCGGCATTTGCTATGTACTCTTTTGGATTGCCTGATGCCATCAATAATTGATTTATTTTTTCCTGGATGAATGGAGTAGTATAATCATAATATGGCGTCTCAACTAAGTCTTCTGATGATATATTTTCTTGGCTAACTAAAAGTGTGTATCTTGACAACCATTCTGGCTTTGTGATAATTGTTGGCTGCTCCATTTTTTGTCCTTTTAAACTATAGATGATTATTATCAATATTAATAATCCGAATATCATTCCATAGGTTTTCATTTCTTTTGTTGCCATTTTCCATTTTTAGGTTTGCTGTCTATCTTTCCACATTAATAATAATCCAATAACAAAAAATACACCAACTATAATTGAAACCTTCTGCCATCCTTCCCTGTCATTCCACCAGTCTCCAACTGAACCAAAGCTGAATCCTGCAAAAAATTTACCTTCTTTTGGTTCTTTGTAGCAATCTTGGTTTTGAGGGCATGTTCCTGTTATTTTTGTGTCTCCATCATCTTGGGAACTCTTACATTTACCATCTTTGTCTCCGCATGTATATGTTGGTGTAATTTTCCCAGGAAGCTTTAAGGTAATTTGGTTTGATAAATCTCCAAAGCCAAATGGTTTGACAGCGTCACAACCATATTTGCAACATTTATTTACTGAAATAACATTGATTGTGTAATCCCCTTTTGGTAAATCTGTTGATGTCAAAGTTGTTGTTTCTGTCTTTCCTGCATCAATTGCAAATGTCTTTTGAATGTCTTCTTTACTTTCACAACTGAAGGATGGTCCAAATCCTTTCCTTGCTGTTACTTCTTCCTCAGTTGTAACTTCCAATGAGACTATTCCTGAAATTGGATCAGATAATAAATTTTTGATTGTGATTTGGGCAGATACCCAATCATCTCCGTTATTATAAGTAACTGTTCCGCTTGGTGGTGCTCCGGTTATGCCTGAACTTGTTTGAGTTGTTGATGAAAAACAAACCTGCTTTCCGACTGGTGATCCTTCAACAGCACAATCATAACATTTTAAATCACAAGTTCTCCCTGAATAAACGGTTTGAGCTTCTTGGAAAGTTATTATTTTTTCATCTACAAGATTGCCAAATTGATTTGTTGTCTGTAAAAATGCACCGCACTTTAACCCTAGATCTGTGTATGATTTAAGATATTCATTATTGGTCACAATTCCACATGGGCCTAACCCCCCTTGAGTCTGTCTTCCATATGTTTGTCTTCCGCTTTGGCCAGGCATCAGTGCAGCTATTGCTATGATGATTAATGCAATCCAAATATACAGATTTGCTTTGCCTTTTGGTATTATCATCTTTGTTCCTGGACTATTATTGTTCTTGGTTTTTTTCTTAATGCTCTAATTATTAACAACAGGAAGAATCCTGCTATAAACCATACCCACATTGGAATTTCTGCTAATTGTTCTGATAAGGTTGGAGGATTTGGTTTGGAAACTCCAATTATTGCTGCGATTGCTGTTAGTAAACCTCCAATAACCCAAGGATTTGCTAAGACTTGAAAAAATCCATAATTTTTTCCTTTTGATCTTGTTGATGTAATTAAGGAATAAATATAACTTCCTATCAAACCACCAATTATTACCTTTAAGAGTATGTTTAAGTTGAGAGGAATTACTAAGGAGATTAATGCTCCGATTGCAATTCCTTGTTTGTTCTGGGTTATCCATTTTTGTAGTGTCATCTTCTTCTAAATCTAAATGATCCTGCAGGATGTAGTCCTGTGTATCTTGATGCACTTTGGGGGCTTTGTTTGGGAGCTATACGTCTTTGAAGTGCTGTGGTTTCTATTACTGCTTTTCTTGTGCCTGCTACACTTTGGATTGCAGCTGCTGGAAAGTAATCTCCACTTCTGCTGAGGAAAGCATCTATCGCATAAAAGAGGAATACTATTCCTAAAATAGCTTCATCTTTGAATCCTGGTATTGAGGAAGTTATCTTAAATGCAAATGGAGCTGCTATGGCTATGAAAGCCAATACAAAGATGCCTTCTTTAAATCCCATTTTAGTATTTACCTCTTGATTGTATGAATGCTCCAATAAAAGCACTTAGCGCTATAATTATTGATATGATAATCATTGATTTTGCGTCTGTTGCTTTTACAAATTCAACTGCTTTTTCCAAAGGGGTTACAGCAAAAGTTATGCTTTGACCAAAATTTGAATAAGCAAAGTAACCTATTATTCCTCCAATTATAGCTCCTAATAGATGCCCACTAAATACTTTCCTTACATTCTCAAATCTGAAATCTTTATATTTCCACATGATTACCTCTGAATTAGTATTGGTTGCTCTCCACCGCCTCTCTTTCTAAACATTAATAAAAGTATAAAGCCTGCAACGAAAAATATCCATATTGGAATTGATGGTTGTGGTGCAATCAACGCTTTTAAAAAACTAAATATACCAGTAACAGCAACAAATAAAATAGTTGCAAATGGCCACCCCATCTTTCCGAGTGTACCTATTATTCCCAACTTCCCAGATCCTGGACCTCCTGCTCTTCCTAGATTAATGTCTCCGAATAATGTGTATGCTAAGAGTATTATTGCTATGATGAGTAACCATCTTTTTGTTTTCTGTGAAAATTTAAATCCATATTTCCAATCTAATACCCAACCTATTAATGATCCAATAATTATCCATGCTAAAACTGTGGCAATATATGCTATGCTTATCATTTCTTGTTGATTTAATGCCAATCCTGACGTTCTGCTTTGTATATCTGCTACTGCAAACATAAAGTCACCACCTGTCACTTTGTACGCAACAGCAGCTACTAATCCCACTAATGCACCTACAGCAATACCAATTCTGTAGCGTTTAATATTATTCCATATTTGTTTTATATTCATTATTTTCACCTGTTAATGAATTTTGAAGCTATCCATAGTCCTGCAATGAAAGCCAAAACCTGGCCGAAAAATGTAATGTTGCCCCATATGATTGCCAAAAATGGTAGTAGTATCAGGAATATTATAACTCCAGCTATCAGACTTACTATGGTTATTTCTGGAAAAATCCTTGTTATTGTTGTTACGCCTAGTGTTGCTGCCATTTTATTTGAAAATTATTCCAAATATAAATATAATGATAATGATTGAACCAATGATTCCTACTGAACAGGAGTTTTCACCTAGGTTTAAAAAAGTGAAATATCTGCAGATACTTGTTTCTTCTTCAAATCCTTTTTCTGTTGCAATGCATATGCCATCTTCTTTGGATGATGTTAGCCAATCACTAAATCTCTCAAGAGGATTTGTGAAATCTCTTTTGTCAATATCAGCACCGGTTAATTTTGTTATAGATGAAAATTTTAAGCATTCAACTGTATAACCGCTTTTTTTGACACACTCTTTTGATGAATCACATTGGGCGGCATCCAATTTTTCATTTATTGTTTGTTCTGCAAAATCTTCGAGTCTCTTGAATTCACTTAATGTTAGGGGAGTGCTTTTTCTCTGTTCACCTGGGCAGTCTTTAACTGATTCATATTTGCCATTAACACACTTTCTTTTTATGTTAGTATTATCAGGGCACAACTCATCTTTTGTGCATATTCCCCCACTATCTAAACAAAAAGATTTATCAACGTTCATAAATTTTGTATCCCCAGTCTGTAAACCTGTACAGCTGATCTTTGTCATTGTTGAAACGCCTGTATTCAAGTTTCTGCAGCAAACTTCTGGTGGTGGATTTGATGAACAATAATCTACAGTTGGTCCTTCAATCTTATAATAATTACATTGACTCTTTGTCCCAAGACTTGTGCATTCTATCTCGCTACATGGATCAAATGAATTTGTTGAACATTTTGAACATGGATCTGTTGTGTCACATTGCTTTGTTTCTTCCGTACCTTTCCATTGACCGCTAACACAAGTAAAGATAGTTCTTGTGCCGCATGCTTGGTTTGGGTTGGTCCATTCTGTGTCTGATGGTTTTTGTTGGGTGCATTGGCCTGGATCAGTTGAAGTGCCGCATACTTCAGATATGCTATTACCATAACTTGGTTCAGATATTTTACATGAATTTATGTAATTACCTTGATCAGAACAGCGTCCTTTATCTAATTGGATTCCCCCTTCACATTTGCTGATTATGCCCCCATAACAATAATATTTACCTTCAACACAGGATATTTTTGATTTGCATACATCATTAACAGTATTACCGAATTGTGGCTCATATAGTTTGCATATACCTGTATATTCTCCTAATGAAGGGCATGAATCACCACCTAAACCTCCAAGTGGGCCCCTCAAAACACCATCACTTTCACATTTGTATACTAAATTTTGAGATGAACAAAGGTATTTGCCGACGTTTGCACCGCCGGAAACACATCCCTCTTGTTTTTGTTCTGTCGAACAGGCACCATTTAAACATCCATACTGGCATGATATAAATTCGTTGGTATATCCCGCTGATTTAGTAGGATCACAATAATATTCAGTTACTCCACCTGATGGAAATGTTGTGCTTTTTTGTATGCAGTTATCCTGATAGTTTGAATTACCTATTGTTACTATGCCTTGGATATTATATGTTCTTCCACCATCACTATCAGAACATATTTGTGTAGTTTCACAAGTCCCGATAGTAGTATAAGCACAAACACCATTAGCATATCCTAATTCTTGTTGCTTACCAGCTTCACATCTTGTTTGTAAATAACCACAAGATATACATTGTGAAAGTGAAGAGTATGGAAAAGTACATGATGTTGTTGTTCCTCCGCCACTACCACCGCTACCACCACCACTACAAGCTTGTGGATTTGTATAGCCCCAGCTTTCACAATATGATTTATCTTCGGAAAGTGGCCTGAAGTTACCGGTTGCTAAACATTTTGCAGTATACGTTGGATGATTCATATATATTTCACCACCGCCATACTCGGTGCATTTCTGTTGTAAGTAATCCAGATTATTAGATGTTACAGCAAATAAGACTGGTCCTGATTTGTATCGTAATTCCGCAATACCATCTCCATAAATCTCATAAATTGAGCCATCCAATAATATTTCAAATCTTGATGCAATAATTTTACCATCGACTACTCTTTCCTTGTGTAGCTTTTGTAAATCAATGCTTGAGGGAATAGCTTTTCGTCCAGATTCTTGTTCACCACTTTCAATAATTCCACCAATCCTTTGTAACGCAAATACACTTATTGCTAGGGTTATCATTAACATTATAATCATTCCAATTATTAGTAAATTTTTATTGCGCCACTTCATTTTTCTTTGAAAATAATATCTTGATTGTGATTATACATAAAATAAAAAAGCTTGTAACCGCCAATGCTAATCCAAGATGATATTGCTGGGATGGTGTTCTGACAAAGTTGAATCCCTTTACTGTTCCTATTCCAGCTAACATCCCTGAAGATCCTATATCGATTGCCCATATGCTTGCCATAAAAAAGATGGTTAAAAAAACCATGATGATTAAGATAAATTCTTTTGTTAATTTCATTTTTTAACACCTTTTACTCTGCCAACAATCATTGTTAGTATTCCCATCTCAACTCCAACTAAAAGATCTTTTGTAAACGGAACCTGGTTGATTAAATTTAAGATTACAATTCCCTGATTGTATATTATCACTCCTAAAAAACCGATTAAAAATAATTTAAACATACTCAGTCCGCCCTTGCCAATCAGATAAGCCATCATTCCAACAACAAAGGAAAATGCTAAGAGTGTAAAAATAAAGTCTACTGTTCCTAACAATGCAAAATTATCATTTAGAAGCAAAACTATTAGAATCTGCAATAGTACTGCAGTTAACCCTATCTGAACTGCTTCTTCATTTAAATACTGATTTAGTTTTGACATAGTAAAATAAAAAATGCCTGCCCTTTTTTAAAAAAGGCAGGGCAGGACATTTTTACTTCATAAACTGATCTAATAGGTAGGATACGCCAAGTACTGCTAATCCAGCGCTTAGTATCTCACCTAATGAAATCACTCCCAAGTTTGCGAACTCTGGAATGACTCCGGGCGTCAGCCATGGGGTAATGATTATTACACCAGCCCCAAGGAGAGCGCCGTTCAGTGCATCTTTCATATTAAATGCTGCCATTTGCGTCACCTATTCGTTGTTATTTTATGCTTGTTAACCTTTTGGGCTTTATATAACAAACATATTGGCTGTCCTGGCCCTATTGAACATGATTTTTGTGATGAATTATCCTAAATTGTAATTTAGTATAATTTTTTGATCTTCAGTATATTGGTAACCATAATCTCTTTTGAGCATGTCCTGGAAATTTATTCTTAAGATTATCATATCCCTTATAGTGAGCAATTCTTTGTTTTTCTATGTACTTTGGATCATTGTAATGACTATTATAACCCCAATACAATCCATTGGAGCATATCTTTACCATTTTCTCGAGCCTCCTTCTAGTTTTAATAGTTGGTGTTTACACTAAACACCTGGCTGTCCTGGCCCTATTGAATGTGATTAGTTTGGAACATCTATTAATCCAAGCCATTTGTCCAACACTTGCACTATAAACCATGCTGTCACTACTGAATTTACTACCAATGCAATTAATACTGTCATTGTTGGTAGTGCAAATCCTGGCAAAGACAATATTATTGTAGCTCCAAGTGATCCATAGATCAATACTGCAATCAATCGTTGTACCTCTCCTTTGAAGTTAGGCGTGTATGGTAAATCGTGTATGTACTTGCCTAGCCATACTAAAAGTCCGCCACCGATTGCTGCTACTATTATTGTTGGCACTGTCGATACGAAGGATGCTGTTCCGCTTAATATCTGCACTAATTTAGTTCCTAAGCTTGTATCAACACCACTAACATATTTGCTTAATGGTGCTACAAAACTTATTAACCATAGTAATACTATATTAAGTGCTCCCGCCAATGCGCCAATCGCAAACCAGCGTGGAAAACTTATTTTTCCTACTGCCATTTTGTTTTTCCTCCTTCCTGTTGAATAAATCTCATCTTTGTTTGATGATTATGAATTATTCTTTTTATCTCCTTCTCGTTTTTAATCTTCTTTCTCTTCCTCGTTTATGGGATTTGACCAATTTAATTCTTCCTGCGATTACTCTTATATATTTTTTTACCATTTTTTAATATTGAGTACTAGTGACTGCAATAGTAACTGAAATTTCATCAAAAGTCCCTATTTCCGTATGATCAGCTTCTACCAATGATAGTTTAAGTTTGTGTTCTCCATAAGGGAGGTTTACTGCTATTGAGTCTTTTGATCTGTGCATTACTGATAATTTATCATCAACATAAAGGTGCACATGCTTGCCTTGGCCTACATTCCAGTTGTTAACTTCAAACTCAACTTTAACATCATTTGATTTTAGGATTGCCCCATCAATTGGTGATATAATCTTAACTGATGGTTTGAAAACAGGAAATTTTGCTGCTCCTGGATTTATTAGGATGTATATAACCAATAAACCTAAGATTACTCCCAGTACTATCTTAAAATCAGCTTTCATATTTGGTCTCTGTTTGTGATATGACATTTTAAATGCTTAACTCGTGTTCAAAATTTGTTAATGGATGTCTGAATCCTTTTTCTTTCCTTAGATTGGTTAGTATGTCTCTACCCTGTTTGTCCATTGTGCCATGTAAAAGATTTGGACCATATGTTGTTAATCTTTTTCTCCACTCTTCATAATAGGTTAGGTCTGCTTCTGGAATCCTTCTGAACCTTTTTGTGAAAAATTGGCGGATGATTCTTTCATCGTTGCCTGAACGATTGATTGGAGCACTGCCAAAATTCTTTACATAAAATTCCTCGCTTCCTTCCATCTTTTCCCTATCATCCGGATTATTGACATTCCTTAATTCATTTAATCTTGCATCAACAAGATATCTTTTATTGCCTATTTTTACTATTGGTAAGTGCCTCATGTGACCAAAAAGTTTATGCTTCCCGGATAGCATTCTAACTTCATGCCTTTGCTTCCATACTTTCTTTTTATATTTTCGTGCTTTTGCCCGATGAATGATCCATTTCTTTTTTGCCATTTTATGATTTTGAAAAAAGCGAGATCCTCCCAAATTGTTGGGAGGGGTAAGCTAGTTTTTGGGGATATCCTAGTTCTTTTTGTTTGTTGTTTAGCTTATGTGTTTCTCGCTTTTTTTGATGTAAGGTGGAATGATGAATTTCAATTGAATGCTCCCATTATTTTTCCTCTGAATAAAAACCCTCCAATGCCCAGCAGGATTATCCCACCAAATATTATGTACAGTTTGTACTGATTCCAAAAGATTTTACCGTCGCTGCATCTTGGTGCTGGTGTATACTGGCATTTTGAGCTCAAACAATTTCCAAATACTGGATCAAGTTCTCCATCGCAATCCATATCAGCTGCTGAAACGCATTCTTTATTGCTTAAACATTCTGGAATTGGGCAATCATTATTTGTGTATTCTATCTGTCCATCAGTACATTGGCTTATTGTTATTTTGCTCCCATCAGGACAATTTTTTGTTACTTCTTCTCCTTCATTACAAGTTTGTATGATACAATTACTATTTACACATGCCAGTGCGGGACCCCTTTCTGTTCCTATGATTTGGCCACTAACCTGTTGATAACATGAGTATGTATTGTTACAAACAAATGTTGTATTTGTTTGCGGATCAATTAAATTGACAGCTGAAAGGGTAACACCAAAAACTCCAAACTGAAATAAGCCAATTAATACTAATCCAACAATTATGAAGTTGGTTGGTGTTAATATTTTTGATTTTGACATTTCAAAAGTTAATCCATTGTAATCTCAAACTTACGGCGACTGAATTGGAAATCATGTGAAATAATATTGCCTCTCTTGTTCTGCTAAAGTAGGATACAACAAGCAAACTAACTACTGAAAATAAAAATGTAACAAAAAGCCCTGTTGAATCTGTTAATCCACGTGCCTGGAAATGATAAGCAGTGAATATGATTGAAATGAATGCCACTAAAAACCAGTAGTAAAGATTAGATATTTTAAAGTTAGTTGGAATTTGTCCAACCCTCATAAAATTTCCAAGATAATTTGCTAGGCCTTCGTACAATACACCAAAAAAGAATACTGTTTCTATTATTGGAATGACAATACCCCATGCAATAAATGTTAGAAATCTGTTTCCTGCCAAAACTGGTGTTTGTGCAGAAAGAAGCTCTATGATTGAAAACGCGGTTTGTCCCCCCTCAAGAGAGAAGAATGTTGATAAGGCAGTTGATACCATAAGGAAGGCACCATAAATGCCTGCTGCCCATAGAAGGGACATAAACCTTCCTTTTGTTGTGCTTTCCACCGGTATAGTTATTTTATCGTCAAATGTAAACCAAATGAAGTATGCAGTAAGCATCAGTAGGTATATCATTGCTACCTGCTGATCAAAAACAAGCAATAAGAAAAGAAGAAAGAGGCTCATAGTTAAAGCGATAGTCTTAGAAGTAATCAGTTGTCCACTTACTTTTGTGAATTTTAGTTTAGGTAACGCCATTGGATATCCCTTTTGAAATATTGACTAGATGATCATGATTTTGGTATATATTTTAAGAATGTTCCACCTAATTTAAATTGCCTTATGAGTTACAAAATAAAAAAATAAAGGAAGAAAGAAAAAATCTTCCTTCAAAAAATTTGTTCGAGTTTTCCCTTACTGGCCTGCTTAACTTCTTTGGAAACCTTCAACCTGTTCTGTTACTGAACCAAGGTCGTTGTTCTGTTCGTCTTGTGGACTGAACAAAGTTACCAATGTGTCTCCGTGCAAGTCTATGTCTGTGTCAACAGCGTATATAGATAGGTTACCTTCTATTGCTCCTGGATCTACGTATGAAGCTGAAGTATCTATGATAATATTTCCTTCATACTTTCCATCAACAACTAGGTCACTTACCTTTGTGCCGTCTACTACATCTGGGCTGTTCTGGATAACCGGTACATACCAGCAACTTGTTTCGTTGGTTGAACCAGTTGAAATTTGGTTAGGTGTTGGTGCAGCTGTTGCGCCATCAACCTTCATTTCATCATACTGGCTCTTGTTGTATGCGAAGCATACAATGTCACCCTTTCCTGGGTGGTTTGGGTTACCAAAGCTTTGCTTTGATGTCACAGTTAACTTAAACGGCAGCGTAAAGATGCTGTTTGCTGACAAGTCTATAGTGTTTGTCTCTCCGCTTGCTTGCTGGATGGTTTCACCATCTTCGTTGAACACTGTAAACGACACCGAATTATCGAATGTTGCTAATCCTCCGCTGACTTGGACCGTACCTTCACAAGGAACTGTTCCTATCTTCTCAACAGAATAAGAACTTGTTGAGTTTTCTCCCAAAACTACTCTATATTGCTGTTTTGGGGAAACAGTCAATGAACCGTCCTCTGAAAGGTATCCTCTATCAACGTCGTCCACGAAAATTCTGTGTGAACCATTCGTAATTTCTGTGTTTCTAGCAAACAAATCCCAAGAACTCACCGTCAAAGTTGTTTTTGCACTAGGGTCACAAATAGTTATAACCTGGCCTCCTGTATCTCCTGTTCCTGTTCCAGTTCCAGTGTCAGTACCTCCTGCTGCTGCGCCTCCTCCGACGCCCGCGAAAAGGTTATTGACAAAGCCCTGAAATGGAGTTACAAAAGCATAGGCTAGCAGGGCAACAATCAATATTACCCAACCATTCATCTTTTGTGCCATTTTAGATTTGTCCTCGATATATTTTTTTGGTCAACCTTGTTGTAGAACTTCTCTCAACAGCAGAACTAAAACTGACAATTAAAATTACCAGGACAAATAAATGTATAGACTAAAACTAAAAAGGTGTGCTTCGAGATTGAGGGAAATGCACTTGCGTGCACTTTTATGCTCCAAGTTCACAAAGTCTCAATCCTAAGATACGATGTAGCGATCACACCGCACCTATTTTTATATTAGAAGGGGGTAGTATATAAATGTTTGTAAAATGTGCCCATTGAGCAGTAATAAATTATTGGTGGATATTATCCAAAACATTTAAATATAAGTTAATAC
>ERZ1292623.2039-Hain-H51-01um-R1-2039-length-18666-cov-5_pt1 | contig 18666 bp, 25 predicted proteins | sample MGYA00564398_ERZ1292623 | MGnify/ENA primary metagenome ERZ1292623 (study PRJEB36523, sample SAMEA6512633) | groundwater metagenome | collected 2019-01-07 | study: AquaDiva: Metagenomics assemblies of 32 groundwater samples | reverse complement strand
TGTAATACACATGAACTCGGTAATCTTCTTGCTCTTTCTCTGCTCCCGGCAGCAAGCTTTTAAGCAGCCCTTCAAACAAAAAGTGCTGCTTCATCCCGTCGTGATTAAATACGCTTCTGCCTTCTAACAAGGCAAGTTGCTGCTGTGCGGAATACAATTCAACATAATGATTATCAAATCCTTTAATGGAAACAGTAACTTCTTCAATATCATATGCCAATTTGTTGTGAACAGAGATAGGTAATTCCAATGGCTGCTCTTGATATTCTTCTTTATTCCCTTCGGAAGCGATAGTGATATCTAAAAATCCTTGCTTGTAATTGATTTCTTTTCCACGTTCTGGAGTCTCTCCGCAAGAGATTATAAACAAAGATACTACCAATAAAAGCACTATTACTTTTCTCATGATACCAACTCCGGAGAAGGCTTTTCAAAAGGAGTCACTTCGATAGGAATCGATTTAGTGATCTTGTAATCATAATTCATATCTGCGACAAAGGTTTCCATTTTATATTCATTCTTCTGCAGCTGGGTTAAATCTGGCGGCAAAGTTAAGAAACATCGTTTTAATTCGCTCGGTTCTCGTTTTTTAGTCTGGGCAGCAACTAACCTTATTTCCCCTCCTTGAAGGCAATCTGCATCACCGATACGCTCTGAATCCACACTAAAACCTCGTTCCCATAAACCATGGAAATTATAATTATTTACTTTGAGGACTTCACCTTTAAATGCTCCTGTTCCCACATCTTCTACCGCAAAGGAAAATGTAGTGGGCTCTTCTACCAACACTAATGGTTCTGTACCCACGCCGGTGCCAAACTTAAAATTAAGCAGGGCAAATTCTGCTGGGCCTTGAGATGCTTTCTCTTTAGCACTCTTGAAATTATCTGCTTCCACTTGGGTACGCAACGCTGCATCAATATTTTTGCTGATAAATGCCCGCTTCAAAAACGAAAATGTTTGCATGCCCGATAAAATGACAGTATATTCCAAAGTATATCTACCATTTAAGTCCGCAGTTGGCTGGCAGCCGATCAGGAATTGCTCTTGTCTGTCATTAATTTGCGCTTCAGCAACTTCCTGCCCGCCGATAGAAACTGCTCCAGCAATCGTTTCTTTCCCTTTCTTAAAATCACAAGAAACGTGTGCCGTAAATATCTGTTCTCGGGGATTTTCAACTTTCAACGGAATGGGATATACTGTTCTTGGTTCAGTCGCCTTCTTGGGGAAAAATTGGTCTTCTTTTAATTCTACTTTAGTAACTTGTTTGATCGCTTCACTGACTGAGCCTGCTACACCAGCCTTCCCACCAGATTTCAATATCTCTTGTTGCTGCTTGATGCAATCCTGCTGTTCTGTCGTACTAACAAAATTATTCTTACAATATCGGACAATCTTTTTGTCATCGATACAACTATCATACTTGTAACTGCCGCCAAGCACGCCAAAGGTACACGTAAAGTAATCATGCCAGACGTTTTTAGTTTCTTCTAGCGTTTTTCCGATCTTCCCAACCTGTGTTACAGCAATACCATAATATTCTGCATGAGTTTCGTCCTGGAAATCTATTGGACTTTGAAGGATGATAGGAAAAAGAAAGAATAAGGCTGCGCCAAGAATGGTGAGCAAGACCAGCCAACCTGATTTTCCTAATTTCCCACCGGCACCTAGAGTATCAAAAACGCCCATCAGGAACAATACTATAGCCAAAACAACCCAGGCAAAGACATGAATAGTGATAAATACATTTTTCCATTCTCCTTCAGGCCAAGTCGCTAACAAGACCTGAGCTAAGAAAGTGTCCAAACAGAAAGTCACCACCACCAATGTCTGCTTCACTTCTTTTTCTACAGATTTCTCTTCTATATTTACTACAATGAAAAAGAAAAGTCCCTGTATGATACTAAAAAATAAAGAAATTCCAAAACCATATCCCACATAACTTTTCAAAACTAAAAAAATAACACTGATGATAATCAAACCTATGTAAACACCAATCCCTGCAGGTGCTCTCGGCAAGGAAGGAGCGTTAAATGAAGGAAGAGAAAATTTCCGTGAAGGAGTTGTAGGTTGCCTTGGTTGTTTTGGCTGCTCTTTAATCTCTGGTTCTTTTTTCAGCTGCTCTTCTTTCTCAGAACCAAATTCTTTAAAGCCCTGCTTATTAGCAATAAATACTTTCTTCAGTAACCTAGATAAGTCTACCATGATCACCTCTTTTTCTAAAGAATACTAATCTTCCAGCATATAAAAAGGTTACTGAGAAATCGGCTCAGTAGAAAATCTCGAAAAAGTCACCTTGACCGCTCACTCGGTTGGTTTCTTTTCTGTAATTTCTAGGAAACCAAACAATAACTTAGAGCTTACGTCTCATTGTTCCTCGTTCGCATCTTGGCCTAGGCGGCGACTTTTTCTACAGAGCCTGAGAAATCACTGTAAGAAATCCTTAGCTGTAACGATCTTTATTCCTGCAAACTCTTTTAACTTTAACAAATGAGGATCTCCACTAACGATATAGCCGGCTCTCCCAACAATTGCTGTTTCTAGAATTATATCATCGTCTGGATCATCTTTAATGACTTTAATTTTTCCCGTAATTTCGACTATTTCAGCAATTTCCAATATAATGGAAATAAAAGACTTCTTTTGCTCTACAGTAAAATGAAATTTAGGATAATCCATCACTCTCTGCAGTTCATCAATTTGTTCAGGAGAAGTAATCAGCTTAAGCTCACCAGCAATACATTTACGGAATATCTCTTTCGGCTTACTATTCCACCCTAGAGCAGAAATTAGTATATTTGTATCTAGGAGAACTTTCTTCTTTTCCATTTGAGAGCCTCATCAACATTCTTAGCGGTTACCTTTTGTTGTTTAAATTGCTTTTCAACCTCTTTTGACAATTTCTCAAACTCCGCCTTTATGTCAGGGATTACTACTCTCTTAAACAAGACTCCTTCCTTTACTGGAAAAGGAACAAACCTGTCTCCAGGAGCAAAGTGCTCTTTTTCTCGTATTTCTTGAGGTACGACTAATTGTCCTTTTGGGCTCATTTTAACTAAATCCGTTTCCATAGTTTAACTGTTCAACTGTTCAACTATATAAAACTTATCTGGTAATTTACAGTTATTCAAAGAAAAAGTACTTTAAGTTAGACCATCCCGAAGATGTTGAGATTGAAGTACCAGTCATAACCTGTGAAAGTTAAAGAGAAAATCTCTAATCCAATAAATCTACTCTCAACTCTCTCACTTCCAAGGTTTTCCTAGGCTTGATCTTGATAGCATTGGTTCCCTGCACGATATCCTCGCTTATATCAATAACATGGGAAACTTCTTTAGTATCGAAGTACCGCTTATGACCATTGACTTCCAGATCGCCGAACTTCCGTGCTACCACATCAACAAAGCTTAAAGTTAACCTTACTCGCTTATCGCCATCTACAACCGCACGATATTCTTCATACTTCAGATCAAAGTAATAGGTTGGAAATTCAACATCAACCAATTCCGATTTCACCATCACATGCGTCAGCAAGTAATCTCCCTTCTCTGTTCTAAACACAACTTCATTTTCTCCTTGATTCAAGGTTTCCGGAGCAAATTCGATGGTGATTATATTTAAATCACAATCAGGTACGCTGGAATAAACAAGCTTGCCATTGATACTGACATCAAGAAGCCCTACTTCCTCAAATTTACAGCTTGGCTGGAATTTCAAGACTACTTTCTTCAAGTTACCTTTCTCCGTTTCCGAAACTAAGAACACATTTCGAGAAGATTGCGCTTCTACACTAGTAACATCGGCTACCGCTTTGATATTCTCTAGGGAGATTTCATTCGTTCGCCAGAACGCTAATCCAGGAGAGGAAACCGCGAATGCAACAGCATTTTCTTCCTTCAGAAGATTCTGGGGGATAGTAATCGGAGCAAGACTTCCAGCCTTGACATCATCGTTAAACACTTCTTCCCCATTAAATAAAACCACTAATTTTCCTTCTGCTTCCTTCACATCTAAACTCAGCAGCATATGTTCGGTATGGGCTAGATCAGGTACAACAACCGTAAGCACATCGGTCTCTTCTGAGAAAACTCCTTTCTTGGCATAAGCAACATTCTTTTCTGCCAGCACTTTCGCTTCCGTGCGGGCATAAATGTTAACCACCGGGATAGGATGCTCCACATCTTTCTCAGCTAAATAATCAATTCTTCCCGGAGAAACTGCCAATAACTTCTTTTCCACTATGCCAGGAACAGCAGTAGTGCCGTTAGCCGTACCTTCTTCTAACAACTTAGCCCGCTCTTGTGGGGGGATAAGAATGACAAAACCGACTATCAATGCCGCTATGATAGCTATAAGAACGGCTGCGCCTGCCGCGGATTGGCCTCTTTTTGTGCTGAACATCTGAAGGGTAGAAAATTTTAGTATATTTAAAGTTTTATGTTTGGCACTAGTATTCTAAGAAGTAGCTTCTATTATTTTCGTTACCTCTTGCTCAAAATGAGGGCCTTGCTTTGCTTTTTTAATAAGAGCAATTATTTTTTTAATACTCATTTCACTCCGCCTCATCAGCCATTGCTCTTAATTCTTCATCTCGATAAACACCCAACCATTCACCTATGTCCTTCCACTCTCCTTGAGAGTTTTGGTAAAAGTTCCGTTCAGTAATCAGTGATTTCTTAGTTACGGGATTTAATGTATTCAACATAGCTGAATAAGTACCAGCAACTTGTAACATCCTTCGGCCATATTTTTCCAGTAATTCTATGTTATTTGGAGGCGTTGGTACAAAATCACTTAAAGCTGTAATAAAAATTCTCTTTCCAGTATCATAAGTAAGATGACCTTCTTTTACAGCAGTTTCTGTAACCATGGTACCGCTATTCCGATCTCTCTCTGTTACTTTATAATGTACTTTAACTGGCACTGAACCTAAAAAAGGCTCATCTTCTGCATACTCTCGGTAAAGATGCAACTCAGGCTTAACATATAACTTAACTCCTTCCACATCAAACGTCAATTCTTCTAAACCCATTATTTCACCTTATGAAGCGTCTATAAAACATAAACTTTCCTTTCTCTCTTTGTAGCTTTTGTAGCTTTGAAGATTTGAAGATTTGAAGATTTGGATATACTTCATACTCACACCATTCCTTATGACCACCAAAATACGTAAATTCTCCTTCTCTTATTTTAATATGCCCTTTATGAAGCAAGTCGCTGTAAATTTGAGCCATCTCCTCAACCTGTTGAAAATCATACGCTGGCTTTCTCTCCCCTTCTGCAAAGAAGTCCTCTAATCTATTGATTTCTACACGATTAAAATCAAAATTGAGAAGACGTTCTTTAACAATGTTCTCATATGATATTTTTGTAGGAACATAAGGTAAAAACAACCCTGACAGCCTAGGACCAGATACTACCAACAATTCCGGTTTGAGTTCTACGGAAACCCCTTTGCCAACATTAAAAACTAATTTATCTAAAACCATAATTCTCACCTTTTCCTTGTTTACTTCCTGCCGATACAATAAATATATAAAATTTCCTGTTCCACAGCATATAATCAAAATTTAAGGAGAATTTTTCTTTCTCGGATTTCTCTTTTTGAACTCTTCTAACTCCCGCTCCTTAACTTTTTCAAAATAACTATGAAAATTATCATATACTTTTTCCTTGAGTAGATTGCCATCAGCATCATAACTAACTTCTCTTACCTTAACATGCCCTAAATCAAGCATCGCCGTATATTTTCCAGCTACATGCATCATAACGCTGCGGGTCAGCTCCGGATCAGCCTCTTTAGCTTCCGAAGAGAAGTCAGTTAAGGAAGTCAGAAAGATTTGTTTAGTTGTGTCATAAGTCATAAAGCTTTCTTCTTGCTGATTTCCATGATATACAACTATTGGAACTGAAACTAAATCGCTGAGATCATTTTTGGAAACTACAGCTTCCGGCTTGACTTCTACCTGAACACGCCCCAGAGTAAAATATATTTGGCCTTCCAATCCTATTACTGAAGATACCATGGCTTTCTTCTTCATATAAAGATATATAAAACTTCTGCATTTCAAGATTATAATGCAACTCATCTCATCCGATTTCAAGAAAGGATTGGTCAAACTGAAAGTAACTGACAAAGATGATCTTTGGTACTTGAGCCACTTAATAGACCAAGGAGATACAATTAGAGGTAAGACTACCAGGAAAATCAAGATCGGCGACAGCGAAAATGCCAAATCAGTAAAGAAAACACTCACCATCTCCATCAAGACAGAAAAAATAGAGCTGACTGAAACTTCGCTGCATATCAACGGCAAAGTGACCGAAGAAATCGAAGATGTACCTAAAGGAAGCTACCAATCAATTACCTTAGAAGAAGCATCTGAATTCAGCCTTGAAAAGCCGCAATGGCTAAGCTACCAGAAACAGAAACTGCGGGAAGCCTGTGAAAAGAAATACGATTACCTACTCTGCCTCTTCGACCGGGAAGAAGTATTATTCGCATTGACCAAGAAATTTGGCTATGAAATTCTTACCACCTTGAAAGGCGAAGTGCAGAAGAAAGCCAAAGCAGTGGAAATAAAGAAAGACTTCCAGGAAGAAATCATCAAAACTTTGGAATCATACAACGAACGCTACAAACCCAGCGCCATTATTCTTGCTTCTCCAGCATTCTACAAAGAAGATCTCTACAAAAAAATCCCTCAGTCAGAACTCAAAAAGAAAATTGTTCTCGCAACCTGCTCAGACATCAGCGAACGTTCTCTTGATGAAGTGATGCGCCGCCCAGAGTTGGCAGAAACGCTCAAACATAGCCGAGCTAGGCAGGAACAAATCCTGGTAGAAGAATTATTGAAAGAGATCAACAAAAACGACAAAGCAGCCTACGGCTGGAAAGAAGTTGAAGAAGCAGCTAACAGTGGTTCTGTGCAGAAATTATTACTTACTGACGATTTCATCCACAAAAAACGAATTACCGGAGAATTTGCGGAAGTTGACCAAGCGATGAAAACAGTTGATTCAGTAAAGGGAGAGATACATATCATTTCTGCTGAAAGCGATGCTGGCAAGAAGTTGAATGGTTTAGGCGGGATTGCGGCAATCCTGAGATATAAGAAATCATGAAAGTGCGGGAAAGCGCCTTACCTCATGCTAAAGTCCGTGGCTTGAAAAGAGACGCTTTCTTAACCCCGCACTTTGTGACACAAGAAATGTGAAAGAATATCACATTTCTGTGCAGAAGGACAAAAGTCCTTCTTGCATAAAAGGGCTGATACTCCGCACTAAAGTGCGGAGCTATCGTCCTTTTAATGTATTGAAGAAGTTATGATCAAATGATTTAATTCTCCCTCTATACCACAGAAAAGTATATAAATTGAGCTCAATTAAAGTGCTTTATACTAGTGAGGTGGTCATTCATATGCTAAAGATGAAAAAGGTTACGGAAACGTATGATTTAAAGGTTTTTACTGATGCAGGGGATTATTTTGGAGACGTTGAAGACAGCATCGTTCACAATAATAAGGTTTCTGGCTGGAAGATCCGAGCTACCAAGAATTCTTATCTAGCTAGAGTATTGGGCAGCGCTAAAGGAGTTATTGTTCCGCATCAGATGGTAAAAGCGATCGGAGACATCTTTGTCATATCCAAGAGCGCAGCTCCTGCTGGAGGAAGTGCTGAGGAGGGCGAGCAATAAGTGGCTCTTCAGAAATATGTGCAGGATTTACTGCACTACCGTTATATTCAAGGAGATCTAGAAGAGTTGGAAGACATTTTTATTGCCGGATGATAATTTTGAGGTCAGCGAAGAATTATAGAAAATGAAATAATTATTCGTTAAAATGTTTCATTTTCTAATACATGAAAATCAAAAACTATTGATTTTCAGTACTGAAATACAATCGTTGTTGTATTTCATGTAAGCAAATGAATAATTAAAATTACAGCTTATTAAATTCATTTGCTATAGAAATAATTAAATAGTTTCACTTTTCTTCTTTTTAAGATGGATATCCAAGCTTTTGTTTCGCATCCTTTTGTGTCAATACTATTGCTGGCAGTGGTGATCTTTTTTGTGGTCAAGGCTATTATTAATTCTATCAGGTTGTTCTTTTTTGTATTGTTGGCCGCATTGATATTAGTGTTCTTCTTCAACATTTCGCTTTCTGATGTTTTAAGAGTTTTATCTGCAGCACGGACGCAGGACGGATTGACCAGTTTATTGTTGTGGAATTTTTAGATGACGTGATGATAATTATTTCAATGGGTTTCTTCTTTCTCACGCCACCACCATTGACGGCGCAAAATTTTTAATTTTATCGCCAAACCTATATTATCCTAATCCTCAACAAAACTTATATAGTAGCGTCTTACAGGAATCATTATGACTTCATCTATCTGGACAGAAAAGTATCGGCCGGCAACATTTAGTGATATTAAAGGCCAGAAGGAAATTGTGGAGAAGATCAAGGCATTCGTAGAATCAAAGAACATGCCGCACTTATTGTTTTCCGGTCCGGCAGGCGTTGGCAAAACCACTCTTTCTTTGGTTATTGCCCGGGAATTATTTGGCGAGAATTGGCGGGAGAATACTTTAGAATTAAATGCGTCTGATGAGCGCGGTATTGATGTCGTCCGGGTGAAAGTGAAGGATTTTGCCAGAACGAAAGCGATCGGTGATGTGCCATTCAAACTAATTTATCTGGATGAAAGTGATGCCTTGACCAGGGAAGCGCAGCAGGCTCTTCGTAGAACGATGGAGAATTATACTAAGACTTGTCGATTTATTTTGAGCTGCAATTATTCATCTAAAATACTTGACCCGATACAAAGCAGATGCGCAGTATTTCGATTTAAGCCGTTGAGCAAGGAAGAGATATTTGTTGTGGTAGAGAAAATAGCAACAGAAGAAGGGCTGTCAGTTAATCAAGAAGCCAAAGAAGCGTTGTTCGAGGTATGTGATGGAGATGTAAGACGATTGGAGAATATCATGCAGAGCTGCGCAGTATTGGGAAAAGGGATTGATCCTGAACAAATTTTTTCCATGGCTTCTGTCGCTAAACCGAAAGAAGTGAATGAAGTTTTGTCATTGGCAGCGAAAGGAAACTTTCTGGAATCGCGGAAGAAGCTGCTTTCCTTGATGTTAGATTACGGGTTGTCTGGTTTGGATGTAATCCGCCAGATTCAGAAAGAGATCTGGAACTTGAAGTTAGAGGACAGAAAGAAAGTTGAATTGGTTGACAAGTGTGGAGAAGTTGAATTTAGGATGGTTGAAGGAAGTGATGAGTATATCCAGCTGGAAAGTTTTCTTGCTTTTGTGATGCTGGTGGGAAGTAGATAGTTTTACAAAAAGTTTAACGGAAAGTTTTATAACTATGTGGTGCTTTATATGAAAAAGAAAATAATAGACATTGAAGCTCATGCCTTTTTCAGATTAATGGAAAGGGGAACCCAGTTTGGGCTTAGTTTTGAGGAAACCAAAGAGCGTTCCTTCAACGCCGTTAGAAATGGCAAATTGTCTGTCAGAAAACACAAATCTAGGAAGGGAAAGACCTACTATCACTATTTTAAGGATAATCTTTCCTTTTATGTCATGTGTCAAGAGAGAGAATATGATGATTACATTAAAGTTTTAATAAAAACAGTTATCATTGAAGAAGGAAGAGGATAAGAAATGGTAATAAATAAAAGGGTATGTATGAATTGCAATGTGCCCATGGTTAAAGCTACTGTAAAGTATAAAGGGATGGATTTTGAAGCAAGGCAGTGCCCTCAATGCAAGGAGAAAATCTTTACCGAAGATTTAGCTATGAAAGCAATTACTCAATTAGAAACTAAAAGATTGGAAGAAGAATACATAAAACATCCGATTAAGGTCGGCAACAGCTGGGGGTTGACTTTTCCAAAAGAAGTTACTGAAGTGTTTGGATTGGATCACAAAGAGATGGTGTTGAAAATTCATCCCAATGTAGCGAAGGGAAGAATTGAAATATTGTTGGGATAAATGCAAGTAGGGAATAAGTAATATATTTTGCTTGATACAAATTCTTAAAAACATTTATTTTATAGTTTAAATGATGCCAGTAGAATTAGTTATTTGGGACTATAATGGAACCTTATCAGATGATCTTCCACGCATGACTCATGCAGTAAATCTTTTCTTAGCTGAATTTGGTGTTTTTCCGGCTACGGATGAAGAAGTTGCCTGCTACGACGGAGATATATGGAGATTTTATCGGGAGCGAAACATACATCTTCCAAAAGCAGAAATTGGCGCAAGAGTCTTTGATATTTATTCCAAACTTCAAGATCCGCTGCGCTTAATGCCCGGTGCTATAGAAATCCTAGAAAGGATTGATAAACCGCAAGTTCTGGTCACAAAACATCCTACTCATCTTACAGAAAGAGAGGTTGATGAGTTAGGGATTAGAAAATATTTTCTTCAAATATACAGCGGAATACGCGATAAGACTCCGTTGTTTCAACGATTATGCAAGGAAAGTGAGATTCATCCTTTCAGTGGCGTTGTCGTTGGAGATAGGATAGACGACGTAAAAGAAGGTAAGCTTGCTGGGAATAAAGTTATCGCAGTGCCAGGATATCATCCTCAGCATATTTTAGAACAGCATAATCCAGATTATATTGTTGATTCTTTGCGGGAAGTTTATGATTGTATATCTAATATTAAGTAAGTGATTTTTAGGAAATTCTTTTAAATAGATTCGTTATTTTTATAGTAGGTGTGGTTTCTCGAGTTGTTTTTAGAATAAAATGGATAAAAACCAATTAGAAAAAATGGTCGCTATTCTTAGCAATGGCGAAAACGGATATAGAGATTCTCCGGTGACAGAGGCGGTGGAGTTACGTACTATTATTCAGCAAGCTCGACCAGATTTGTATGAGCTTATGGCTACAGAAGAGAAGAGAGAGGAACAAAAAGCAGAACCAGAAATTAAACGCTCAATAGTTCCAGTTAATGCAAGTAATGGTATAGAGCTTGATTCCTATATTCCTAAGCCGCAAGAACTTAGCCCTTTGTATACATTACCTAAGAAGTTAGAAAATAAAGTAGTTATCCCTTATCAAGATCAAATGTTCTTGTATCATGGAGAAATAACCGGTTTGGAATTTAAACAAGATTTCCGCTCTTACCTTTGGGGAACATTAACATTTACAAAATATGCTAGAGAGAAGAAGATAAAGAAAATTATCAGTTTTTTTCCTCCGCGTATCACATCTGAAAGGGCCTTTAAAGATAAAGAGTTGTGGAAATTGGTTGTTGGGGATAGTATTAGTAATGGAATAGTATTTTCAGGTGGTGGTAACCGACTATATCCTGACGAGTTAATCAGAAAAGCAATGAACCAGTATATCTCTTTACCAAGAGCCCTTATAGAGAAAGTCTTCTCTCCCATAGATCAACAACTACAAGAAATATATAATAACATCACGAGCTCTGCTTGATTCTCAACTTCTCTGAAATCAACTCCCGATACTTGTAATCTAAAGTCAATTTCACTTGTTTGGTTGAAACATGCCCTTCAGCTAATGGCTCTTTTAGCTTACAGACTATTTCTGCTTGTCCATCATCTAATCTTGCTTCGTTTAATTTTCCGGCAGATTTACATTCCCAAGCTGGATCATCTAAACTGTACGATAAAACATTTCTAACTCCAAAATCTTCTCCTGGCTTAGTTACTTTTGCAGTAGGCGCTCCTGCGCTCTTGACCATGATTTTCAGAGCAACGATGCCTTTTCCAGCGGTGTCTTCTTCCACTGCTGAGACTGTGATAGGTGCTCCAGAGACGAAATACGTTTTTGCTTCCTTGACATTACAGACACGCTGGTCGGTAAGATCTTCTTTTAAACACACTTCGGGGACAAGTAAATAGGTTTGATAATGATATTCAATGTTAGCGAACCATTCCCGTTCTACTACGCCAGCAACTTCTTTAGCGTATTTGGCTTCAGAAGCGAAGCTCATGGTTTCTTCTCCGCCATTAGGTACAAGTTCAGATATTCCTTCTAAAGGCTGATTGTTTTGTAATTCCCAGGCTTTCATGCCGATAAATTCTTCCTGTGACGGCCCAAGTAGTTTTACAGATACTTCGCCTGGCTGAACTGCATATTCTCCTCTATTTTTTAAGGTTAATTCTAAAGGAAAGGTTTCTTCATCAAAGATGCTATAAACGCCAGTTTCTTCTACACCAAAAGCTTCAAATGCTGCTAAAAGGCCTTGAGTGCCGCCTAAATACGCTCCTTTCGCAGTTGGCTGCTGCTGTTGATTACAGGCAGTCAGAAATAATAAAGCGACAATTAGCGCAGGAATGATGAATTTTCTCATGTTACAACCTCTTTTGACTAATAATTATGAACTAATGAAGAGGGCTATTTAAATTTTACTGAGTATAAGTTCCTTTATAATTTCTCAAAAATTAAGACAATTTTTGAACCTTTTGGTTCTAAATTTTCTTTACTATATGTATAACCAAACTGTTGTAGAAGATTGCTTGACCTTAATTGTGCTATTACACTTTGCATTGTTAGTATGGCACCATAGGATGCAAAAACATAAATAAAAGGCATCCCTTGGGCTAGCTTGAGTTGTATTGCTTGGACTGTGTTCTCGAGGGGTTGGTTTTTTTGAATAAATAATGAAATTCTTTCCCAATCTTCAAGCGATTGTTCATAGATATCAATTAGTTCTTCTTTTGTAAGATTCTTTTTTAAATTATAATTTGTTAAAAACTTAATAAAACCTTCCATAAATCCGGTTGAGGCCATATTCAGTATGCTTACTCCTTTTTTCTTGTGCGTCTTGTAGATTGAATTTCTTATTCCTTCGACACCTTTTTTCTGATCCTCTTCCGGAAGAGAATTAATCCACAAGCCTATGCTAATTATTGGTAAGGTTGGATGTTCACCAAGAAGGTATTTTAATTGTTTAAATGATTGCTTTTTTTGAGAATGTTTGAGATCGCCTAAACCACATCCTTTTGGTAAAAAACCCACTTTGTTTCTTGAAAAGAAACTAATTAGCTGATCTTTCTTCTCCTCTAGGAAAGTCTTGAAAAACCCATACGAAAATTTTCCTGCTTCAGTACTAGGATCAAAATCATTCATCGTTAGAATATTCTAAAAAATACTGTGCCATGCTTAATGGGGTTGCATTTATGATTAATAATGACCCTGGCAAAATAGCAGCAGTTTTTATATGGACCCTCTCTTGTGTATATTTACAAGTCACCTCTTTTTTATTTGAATTTAGAACATATCCCTGTTCATCAATAAAATAGCCCAATCTTTCTAAAGTCAATTGTATATCATTAGTACTTAACTCAATTAATTCTAATTCAGGCATTTCAAATTTCTTTTGGTGGTAGTTGGTATATAAATTTATTGGATTTACTGGGGCGTCTTCACTATCCGCACCGACTTCTGGATTGAATCGATGTACGAATAATCCAAATCTATCAATAACGGCGTTTCAAAGGCAGATGAACCAGGTATGTCAAAGGTACAGATGATCTTTCCCTGGCCGTTGCTTAAGCGCACAAAGCCATCCTGCGGCTTGCAGTTGACCTTGCCGCCGCCAGTCATTTCTACGTTATATTGAACTCGATCTAAGTCTTGATATTCAATAGAAGCTTGTCCGCAATTATTAATGTTCGCAAACGGGCTTAATACTCTTCCGGTGTTAAGATTTTTAACATTGATTTCAAAGATCGCCCTGCTGCCGACCATATCTACGCCCACATAGGTTACGCCAACTGGGCCGCCCTGTCCGCCACCCATATGTACATCTTTAGGCCGGCAGGTTTTTTGTTCTGCAGAAACTTGATAGAATAATGGGTCAACACAGACAGAAGGATTAGCGATGGTATGATAATGATAACAGGAAAGGAAGTTTAAGGTTGGATTGTAATCGGGCACGCCTAACGGAAGATTGATGCTGGATTCAAATTCTAAGATGTTGCTGCTTCCTTCAGTATTGTAGAGATTTTTCCCTTCTAGAACGCCGACCCCCTCTGCGCATGATCTTGGCCCGAAGAAGCTGCCAGAGATGATGTTTCGATCAAAACCAGTGACGTGCACAAAACAATCCTGTGCTTTTAAGTCGTGGCTGCCTTTATTTTTGACTTCCACTAAAGCAATAAGATCACTTTTATCGTATAATATAGATGGGGGGGAATCTTGGATGAGTTGTAATTGCACTCCCTGTGTTCCAGTTTTAACTTGCTGTAAAGCTGCTGCAGTATCTAAAGGAGTTTCTCCTGCTCCGGGTTTAGGTTTACAGGAGACTAAAAATAAGGCTATGAGGATAACTAGGATTACTGTACTAACGCTCTTTTTCATTATGATCCTTAAATAAAGAATGTATATAAGTTTTTTGGTGACGTTTTACTCGAGAAAATATTATAAATACGCCCCATTCCAGTGATAACTATGGCAAAGTACAAGGTAGAACATTTCAAGAAGGATTGTATTAGCTGCGGTGCTTGCGCAGTGATCAATCCTGATTTCTGGGAGATGGATGCCGAAGGCATGGCTGATCTGAAAGGCTCAAAGAAGGTTGATGATCATTACGAGTTAGAGATAGATGAGAAAGACAAAGACAGCAACCAGGAAGCAGCAGATGTCTGTCCGGTGAATATTATTCATGTGAAGAAGATGGAAAAATAATCCTACTGTTTCAATTCCTTCCTAAGCGCATGATTGTAATTTACTAAATGATGTTTGATCCGAGAAAGCATTTCATGATGTTTCTTTAAGAGATGCTGAGCTTCTTTGGTAGCCTTATGATGTTTCTTGGCATGCTTGTATCTGCTTCCTTCATCAGTAGCAGAAGCATGTTTCTGTCCGTGATGCTGCGCTTCTTTGCTCAGCTCATGTAATTTTTTATTCATCTTAGTCAATTCTTTAGAACAAAGATACAAGTATGCTGCTTCGCGGGTAATACTCATGGAAGGAAGAAGAATTTTAGGATATATAACTTTAGCGGTTGGCAAATTCGATGTCCACTAATATCCCCGGATGATCGCTGGGGTATTTTCCTTTCTTGTTCAGCACGTATTGGGGGTGATATTTGTGTTCCTGACTGATAAACACATAGTCTATGGTTTGGTATTCAAAGAGATGAAAATCTTGCAGGGCTGCAGTTGCATCATGGAGCAATTCCCTAAACTGGGGGTACAGTTTGGAACGGCGCTGAAAATTAAAATCGCCCGCCAGTATAACCAGTTCGCCTTTTTTATGCCGCTCACGCAATTTTTGAAGTAGCTGATCTGTTTGGGCTTCTAAATATTTATCAATATCTTCCGTATAGGTGCAGACTTTGTGGGTATTAATGATGGTAGCTTTTCCGAAATTCTGGTCTTCGATAATGGTTTCCAGAAATCCTTTTCCCAGCAAGCGGTCCCACCGTTGTTCAGTACGCCAATTTCCTTGCGCAATGTAAGGATAATAATTGACTTCCACTGGTTTTTCTCTGGTTAAAGTTGCCAACCCCCCTTTAGTGCTCTCAATTATTTTAGGAATTGGATAGCGGTTAGTTTGATACGAAACATGATACCCTTTGATGCTCTCGAGCATCTTTCTGCTTTTGCGAAAAAATGCTTCTTGAATGCAAAGAATATCGGGTTGGTATTCTTCGATAGTTTCTTTTATTACTGGATAGCGTTCTTTTCGATCTCGGATGGAAGCTCCATGAATGTTCCAGGTCATGACACGCATTTTGACCATAAATTCACCAACCTTTAAAAATAATCTTCTTTTTGTTATATCTTAGAATTTTTTTCTAATTTAATCACTTCTTCACAATAATCATGCAATGATCATGCTCAAACGGCTCTAACACTTTGTAATCAATCACTGTGAATTCTTTCTCTAACTGATTCCTGATCTCGATAAAAATATCTTTATTCTTGCGCTTGATGTCAATGCTTCGGGCTTTCACCGCCAATAACCCATAGCCGCCTTTCTTCAAGAATAACTTGCAATTCTTAATGAAAATCTCCGCCTGATTCTTCTGGGCAATATCCTGATAGACAATATCTGCAGCAGAGACACGTTCTACATATTCTTCCGGATGATTAGCGTTGGCTAAGATGGGAATGATATTCTTGCGTTGTGCTGATAAGAAAACTAAATCTCTGATTACTCTTGGCGCTGAATCAATGCCGAAGATCATTCCTTCTTTATTGACCATATCTGAAACAAAGGAAGCAGTATAACCGTGGGAAACGCCCAGATAGAGAATGACATCGCCCTTCCGTATGCCGGCATTAGTGCAGCCTTTCATGATCATGGCCGCTAATTTGCTTCGAGTAGGATCAAATTCGCGATATTCTTCATCTTTTTCTTTGAAAATTCGCTCTTCAAAATGTTTTTTGCCAGGAAGGATGCTTTTAGTGTACAATCTCCTGCCGTCGGAGTATATTTCAAAGATTTTATGCGGTTTTATGGAGCTCATTGTAATTTCTCCTCAAGTTCTTTCCTGTATTCAGGAGCTTTGAATTCGCCTTTGAAATAATCCAACCTAGCACATAATGACAATTTATCGGCCAGCATTCTTGCTGCCTTTCCTTTTTTATCTCGTGGAGCGTTTTGAATAAATGGGTGATTCAAAATAACTCCATGTTTTGGCGATCTTGACCCAGTCTTCAAATGCCTGAACAACGCTTTCTCTGCTCCTAACAACTGGATAGTAGATGCTGGAAGTAAGGCAAGATGTTTCAATCCTTTCCCTAATTCGATCAACCTGGCGGCAATAGTCGCTCCGGCTAATTCCAGCAGATTTGGACAATACTTAGTCATGATTCTTTCGAGATATAGTTCATGCTGTTTGCGTAGCGCATAGAGGGAGATGATTCTTCCTGCTAACAATTTCATCTCTTCTAAGTGTGATTCAGACAAATCTGCGCCGAAACTTTCCGGTTGGCGTTCCTGTTCGAGCACCAGCTCTACGTACTTTTCATGATTTTCAACATTTTCAGACAATTCTGGATAGTATAAACTGTACCATTCTCTAAGACGTTTAGACATAGTGTTGGCGATCTTATCTAATTCGTTGATATTTGCGATAGCCTGCATGATCAAGTTGTCTTCGTTGACCGCATGCTTGAGTGATAGTTTAGTAAGTTCTAGGTTTTTGTTGTAAAAGTCCTGGTAGTATTTTTGGTCTTTGAAAGCCAGCAGTGCTTGAAGAAGTTTTTCTTTTGGCAAAGGGCTGGCGTTGTGTTTTTTCTGCAGTTTTGCTTCTGATTTTTCTTTGTTTTTGTAGTCGTCTAGAGATTTGAAAGGGGTGGAATCTATGATAGTCAGCTTTTCGTCAAAGACGAAGCATCCAAGGATGTTGGTAAATATATAGTTCATAGTTTCTAGTAAGAAGCTAATTTTATTATAAATGTTGTTGCATATAAATATTTAAAAAGTGTCATTTGATTAAACACTTAGGTGATACCAATGACACAATACGTTACAGCACTAATTGTAGAAAAATTAAAACTGATTGATATGGGTGAATGGAGTCGAACATTCGATAGCCATACTTTGCCAATATACATTATTTCCAATAGACATTTAAACTGCTCGGTTCTAATGGATGGTGATGATTTTGCTCGTACAAATAGCGATGATCGATATTGTTTAGCTTTATGGAATCAAACTGAATATCGTTATTTTCGGGGAGCAGAAGTCCGCGATTTATACAAACATCTTCAGAAACAATGGAAGAATAATGGAAACTGTTTTTAGAAGAATTATGCTCTTAGGAAGATAATTTTTCTCCAAAGTCGCCTTGGCCGTTTGCTCGGCTTAATTATTTTACTATTTTTTGTAGGTATTCTAAAAATTCTCGACAATCAACAAAATAGTTAGGGTATGCTTTTTCTAAATCTTTTGCTGTTTCTACTCCTACAAGAACTACATCAAATTCTTTATTTCCGCTATGTCTTTTTTCAAGTGCAGAATAATCATCAATAGCTTTTTTACCGTCATCTTTTGTATAAGCTTTTAAATTCAATCTTTCCCCTCTAATATCTAATTCCAATAAGAAGAATTTTACTTTTACCTTGTCTTTTGGCGCAATTTCATTCTTAAAAATTTGCATAGCGTGAGTCCACCCACCCATTCTTGTAATAACATTTAATTCTCTTTCTTTCTTTTTAATAAGAGAATATAATTCTTCTTTACTTTCAGGTGTATTCTGAACACTGGGACAATTTTCCATTTTAGCAAATGCAGAACTTACTAATCTAAAAAATTCCTTCCAGTCTTCCTCTCCTTCATTTGATTTCAATGCTTGTCTTGTAAAAAAATCCACTGTCTCAATTGAAGTAGCCCATAAATGTTGTAATTTTGATCTTATCTGGACTTCAACTTTCAATCCATTAAACTCTTTTTTACCTTCTCTCTTACTTTTATATTCATACACAAGGTGGAGTCCTCTATATCCATCCTCTTTTGGGTTCTTAATATAATCCTTAAATCCTATTCTTTTGTGTTTTAAATCACCTTTTAAATAATGATCCTCGCATATTTTTCTAGCTAAGCCTACGTCTGATAAAATTGCCCTGCAACCGCCAATGTCCTGCATCTGGAAAAGCTTCATAGAAGGTTTGCGCCCATGGTAACTTCTTTGCAGCTTATATATTATGGCAGGTACTC
>ERZ1292623.2038-Hain-H51-01um-R1-2038-length-18666-cov-11_pt1 | contig 18666 bp, 20 predicted proteins | sample MGYA00564398_ERZ1292623 | MGnify/ENA primary metagenome ERZ1292623 (study PRJEB36523, sample SAMEA6512633) | groundwater metagenome | collected 2019-01-07 | study: AquaDiva: Metagenomics assemblies of 32 groundwater samples | reverse complement strand
TCTTGAGGATTCGGGCAGGGTTTTACCAACTGATCAATTGGTAATGTTCCAAATTACTTACCAATTACTTCTTCTTTTTCTTCTTTTTCTTTGCCATGTTATTAATTCACCTCCCCTCGATTCTCTAAGTTATAACTATTTTAATGGTGAATAATTTTACAAAGTTTGTCAAGAAAAATACTTAGCTTCAAAATCGACAGTTTAGATTGACTTGACAATAAAAATCATGAAGGCTATTTTTGCGATTTTATCACACTTTTTCCCACATATTTTTGCAAAACTTTTGGAACCGAAACACTTCCGTCAACTTGCTGATAATTTTCCAAAATTGCAATGATGGGTCTGTTGGTAGAAAAAGCAGTGCCATTTAGAATATGAGTGTATTTTTTTTCATTTCCTTCTTGATATTTAATATTAAGTCTCCTTGCTTGAAAATCTGTAACCGTTGAGACAGAGGTAATTTCGCGGTATCTATTTTGAGAAGGAATCCAGGCCTCCAAATCATATTTTTTCGCAGCTGGAAATCCTAAGTCGCCCGTGCACATCTTAACAACTTGATATGGAATTTCAATCATCTGAAATAATTTTTCTTCTAAAGAAAGGAGGTAATCCAATTCTTTTTCATCATCTTCCTGTGAGACAAACGAAACCATTTCTACTTTATCAAACTGATGGACCCTAAAAATTCCTCTCGTATCCTTGCCATAGCTTCCAGCCTCTCTCCGAAATGCAGACGAAAATCCGACATATCTCTTGGGCAAATCTTTTTTATTAAAAACTTCGTCTTTATGCATCGGAACAATAGCGTGCTCTGAGGTACCTATCAGGTATAATGGGTTTTGCTTTAAACTCTCAACTCCTTTTTCCACGTCAAAGTCTTGTACTAAATAATAATCTTCATTTCCGCCGGCATGCCAATAACCAAGCCCTTCTGTTATTTCTTGTTTTATCAACGCAGGGGGGACGACAGGGATAAAACCTTCTTTTGTAAGGACTTCAAATGCGAGCTGTGCTAAAGCAAATTCAAGAAGTACTGCTTCATTCTTAAGATAGGCAAATCGTGTTCCTGAAACTTTTGCTGCACGCTTTACGTCTATAATATCCAAGGCTTCTCCCAGTTCTAAATGATCTTTTGGACTAAATGCAAATTTCGTCGGATCTCCATTTGTCCTGATAACTTCATTCTCCGATTCATCTTTTCCCGCTTTGACATCTTTTGCAGGTAGATTAGGAATACCTAGAAGTAATTTCTGAAGATCTTCTTCTTTTGACTTTAATTCTTTTTCCTTAACATCCAGCTCCTCTTTTACTTTTTTTCCTTTTTCAATGTCTTTATCGCGGGCGGCAGCATTTCTTTCTTCTCTCAATTTTTGAACAGATAAAGAAAGCTTCCTGCATTGATCATCAATTTCCAGAATATGTTTAATATCAATGTCGAATCCCTTATTTCTTGCTCCTTTCTGTACCACTTCCGGATTTTCTCTAATTAATTTAATATCAATCATAAATTTTAGGAATTAAGATTTAAAGAATTTAATGATAAGTCTTTCTTCTGTCTTAGCGTTTTTAAGGCGGTCGATAACATTTTAATTGTTTCTAAATTCTTTTCAGTAATCTCATCAAGTTCTTTTCTAAATTGCGGATAGGTATCTCTTAATAGGAGCAGCCAATAATCTGTTTCATTTGCGGATCCAAGCGAAATCTGTAAGAATCTAACATACTCTTTACCTTTATATCTTCCGAAGCCTTCGGCAATATTTGCACCAACCGAAACTGATGAGCGGATTATTTGAGAACACAATATGTCGGCAATTCTCTCTTTGGGTAATTTTCTACAAAGTTTAATTACTAAAACGCTAACTTCATGAGCTCTTTGCCAAAATATTAAATCTTTATAATTACTTATCACTATAATCTTTTAGTCCTAAAATCTTTGCAATTATCGGCTTAAGCCGAGTAATTGCCTTATATCTGTGATTATACAGCTTTTCTTCTTCCTCCGAAAGATCGTTCTCATGATAATATTTCTTAATTTTAGGGAGGTAAAAAAAACTTCTGTAGGGATACCCTTTTAATATTTTCACTAATGGCTTTCTTGCAATTATTCCTTCTATTTCTCCTGTTGTAGAAAAAACTTTGCCGTCTGGAAGAGCAAGAGATACTACGGTTTTGAAATATGCTTTTCTATTATTTTCGGGAAGATCTTTTGCAACCTTTTTCATATGAATGACAATCTTTTCATCCGTTGAGTCTTTCCCTACCCACCTTTTACTTTTTATTCCCGGTGCTCCATCTAAAGCGTCTATTTCAACTCCGCCATCATCAGAAATGGACGGTAATCCTGACAGCTTTGCATAAAATAACGCTTTATTTTGGGAATTTTCTTTGTAAGTTTTTCCTGTCTCTTCGAAGTCATCAGCAATATCAAGATCGTTTAGAGATACCAAATCTAATTTTAGATCTTTTAAAAACTCTGATATCTCTTTCAGTTTTCCCTGATTTCTTGTAGCAACAAGAAGCTTTTTCATGAAAAAAGTATAACACAACCTCGCTATTGATTTTGCAAATTTATATGTTAATATCAAATTATGACTGAGGTTCACAGAGAACAAGCAATACAGGGAAAAATTTCTATTATTTCAGAACTTGAAGGATTAAAGATAGAAAGAAGATCAACTGACACCTTTGAAAGACAAGTAATCGAGCATCTCATAGTTGATTTAAGAGAACAAAGAGCCGTAAAGCCTCAGGCAAAGCCTTAATTCCCCAAATCCTCAAATCTTTTCTTTGATAAAGCTTTATTTTCCAAAATAATCCACGCGGCCTTAGGTCCTGAAGTTTTTCCAATTAGTGTTAGATAAATTGCAGAAAAAGCATCCTTTGAAGAAATATCCATTTCCTTTGACCATTCATATAATTTTGTCTGAAAATCTTCTGCCTCCCAATTCTGATCCAGCTCTATCGATACTTTCCTTAAGAAGCTAATTTGTTTTTCATCTAATTTTTCTGCTTCTTTTGGTAGCTTACTTTGTATTTCAAACTTTTCTGATTCGGGAGCATATTTATCTACCCAAACTTTTGCATATCTTGCCAATTCTTCAAGTTCTTCTCTTCCAATCTTATCCTGCATATTAGGCATTTGCACCCATTGGGCAAGAGTTAAAAATTTAACTTGCAAATCTATATTCTCTCCACTCACCTCTGAAAATTTGTAAGATCTCTGAAGATAGTCCTCGGTTGACTGAGAAGCCTTTTGAAAATCGTCCCAGAGCTGAGGGATAATAAGAGTACCCCGAGGGTTAAATTCAACTGCTTGATTGGGCGGAGTTTTGATCATAAGAAACCTCACAAGTTGAGGCGGCAGAACATCAAGCAAATCCTCACCCGTAAGACCTACTCCTTTTGAGGAGGACATTTTCTTGCCATCATAAAGAAAGAACTCATATGGAAGTGCAAGAGGCGGTTCTTTGCCAAAAACGTCGCTACAAATTTTTCTTGCCACATCATATGTCCCGCCTGCCGAAGCATGATCTTTACCGGCACCTTCAATTGTCACGCCGAATGTCCACCATTTTGCAGCCCATTCAACTTTAAACGGCATAGTTGCGTTTCCGTCAAAAGGAGAAATTTTACCGGAAAACTCACAACCCTGCGCCCACTTTACTTTATCTTTCTTGCAAACAAATGAAACTTCTTTCCTATCCCACGCAGTTACTTCTGTAGTCCCAACCTTTCCGCAATTTGGGCAAACAACCTGAAGCGGAAACCAACTATCTGAAATTGGTTTTTTGTACATGTCGGAATAAACTTTTCTGACTTTATCTGCGTTATCCAAAACAAATTCTATTGCTTTGTTATAAATCCCTTTTTTGTAATAATCGGACGCAAGATAAATTTCAGCTTCTATATCAAGCTTTTTAAACAAATCAAGCATCATATTGGTGTAATAATTTCCAAAAGTTCCCTTTCCATCTGGACTTGGAGCATATGCAATCGGAATTCCCATAAACTTTTCGTGGCTTTTCAGAAGCTCTTGAGGCAAACCATCAATCGCATCCATGTCATCAAAACCAAAAGTATATTTCGCTTCAACTCCTTTTTCTTTGAGGATTTTATACAAAACATCATGAATCACAGGACCCTTAAGTCCACCCATGTGTATAATTCCTGAAGGGGTCCACGCATCATTAATCCACTCTGGTCCCTTTCTATCTTTTAATAATAAATCCCCCCAAAACATACAGTTATTATACAGCAGGAGAATTAAATGAGGAAGCTATCTTGAAAGCAGCTTTTTTAGGAAGGTTTGGGCAGGGATTGGTTTTGAAACAGAACTTGACGATAGTCAAGTCCGTGAGTACCACCCTCCCTAGTATATGCAGTGAAAGTGTTTTTATCTATACCCTTTTCTTTCAACCTTTCTGACAGAAATGGAATTTCCATGCTCTGAGTCATCACTCTGGAATTATGGCCTTGATTTGTCATTCTATATAGATTTTCGATTTTATCCTTATTATCAATCGGTAAATAATTCAAGCCCTCGGTAGTCAGGGTGGCCATCATTCCTGTTGCGTTAACAGTCACTCCGATCCAAACATCGGGATTTACTTTTGCGGCTTCTTCAAAAAGTTTCTTTCCTAAACCCTGTCCTCGAAAATCAGGATGTACTGCAATACATGTTATCCTTCCATTATCAAGAGTGATCGAGGCAGCCAAGCTATCATCTTCATAAAGGCGAAGCAACTCAGTAGCGTTATTTATTATGTTATTCTTATAATTCTCTTCCCCCTGCCAACGCTCTGCATATCCTATTTTAAATAACCTCATCGCTTCGTCGCTGTCTTCAGGACGGATTTGACTCGCTGTAGTTACTTCAACTCTGGTATTTGTTTTTCCCATTTCTTCTGTTCCTATCATCCTTTTTTCATCTTCAAGTCTTAGCATAATCGTAGAACATAATTTCTGACATTGCAAACTATGCAACCAACACAAATTCTACAGCTAGCTCTCTTGTTAGTCAATTTTTAATAAAATTTTACAATTTCTATAAAATTTGTTAAAATATTAACATGGTTACAGTACCTGAAGCTACAAAAAAGATAGTGATGCGCTCTAGATATTTATCTGAAGCGATGTCAAAAAGAATTATAAATAATTCTTCTTTAGCACGTTATATAAAACCAGAAATAGAAGAAATGCTATTAAAAGAAGTAAGCAACTCTGCAATTATAATGGCTCTGCAGCGGATGTCTTCACAAATAAAACCTAAATATTTCAAGGGAAATATTTTTAAAACTCCTCCGCAGATTATTGTCCGCTCAAGTTTAGAATCCGGAGAAATGAAAGATTTGGAAACAGAGGGATTTAAATTGACAGATTTATCATCAATTACAATAGGACTATCTAAAGAAGCAGTAAAAACGCCTGGAATTCTCTATTTTTTTATTAAATCTCTTGCGTGGGAAGGAATAAATATAATAAGTATTAGCTCATCTACCAAAGACGTGACTCTTATTTTTGAGAAAAAAGATATAAACAGAGCGTTTAATATTATCCAGTCTTTATTTTTTAAATCTGGCTGAAGTTACTTAATAGAGACTATCGAGTATAGGACTTTTCCTGCAGGGGCTTCTACTTCAACCTTTTCTCCAACTTTCCTACCAATAAGAGCTTTGCCCAGAGGTGATTCATGGGAAATTTTCTTTTCCTTTGGATCTGCTTCCCATTCTCCTACCACAGTGAAGTCTTCTTTCTTACCTTTTATATTGACTGTTACTTTAGAGCCCAGTTTAATAGAACCTGTAGACTTTCCGTTACTGCTTATTACAGTTGCTTGCCTTAGAAGCTCCTCAAGTTCATCAATTCTTCCATCAATAAAAGACAGTTCTTCTCTTGCTGCAGAATACTCTGCATTTTCTGAGAGGTCTCCAAGATCTCTTGCCTGTGAAACACGGGTTAAAACGTCGGGTCTTTTTACTTTGGAAAGTTCTTCAAATTCCTTTTTAAGTTCCCCCAAGCCTTCTCTTGTTAAGTATATTTTCTTATCGTCCATTTTAAAATAAAATCCCTCGGCTTTTGCAATCTGAGGGATGTTTCATGGCAAATATTATAGGAAATAGGGCCCTTTGTCAATAACCTCTAGTATTAAATTTAGATACGATTTTATGGATTCTGGCCTTGATTTGTTCATTGATATCAATCTTTACAATTCCTTCTTCCGGCTGTCCGTAAAAAATACAGTTTCCCAGAGGCGAGGCAAGAATTAGTGGCAAAACTGAAAGATCGTCTTCTCCGTCTATCAAAATTATTCTCCTCTTCTTAGTAGTATTTCCAAAAATTCCAGTGACAACTTTAAGCAAATCTTTAGAAATTATGCCGGCGGGGCTTCCAACTTTAACTACTTCTTCGTCTCCTAAAAAACCTAATTCTTTAATATCCGAAAATCTTTTTTCTCTTGCGATTTTAAAATCTATTACCGAAATATCTGCCGAAATTTTCAGCTCATTTAGGATTCTTGAGGTTTCATCTCCTACAGAAATTATCGATCCTTCAAAATTTTTAAAATTTTCTGCATCAATTTGGGCTAATAATTTCCCGAGCGGTTTTTTAAGTAATGATCTTATCTCATCTGTAATTACGAGGTCGGACCTTGTCCACGAAGGATCTATATAAAGCTTGCCATTTCTGTCAATTTCTCCATTTCTTATCCGCAGGGAAGAAATAAGCTTTCCATCTTCTGTCAACACATTTGGGCTAATTTCAATCTTAAGCTGTCCAAGATCTTTTCTTAATCTCTCCTCATTAATTTTTAACGCCCCGTCTTTTGTTTGCTGTGAAACTATAATTGCATCTGCTTGGAAACTTTTGTCAAGAGTTGGACCAAGTAAATCTTCTATTTCTAGGATTTCAAACCTGCCTGGAGTAATATTATTTAAAAAACCTTCAACGCTCTTTTTCCTTATCTCAAAATTTTCAAAAGTTCTTAGTTCTTCGTTATTAGTTTTTAGTTTTTTGACGTATTCGTCCGAGGTAATTCCTATGATCAGTCTTTCCGAAAGAGATAATCCGCAATCAATTAGTTTTTTGTGTCCCTTGTGGAAGTGGTCAAATGTTCCGCCTAAAACTGAAGTGTCAAACTTAAAGCCCATACTTAGCAATTCTTTCTCTGTATTGGGCAAGAATAATACTTTTGTAATCTTTCGGATGAAGAGCAATGATTTTATCTTCTATAATTTCTCTTGTCAAATTTCTTTTAATTAACATTCTTTGAAATAACTTTGCTAAGTTTTCCAAAAAAGTAAATCTCAGAATCAGCTCAGATAAGACTTTCGGTAAAGATTTCCTTGACTCTTCAATTCCCTGACTTTCTGATTCTCTTATCACATTTGGCATATATTTCTTTATCCATTCATTAGAATTTATAAATTTTTGGTAAATATTTCCTCTCTGCATAACAGGCCTAAGCTGCGCGACTTCATGAGCAGTATACAAATTTCTTAAATTTTTTGGCAAAGATAAATTTTCTTCATCAACGATCATATTCAGACAAATTTTATCAGAGACATTCCTATCTGTTCTTTTCCTGTGCTTTCCAAGAATTTTTAGATAAATTATAAGGAGCAATCTTGTAATCCATACTGTGTCCTTCTTAGAAACAACAAAAAGATCGATATCGTCTTTTTTTTCTGCATTCATCATGGAAAGATTACCGCTTATACCCACAAAAAGGACCGAGGGAATTATAAAAAGTTTTTTTATTGTTTTATATGCAATATTAATTTTTTTTTGGCTATGAGTAAATTTTTCTATTCTTTTTGAGACAGCTAATTCTTTTTTTTCTATATAAAGGAGCCCTTCTTTTCTGAACACTATGGAATTAATTTTCTTAACTTTACTTTCAAAAAGTCTTTTATTGATATTTTTATCTGAAATTAAAAACTTCCAGACCTCGTCCTCTGAAAGAGGATAATCAAAGACGTCACTATAAAGAAGAGTTCTTACAATTGCCTTTTCATTATTGTCCATATTGCTTAAGAATTTGAGCTACTCCCTGAGAAAGTGTAGTAACTGCGGTCTCAGGTGATACATTATTTTGAGAAAGCAGTGAATTTATAGCAATAAGCAAATAGCCGTTCATTTGGGTATTGAAGCCCGTTTTTTCTCCGTCATAAGTATCTGAAGCAAAAAATGAAGAAGTCGCATTATTGCCCTGAGATACGAACGGATATACAACTGAATCTTTTAGTGTACTTGCTAATTCTTTTCTCGCATAAGGCTGCCCAAATAGTCTGGTTTTTGACTCAAGAGAATATAATTTCTGCTGTGTTTCTTTTGATGTAAGGAACTTTAGAAATACTAATGATTCTGTTTTGTATTTACTTTTTGATGAGACACCTGCCGCCCAATAAGAAGCTATTGTTGTTCCATTATTATCAATTTTAGGCACCGGATGTATTTCTATTTTAAGGTTTGGATTACTTGCTTTTATTGCAAAATAATCCCACGAGTATCCAAAGAACATCGCCGTATTTTCACCGGCAAATTCCTGCCTTGAATTAGCCAAAGTCTTATCCCACACTCTCTGATCTCCGGATGCAAAATCGGTGTAGAAATCTAATGCATCGCTTGATTTTACAGGTGTTGCGGAAAGATTATAAATGTCCGCCTTATTTTGAGCAAAGAGCATGGAAACGATATCCGATGCATGCGCAACATTATCATATGCCCCAAGAGCTGCACCTGATGTTTTTATTTTTCCTGATTGATCTATTACGGTTAGTGACCTTGCTATTTTAACAAAGTCTTCCCAATTGTTGGGGACTTTCGCACCTGCCTGCTGAAAAATATCGGAATTGACATAAAGTGAAAGTGTATCAATCTCAGTAGGAATTCCATATATCGCGTTATTTCTGATCAGATCTTTTTGTGCTACCGGATAAAATGAGTTCTTAAATTCCTCCTTTGATATTGTTTCAGTCGAAACAGGAAGAAGAATATTTGTAAACATAGGGAGCCAGGTGTTATGAAATAGAAAAACGTCAGGACCTGCGTTATTATTAATTTGTGTAGTAAGCTTGTCCCTATATTGCTTGATGTCTTGTATTTTATATTCGACTTTTATATTTGGGTATTTTTTATTGAAATCATCGATAATCGGCTGTATAGTACTCTTGTCCTCCCAAAGCCCCCAATATTTTATCTTTGCATTTCCCACTGTCTTTTTGGAAAAAAGAGGCAGGACCAGTGCAAAAAGGAGGAATGAGATGAGCGCCACGACTCCCAATCCTAATACGATTTTTATTATTGTCGCGGGATGAAATGAAGGGAACCTTCCACCGGACGCAGGATCAAACTCAGGCGGAATATTAGTAGGCTGAATAGGCTCTTGAGGCGGAGGCTCATTAGGAGGAACAGGCGCAACAGGCTGCGGACTGGAAGATGACGGACTTTGGAAAACGGTATTTTCGTCCATGAATATAGTATAATACCAATTAGACACCCACAGCAAATGAAATTTCCCAAGGTCAATACTTCTGTACATAAAAGGGTGGCAAAACCCGCAAAGGTAATTTTCTGGTTCTCGGTTGGTGCACTTTTGGGAATATTTTTGGTTTTAAGCTTTGCTCTTATAATTTTTCAGAAACTGCACGAGAATCGTATTTACCCCGGCGTACTTGTGGGAGGAGCCGATTTCAGCGGTAAGGAGAAGAATGATGTAATTAATTATTTTAAAAACAAGAATGAGAACATACAAGATGCCAAATTTGAATTTAAGGCAAATGAAGGAATTGCTACCGTATCGGCTCAACAGATAGATCTTGGATATGATTACAATTTACTGGCGACACAAGCTTACAGTCTGGGAAGATCGGGTCACATACTTTCAAACGTAAGTATAATTGTTCAGGCATATATGAACGGCCTCAATCTCCCGCCATCCTACGGATATTCTGAGGAAAAATTGGCGCCTATTCTTCTTCCTATCACCTCGAAAATGCATATCGATCCTGTTGACTCTTTATTTAATTTCCAAAACGGAAAAGTGACGGTATTTAAGCCTTCAAAAGACGGGCAGGACGTTGATCTGGAAAAACTTAATAAAGAAATCTCAACTAAGGCAAACTCTGTAATTTTTTCTCAAAAACCTGATTTTGTATCCATAACTATCCCGGTAAAAATATTAAAACCCAATATTACTACAGAAAAAGCAAATAATATGGGGATAAAAGAGCTCATAGGAACAGGCACTTCACTTTTCCAGCATTCAATACCCGGCAGAATTTATAATGTAAATCTCGCAGCGTCCCGCCTTAATGGGGTGCTTGTTAAACCCGACGAAGTTTTCTCTTTTAATAAAATCCTGGGTGATGTTTCTGCATTTACAGGATATCAGCAGGCATACATTATACAAAATGGCAGAACAGTATTGGGTGACGGAGGCGGTGTCTGTCAAGTCTCAACGACACTTTTCAGAGCGCTTCTTGATGCAGGTCTTCCAATAGTTGAGCGCCAAGCGCACGCTTATAGAGTCGGCTACTATGAACAGGATTCACTGCCCGGAATCGATGCGACGGTTTTTTCTCCCACTGTTGATTTGAAATTTAAAAACGATACGGGAAATTATATTCTTATTCAGACATATATTGACCCAAGCGTTCTAAGGCTTACCTTTGAACTATATGGAACCAAAGACGGAAGAGCAGTATTAATGACAAGTCCTGTTATTTTAAGCCGCTCGTCTGCACCTGCTGATGTCCACCAGGATGACCCAACACTTCCTAAAGGCCAAGTCAAACAAGTGGATTTTTCAGCAGCGGGCGCAAATGTTTATTTTACGAGACAGGTGACAAAAGATGGAAAGGAAATCATATCGGACAAGTTCGCTTCGAATTACCGGCCGTGGGCAGCCGTCTATCTCCACGGAACAAAGGAGAATTAATAAATTGACCTAATTAATCTAATTGTTCTAATTGACCTAAGCTTGGGATATTGGTATTTTGGATTTATTTAGAAATTAGAAATTAGGATTTAGAAATTTTGAGCATGATAATTAAAATAGATAAAGCTATTGAGATAAGTAATAAACTTAGAAAGCAAAGAAAATCAATTGTTGTTGCAGGGGGATGCTTCGACATACTTCACGTAGGACATGTCAGGTTTTTAAAAAATGCGAAGGATCAAGGCGAAGTTCTCTTTATACTTCTTGAAAACGATGAAAAAGTCCGAAAACTCAAAGGAAAAAACCGGCCAATAAACTCTCAGAAAGATAGGGCGGAAATCCTAGCAAGTCTTAAATACGTTGATTATGTTGTCCTTCTTCCTTACATGAAATCTGACGAAGATTATGATAAACTAATAAACCAGATAAAACCAAACGTCCTAGCAACTACAGAAAATGATCCGGCAATTATACATAAAAAAAGGCAGGCGAAGTTGATAAATGCAGAAATAAAAGAAGTTGTAGAAAGGATAAAAGAAAAATCTACCACAATTTTGGGGAAAATAATTCTTAAAAAGAATAAATGAAAAAAATAGCAATTATTATCGGTGTTTTGATTATAATCGGGCTGGGCATCTGGGCATGGCAGGCTTCTGAGAAATCTCCGGTTGCGAAAATAAATAATCGTTCATTTAAGCTTTATGTAGCAAAAACTGAAAAAGACAAACAAATTGGCCTGTCAAAATATAAAAAAATTGAAAATGAAAGAGGAATGGTTTTTTCTTTTTCAAAAGCAAATTATTACCCTTTTTGGATGAAAGAGATGAAATTTCCAATTGATATTATTTATATTAATGACGGCAAAATTGTAACAATTTATAGGAACGTGCCAACACCAAAAGATAAGTTAAGTCCTCCCGTATATAACAGTACCAAACCTGCTGATACCGTACTTGAAGTAAACGCAGGTCTCTCTCAAAAATACAACTTCAAAGAGGGAGACACGGTAAGCTTCTCAAATATCTAATGACGATCTTAGGAATTGAGACTTCTTGTGATGAAACAGGTGCTGCTGTTATTCAGGTCAATCCTAAAACAAACGAAATAAAAATTATATCCAACATTCTGGCGTCTTCTCTTTCTCTTCATTCAAAAACGGGTGGGATAATTCCTGAAATCGCAGCGCGTGAACAGGTAAAATATATGATTCCTGTTCTTGAGAAATCCCTTAAAGAATTTGATAAAAATACCAAAACTTCTATAGATGCTATTGCTGTTACAGTTGGGCCGGGATTGGTAGGCTCGCTCCTTGTCGGCGTTGAGACAGCACGAACTCTTTCTTATCTTTGGGATAAACCCATAATTCCGGTCAACCATCTTATCGGACACATATACGCTAATTGGCTAACAGACTACGGTCTACAGTCTACGGAAAAACAAAAAGCTGTAGTCGGTAGTCTGAAAGCTATAAGCAAGCAGCCAGAATTTCCTCAGGTTGCTTTAGTTGTATCGGGCGGACACACGGATCTGGTTCTATTAAAAGACCATAATAAACTTAAATGGCTTGGCGGGACACGTGATGATGCAGCGGGTGAAGCTTTTGATAAGATCGGAAGATTACTCGACCTTCCATATCCCGGCGGTCCTTCAATTGAAAAAGAAGCGCTAAAAGGAAATCCCAAGAAATTTACTTTTCCAAAACCGATGATAGACTCCAAAGATTTTGACTTCAGTTTTAGCGGTTTAAAAGCTGCTGTTTTTCGAGAAATAAAATCTATTAAAAAAATAGATAAGCAAATCGTATCTGATATTTCCTATGCTGTCCAAGAAGCAATTATTGATGTTTTGGTAAAGAAAACTTTAAAAGCTGCCGAAAAATATAAAGTCCGCTCAATTCTTCTTGGTGGTGGTGTTGCCGCGAATAATAAACTTAAAGAGAAATTTCAATCGTCAATCGTCAATGGTAAATCGTCAATCAAGCTTTTCGTCCCAACGAAAAGCTTGTGCACCGACAATGCCGCCATGATCGCAACAGCCGCATTCTACAATTACAAACCTGTTGCTTGGCAAAACATAAAAGCAGATCCCGAATTATATTTCTACTAAATCTCTGTTGACAAAATTTGAGATATTGTTTAATATTATCCCAAATGTCCAAAGTAGAAAGAAAACCAGCCCGCCTTCATCAACTTCCACTAGGCGATGATACGATGAGAAGGTATGCTTCTCGTTCCATGAGACCAGGCGGAAATCAAATGATCGGCGGAGATGATTTATCTTGGGCTCGCGGCATAGACGAAAGCAGTCCTGAATACACAATAGCCGTAGAACGCACAATTAAGGCTTTAAAAGATTGGGGCCAGAGAAGGAAAAATGGTCAATCTTCTTAATTTTAACCTCTTATTCTGTGGTAAAATAGATTGATGCAAAATGAACTGCCTATCATTATCTTCTCGCTTATCGTCGCTGTTGCTGCAATCTTCTATTTCCTCAACAAGAAACTTTCAGAACTTAAAAAACCCGAAGAAAATGACACTTTAGTCGAATGGCTCAAGACAATGCAATCTTCTCTTGAATCTACAAACAAAACCCTCAATGATGCTATGTCAAAAAACTCAACAAGTATGGTCAAGACTCTTCAGGAAAATTCAAAACAGCTTAATGAACGGCTTGATAAGGCAGCAGCAGTGATAAGAGATGTTGGAAAAGAAGTAGGACAAATGTCTGAGATTGGAAGGAGCATGCAGGACCTCCAGGATTTTCTGAAAAGTCCAAAGCTTCGGGGCAATATCGGCGAGCAGGTGTTAAAAGACCTTATTTCCCAAATGTTCCCCAAAAATAGCTTTCATCTTCAGTATCAGTTTAAGACCGGAGAGAGAGTTGATGCCGCGATAAAAACAGACGCAGGAATTCTTCCTATTGATTCAAAATTCCCCATGGAAAATTATCAGCGGATGGTAAAAGCCGGAACTGAAAAAGAAAAAGAAGACGCCAAGAAAGAATTCATGCGGGATGTTAAGAAACATATCGATGCAATTGCGAAGAAATATATTCTTCCTGATGAAGGAACGATGGATTTTGCTCTTATGTATATACCAAGTGAAAACGTTTTCAATGAACTGTCAAATATTACTGATATTAATGACTATGCAAGGAAATTAAGAGTTTATCCCGTCTCACCCAATACTTTATACGCTCACCTTCAGACAATTCTCCTTTCTTTTGAGGGAAAGAAAATAGAGGCACAATCAAGACAGGTTCTGAGGCTTCTGCGGGCCCTTCAGGTTGATTACGGCAAAGTCCAGGAAAATGTAGGAGTTTTAGGCAAACATATCAATAATGCATCTTCTCAATTTGCAAATGTATCCTCAGGTCTTCTACAATTAGGTAATAAGATAACTTCTGCAGGAAGCCTGGAAGAAGGAGCTGTAAAGGAAGTAGCAGGGCTTACTGAAAAAGGAGGTGAGATATCGGATGAATAATAAAACATTAATTATAGTAATCGCACTTTTGATAGTAATCGGAGGAGCTTTGCTTATTGGCGGACAATTAACGAATAAAAAATCCGGCAATACGACGCAAACTTCAACCCCGACAACTCAGCAGACACAATCGAATCAAAATGGTCAAGTACAAGTAGGAAAACCTATTACTGAAACTATAGAAACAGTAAATATTTCAAGCTCTGGATTTAACCCGCAAAGCATTACAATTAAAAACGGCAGTAAAGTAATTTGGATTAATAAATCGGGAGCAGATGTGAACATAGTTCCTACAAACAAATATGTTCCTCTTACTTTGGGACAATTTCCGAACGGATCATCTGTTCAGCTTTTGTTTGATAAAACAGGCACATACACTTATCAGAATCAGTTGAAGACAAGTCAGACGGGAACAGTAATCGTACAGTAGGCTTCAAAAACTCTTCTTTTTCTGCTCTTTTGGAAAGAGCAGCTATTCTGTATCAATTGAGATTATTTGGTGTTAAAATATTTTGAGATTATGGACGAAAAGAACTTAAATGATAAACAATTACAAGCAATAAGGTATGGTCAGGGGCCGCTTCTTATTATTGCGGGTGCCGGTACCGGAAAAACCACTGTTATTACAGAGAGAATTAAGCATCTTATCATAGACAAAAACATCCAGCCTTCAAACATTCTGGCTTTGACTTTTACAGATAAGGCTTCTTATGAGATGCAGGAACGGGTCGACGTACTTCTTCCGTATGGCTATACCAATCTTTGGATTCATACTTTCCATTCGTTCTGCGATAGGGTTCTGCGCGATGAAGCACATACCATTGGACTTGACCCGAATTATAAATTAATTTCAGAATCTGAATCTGTGCTTCTGATGCGAAAAAATATTTTTGATTTAGGGCTTAAAATATTTAAACCCATGGGAAATCCCACTAAATTTCTAGATGCGCTTCTTACCCATTTTTCAAGATTAAAAGACGAAGACATAACACCTGATGAATATATAAAATGGGCACAAAACCAAAAATCACCAGATGAAAAGGGGCAATACATCGAGCTTGCAAATTCTTACAAAAGTTATGAGGAACTTAAAACGAAAGAGTCGATGATGGATTTTTCGGATCTTATTTCAAATACTCTTAAACTTTTTAGGAAACGGGCAAATATTCTTAAAAGATATCAAAAGCAATTTAAATTTATATTAGTAGACGAATTTCAAGACACCAATTATGCACAAAATGAATTGGCGATTCTCTTAGCAGGAGATGATAAAAATATCACTGTAGTTGCGGATGACGACCAGTCAATTTATAGGTTCCGAGGCGCTGCTGTCTCAAACGTTTTACAGTTTAAGAAAAGCTTTCCCAAAACAGAAATCGTAACTCTTAATGACAATTATAGGTCCACTCAAACAATTCTTGATGCATCCTATCAGCTTATTCAAAATAATAATCCCAACAGGCTTGAGGTTGTCGAGGGGATAGATAAGAAGCTTAAGAGTCATTCAAGAGTCGTCAAAAAAGAAATTGAAGTTATTCATGAAAACCGCTCTGAAGATGAGGCGGATAAAATTGCCCAGACTATAAAAGAATTGGTAAAAACTTACGAACATAAAGACATCGCAATTTTGGTAAGAGCTAATAACCATGCTCAAAGCATAACGACATCACTTGCCCGTCATCGAATCCCTTATCAATTCTTAGGACCCGGCTATCTTTTTCATCAGGAAGAGATAAAAGATTTAATTTCATATCTCGTGTTCCTGACAGATGTTTCCGATTCTGTTGCACTCTTTCGTGTTTTATCCATGGAGATTTTTGATATTCCGTATATAGAACTCAATTATCTCTTAAGCTTTGCCAAAAAAAGAAATCTTAATCTTTTTGAGGCGCTTTCTGAAATTGATCAATCATTTTTAAAACCTGAAACACTTGAAAAATTGAGAAATTTTAAGCTTATGGCAGATCGTCACCTTGAAAGAGTCAAGAAAGACACAGCAGGACAAATTCTTTATTATTTTCTGGTAGACTCCAAGCTTTTTGAAACTTTGAAAACTACTGCGTCGGTCAAGGAAGAGCAGAAAGTTCAGAATATTGCAAAGTTTTTTGATAGGATTAAGAACTTTGAGACCGAACGCGCCGATGCAAATATTTTTACTCTCGTTGAATGGTTTATGCTTATGCTCCAGATGGGAGATAGCCCTACTGCGGCAGATATTGACATGAGAGACAAGAATGCAGTAAATATTTTGACTGTCCACTCTTCAAAAGGTTTGGAATTCAAAGTAGTTTTTCTGGTAAATCTTGTTTCGGACCGTTTCCCGACGCGGCAAAGAAATGAGAAGATTCCTCTACCCGAAGGAATTATCAAAGAAAACCTCCCCAAAGATACCGATTTTCATCTTGAAGAAGAAAGAAGGCTTTTCTATGTAGGTATGACTCGGGCAAAAGAGCTTCTGTATTTTACGGCTGCAGATTATTATGGCGCTGGCAAGCGTATAAAAAAACTCTCTCCTTTTATTTATGAAACTCTTCCGGAACTAATTGAAAATGAAAAAACAAAAAAACAAATTCAGCAATTGTCTTTAACAGAGGTTCTTTCAGTTTATGAAAGCAAAGACGATGAGGAAGAGAAAAAACCTGCGCTTAAATTAAGCTATATTACATACTCGAATCTTCAAATGTTTGATATTTGTCCACTTCATTACAAAGCCCGTGTCATTTTCAATATCCCTACACCGCCTGCTGCGGTCCAAAGCTTTGGAATTTCTATGCATAACACTTTGTATAGATTTTATAAAGAGCTCCAGGACGGCGAAAAACCTACTTTAAAAAATCTTAAAGAGATACTTAAGAACGAATGGATTTCACAAGGTTATGACGGAAAAAAGCATGAAGAAGAACGTTTCGCCCAGGCGCTTAAGATTCTTGATGAGTATTACAAAACAGACTGTAATCCCCCAATAAAACCACTAAGACTTGAGGAGCCATTTAATTTTGTTCTTAGAAACAGTGTCAAGGTTTTCGGAAAAATTGACAGAATTGATAAAAAAGATGATGGTATTGAAATTATTGATTATAAAACCGGTGAACAAAATCCAAAGGCAGAAAAAGCACATGAACTTCAGCTTGCAATGTACGCACTTGCTGCTACCCGTATAAAAGATGAAATTCTCAACCGTGATCCAAAAGACATAACTCTAACTCTTCATTTCCTTGAAGGAAATACCAAAAAATCCATGACTTTTACAAAAGGGGATTTAGATAAACTCGAAGACAGTCTTATTGAAAAAATTGAAGAAATAGAAAAAAGTGATTTTAAATGTTCGGGGAATATTATTTGTAAGAGTTGCGAATACAAAATGCTCTGCAACACTTCCTAAAATTACCGTTCAAAGCAAGCGAGAATATCTAAATCAATAAGCATTCCAATTGCTTCCATTCCAAATAAGGCGCGAAAAATCTTTACCGTTTTTTATTACCTTATTTACAGCAGCAGGTAGAGAATCTAACGCTCTTTTAACTTCATCCTTACTTTTTAAATCCAATTCTATTAACAATCTATAGTCTTTAAAATAAATCCAAAACACCAGATGACTGTATATTTCTCCCTTAAAGTTTTCAGGTAAAACCACGGACTTCCTGATGGGTTTTACGTCAACAATTTTCATAATCCCTTTTTTTATTAGGTCATAAATATCCCCTCCAATTGCTCCCAAAAAACCTGCAACAATAAGAGGAGCAACGGATTTTACGAACATATCAAGTTCGGGCATTAAGCCAGAAGCTCCAGCTCCCAGCTCTCCTTCTTTAGTTGATGGATTCAATCGAGAGAAAGCCTTTAAGATATTCTCGTATCCCGTCTCTCCATAAATATCTTTTCGAGGCTTAATATAGAAGCTAATTTTTTTACTTTTCACGAGGAATTAAAGATGCTCTGAGGAGAGAGTAAGCCAGATTCTGTTCTTGTCCGCAATCTATCTATGCTCTCTACTTGATGCTCCTGTAAGGAAAGTAATAATCCCCCTCCGCACAAGGCTTTGGAGGACATGCGCATCATTCTGAGATTGCAGCAGGTAGGATTGCCCGTTTCACACTCACTCGTCTCTGTTGCTCTCAAGTCTTGTCAATTCAAGACTTGTTTTAAGCTTCGCATGTGAGTAAAAAGCTTAAACACTATCAAAGTCGGAGCTTACACTCCGTCCCCTCCTTACTGCTGTCTGGACTTTCCTCTATCATCATGTTT
>ERZ1292623.2037-Hain-H51-01um-R1-2037-length-18670-cov-7_pt1 | contig 18670 bp, 35 predicted proteins | sample MGYA00564398_ERZ1292623 | MGnify/ENA primary metagenome ERZ1292623 (study PRJEB36523, sample SAMEA6512633) | groundwater metagenome | collected 2019-01-07 | study: AquaDiva: Metagenomics assemblies of 32 groundwater samples | reverse complement strand
GTTAAAGGTCGGCGTGTAGGTCGCGCCTTCGGCGGCGGCGGTCCCGTCGATGCCCGTGCCATCGGCAACCTCGGCCACGTAGTTGCCTGTCGTGTCCGTCGTGAGGGCGACAGCGTTGGCAGCAATCAGCCCATCGGTGCCAAGGTCTGTCGTCACCTGGGTGATGTCGATGGTATCGGTTCCGGCGGTGCCGGTGATCGTCAGGAAGGAAGTTTCGGTCAGGGTGAGGGTATCGGTGGCAGAATCGGCCACAGGGTTAGTCCCAGCGGGAACGGCGACGGTCTCGAAGGAGTTCGTGCTGCCGCCCCCGGCGATGGTGACTTCCGTCTCGTTGTTCGCCGAGTCGTCGGCGACCGAGACACCTGCGCCAATGAAGTTAATCGCGCCGCGCCGGTTCTCATCCGTCCCCTCGTCGCGGATGAGGTCGTAGCCAGGAGGAAAGGAATCACCCGACACGAGCGAAGCGAGCGCGAAACAACTAAGCAGGAGTAGCGCCGACCGTATCACTCTCAATGGCGATCTCCAACACGTCCGTCGCGTTGTCTGCGTCGACCCAGAGCCGCGCGGTGTTGTCGAGGTAGTAGTCGCGGCTCTGCCCTGGGATGAAGACCTTGCGCGCGCCGCTCTGCGCCTTGGCCTGCGTCTCGGCGACGTACATGTTCTGCGTGTTCGAGCGCCTCGCCGTCACAGAGACGACCTGCCCATCCCGCACGTAGACAGCGGTGACTCGCTCAGCCGTGCCGGGCGCGGCGACCGTTTTGGCAATAGTCTGAAAGGTGATCCCACTGCCAGGCATGCTACTCAAGCTGTTCCAGCTCTTTTGTCAGCTCGTGCTTCTTGATGAGCGCGTTAACCATCCGCTCGCGCTTCTCCAGTTGCGCGTCTTTGGTCTCCAGGTCGAGCTTGGCTTTGTTCAGCCCCTTGGTGAGCTGCGCGAGGCGCGCGGACTCGGCCTCGGTTGCGTTCGCTTTCTCCGTCGTGGCGCGCACGGCCAGATCAAGCGCCTTCTCGCGCCGCACGATCTCCGCTTCGCGGTCGTTGAGCACCTCGACGCGCTCATCGCAGTTGCCGCGCACCGTCTTCTCGCGCACGGTCAAGTCCCGCTCGCGTGCTCCGAACGCCGCTTGACGCTCGGACAGCGACGCCTCGCCCTGGTCCGCATCCGCTTGCCTCCGTTCGAGCGCCGTGCGCTGGTCGTCCAGCGCCCGCTTCGCCAGCGTTAACCGCTCCTCCCGCTGGGTGATCTCCTGCGTGAGCACCTGCCGCTTCTGATCGAGCGTGGCGAGGTCCGCTGCCTGCAACCGTGCGTGGTCCACCTGCTGCCGCTTCAACGCCTCCTCGATTGGCTTCAGCCGGTCCTGGAGCACGGCGAGCGTCTGCGCGAGCGCGGACTGCGCCTGCGCTTTCTCGTCGAGAGTGTGCTCGCGCGCCGACGCCGCCAGTTCGCGTGCGCCGACGGCGGCTTCGCGCTCCGTCAGCGAGGCCGCGCGCTCGTCGTGCCGAACTGTCGCCTGCTCCAGCGCATGCAACTCGCTGGCGCAGCGTGCTTTCGCCTGCGCGTAGAGCGTCTCGCCCTGCTGCCGCACCTGGTCCTGCATCGCCTTCAACTGCGCTTCCAGGCGTGTGGCGGACTGTTCGCGACGTTCGACCTCGCGTTCCCGCTTGATGAGATCCGCGTTCGTGGACACGTCGGCGGTCGGCATCAGAACCCCGCAGGTTTCTCGTAGCCGCTGCACATGATGGCCACCGTCCCGGAGTTGTTCGTGGTCGTGTAGGTGAGCACCGCGTCCGTTGCACCGTGATAGAGGGGGAAGGTGCCGTAGCCGACCTGCCGCCACCCCGCGGACTCCAGCACCTGCGGCGGCACCACATCGACGTTCGAGACTTCCAACTCGACGGTGGCTGGCGCGCTACTGCTGAACAGGCACCCCATCAGGACGATGGAGGTGTCGGCGGCGGGATCCCACAAGTCCTGATCCGCCGCGTTGCCCGCTTGCGTGGCGGTCTTCGTCACCACCTTGCCCCATGTGGTCGGCTCCTCCGCGTAGGCCAGCGACGCGCCGATCACCGACGCCGCCAGCGCGATCACGACCCACGAGATCCGCATGTCTGCTCCTTCAGTAAGTAGACGCTACACGCGACGAGGGCGAGCACGTAGCCTGGATGCACGACGACCGACCGGATCGCCGCTGCGACGGTCAGAGTAAGCAAGCAGGCTTGAATCGCCAACGGCTTTCCCGAACGCCGTGGAGAGAGAAGCCAGCCCGTCAGGAAGAACGCCAGCAGCGCGGCAGGCCACCCATGCAGCAGGATCAGGGCTAACCAATCCGAGTGCGGTCCCGGCAGAGGCATCCCGGAGACCTGGCACAGCTTCGGGAGCGCCAACGGTCCCGCCCCAACCCCGGCCCACGGGTGCTCCCATGACAGCGAAAGCGCCGCCTGGTAGGTGAGCACTCGTTGCTGAATCCGCAGGAGGAGGGAGGGAAGGCACGCCGCCCAGAGACTCCAGCCGATCAGCCATAGTGCGAAGACCCGCCACGACCCCCGCCAGTAGGCGACCCCGCATCCCACCGCCAGCAGCCATGCACTCACCGACCCAGCACCGCACGGATACGCTCGCGGTCGTCCAGCGCATACTCGAACACCATCGGCGACCCACTCCCTGCCTGCGCCTCGATCCCTGCCGCGTAGAGGCGCTTGACCTCATTGTAGTCGCTGGTCGTGAATACCTCAGCGACTAGCGGCGGTTGCGACTCCTTGCGCCGCAGCACCATGCGCCGGGTCAACCTGGCCTTCTTCTGCATCCGCCCTCCGCACGCGATCCACCAGCCAGAGCACCCACACCAGCCCCCCGACCAGGGGCAGACTCACCGACGTTTGCCACGCCGCCAACCACCACGCGCACCGTAGCGACTGCATCAAGTGGTCACCAGGCTGACGCCACAGCCACCACGAGCCGAGGAGGAAGCACGGCACCGTCCACCACCCATGCCGCAACACCAGGGAGAGCCAATCAGACGATGGGTGCGGCAACACCGAGTGAGAAAAGGGCGCATGCGCCGCCACCGCATGGTAGGCGTTGAAGTCCCAGCCAATGCCCCAGGGCGCATGCAGGATCGTCGCCACCACCGCGATCCAGGTCGTGATTCTGGACATCACGCACGCTAGAAGTTCCGGTTCCGTGCGCCAGAGGTAGAGCGCGAACACGACTGGCATGAGCCGCCCCGCCCACCGCTGGATTGACCCCCCAGGTCGCCACCCTACCCACAGGGCGAGCCAGGCGCTGCTCGACTGCGCCAGGAGCAACCCCAGAGCCGCCGGAAGAACGGCCCATTTGCGCCACGCCCAGAGGAGCGGCCAGGCAATGACGCCCCAGGCGGCCCAGGCGACGTCAGACGGAAACCAGCCAGACTGGGTGTGGGGGATCGCCCAGCGGCTCACCCCCCACCACGCCTCGAGGAGCCAGCCGAGCAGGTTGCCCGTGAGGGCCACGCAGAGCGCGATGGGCAGCCAGCGCCTCGGATCGGGAGCGTGCCGAATCACGGCGAGACTTGCCGCCAGCATCACCACCAACCAGCCAGCGGTCTCCCACCACGCCCCCCATTGAAACACCCAGGGCGTCCCAGGATCGCGCCACCACCGCACCGCCTCCGTCACCGCGAGGACGGCCCAGCAGAGCGAGACGAGCGGAAGCCTTCCCGCGCGCTTCGGACGGGTCCAAGCGGAGAGCAGCAGAGCCACGACGCCTGCCGCCAAGATCCAGGTGCGTCCACCGCGTGCTAGTCCCAGGGTCCCTGAGGGCAGCAGCAACCCGAACAGCGCACCGCCCCACCAGAGCACCCACACGAACTCAGAACGGGCTGTGGTAGATGATGCACGCACCGGGCGTGGCCGCGTTGGTGATTACCGTGAGGTCCGTCTGGATGACGTAGGGGCGCGGCCAGTCGGAATCCACCGTCCGGTTGTCCGTATCCTGCGTCAACTCGTCGATAAACACTCCCTGGGTCGTTGACGCGAGCGGAAGCGTCGCCACGTCGTACAACCCGCAGACGTCGGCGGCGTCATCCGCGATCAGGCGGAACCCATAGAGCACGACCCCAGGACCAAAGTTCCCTACACTCGCCGTCGACGCATTCACCACCGTGGTCTCGAACGGATATTGGCTATCGATGTTGTCGAACCGGTTGACGGCCCACGCTGGACTTGCGCTGAGTCCCAGACCCACGACCCACGCCACCAGCAGCCATCGCGTGCGCTGCCACGTTCCCATGTGTCCTCCTTCTCGGTTACAAGCCCGGATCGGTCGACTGGGAGCTGAGGAACCTGCTGACCGACCGGTTCTTCCGGATCCGTGCTCGATCTCGCTCGTATGAGGCCCCGTCCGAGTCGTGCGCCCACTTGTAGGCGTCCCACCACTTCCCATCTCGGAACACCACGTCCTGCACGATGTCCCCCGTCTTCCAGTCGCTGGCGACGCTATGCGTCCCCACCAACTTGGGCAGTTGGGTTCGAACGCGGGGCATCAGTTAGCTCACGACGTGGGCGGGTTCGCTGCGACCCAGAACCGGAAGTTCCACGCCATCCACCCATACCGTGCGCGGATGGTGGCCCGGTAGCTCCCCGTGTCCTCGTTACGGAACATGCGGATCTCCGCCTTGCCCCGGCGGTAGAAGGTGATCCCCTTCTTCGCCATCCCCAGATACCAGCTGGTGGCATTGGCCGAGAGGTAGCGCCATTCCACCGGCTTGCAGGTCTGATACCAGGGGTTCTTGTCGTTGTGGTCCGTGCCGGGCAGATACTCCGACATCAGCGTTTGGAACGCTTCGTCACGGAGTTGGGGCGGATGCACGAGCACCCGATCCCCCATGCCGAGGATGTCGATCACTTCATCCCGCTCGTTCTTCGCGTTCGTCACCCCGAGCAGGGTGTAGAGATCGGCGTAGCCCGCGATGTTGAGCGCCATCCCCGCCTTGGCATTGAAGTAGGTGCTGCCCCCCTTACTGGTGCGCTCGTTGCCCACCAGGTTGAAGAAGGGCTTCGCATCGTAGGCGAGGTTGTCCGTGTTCTGCGACAACAGCCCCGCGATGACGTTGCCAAAGTTCGCGTGCCCGGCAGTAAAGCCGCCCTTGGTGAACAGCGTCGCCGCATACTCCTCTTCCGTGCGCCGCAACGCCTCCCCCCATCCGCTGACGTAGCCTTGCACGAGATCCTTCACCTTCGCCGTGGGGAAATCTTCGACCTCGTTCTTCGTCAGCTCCAACCCGTCATCGAAGTCGCGGTAGACCGCATACGCCGTAAACCCTTCTGACGGTCGCCGGTAGGTGACGCTGGTATTCTCCGAGGTCTTCTGCGCCAACTGTCCCGCGCCGATGGCGGACGTCCGTTGGTCATACGCCCCTTCCGTGGGGGACTTCACCTCGAAGAGCGTATCGATCTTCGTGTCGACCTCGTCATACGACTCCCACAGCCAGTCGTAGACGTCCTGCACTAACCCTTTCGGCCAGTTGCCGAGTGCCATGCGTCCTCCGTTAGGTGATTACACGACGCCTGCTGGGACTGCCAAGCGCGGGTGGATGCGGCAGAGCACGCTGAGCACCGTCCCGGCGGCGTTGGTCGTCCCTTTGTCGATCAGTTGGATGACGTCCTCGCCAGACGCCGTGAGGTCGACCCCCTGGATGCCCGCCACGACGGAGAGGTCGCAGAGCTTCCCCCGCATCGTATCGGCCCAGGTGCCGGTGTTGATGGGCACCTCGTAGACGCTGTCGAACGAGATGTCCACGGGCACGGTCGTCCCCCCCTCCGTCGAGGAGACGGTCAGATCCTCGTCGAAGATCGCGTGGCCGATGATGTCCACGTCGCCTGCCACGGCGATCTCCACCCTCCCGTTGGCGTCGATGGTCATAAACGCGCCGCCCTTCTTCTTGAACACTTCCGACGCGCCCACCGGCCAGGGGAAGAGGTCGTGATTGTGGCCTTGACGCTTGCCGTATTCGGTTGACTGCTGAGCCATAGCTGGCCCTCCTCTAGAAGAACCGTGAGGCTAGGTCATGTAGAACCCGTGGGGCGGGAGGACACGCAATGGCGGATGGACACGCAGACCTTACAGCGGGGACGTCACGCGGAGAGCGGAACGGTCACGCAGATTTCGGAAACAGGTTCAGCTTATGAATGCGGCACCAGAGCCGATGCCAGGCGCGGTTATAGCGCGCCTTATCTGCCTTGAAGCCGATGGAGATCGCAAAGTCGGTCAAGAAATACTGAAGTTGTTCGCGCTTGTAGGGTTGGCGTCTCATCAGTTGTGCAGGCTTCTCACTCATCCCCGATACGTCGCAGGGGTCTTCCGTCCCGCCGACTTCGCTTGGTAGACTCGACTCATCCATTTCGCGTAATACTCCGTGCGCGTCAGGCTGATGCCGTTCTCCACCATGCCCTGGTAATCTGCTTCCTGGTCTTTGGTGAGCCGGATGCCGACGGGCCGTGGGCTGGCCCCGCCTCCAGCACTTAGGTCTTTCAGCGCCGCGCGGGCGGCGGGTGTCCCCTTCGGCCCCGGGGTCGACGGCTTCGGTGGCGTCCCGTTGCGCCGCGCCCCGCGCAAGCGGTGGTAAATGGTGCGGACGGCTCCGCTTCCATCCTCCTCAAACTGTCCCCGGTCCTTCCAGCCCATCTTTTTCAGTTGGGCGCGCACCTGCGGCTCCAGCGCCTTGAACTCCGGCTCCGCGCGCAGATCGCGGATCTCCAACTCGTTGGACAGTTCGATGTTCGCGGTCGCGAGGCTGTGAAAGACTGGGCGGATCTGGTCGTGCATCACCGCCCCCACTAACTGGTCGGCGGTGTCGAAGAGGATCTCAAAACGCTTCGCCTCATCCTTTTCCGCCACGAAGCTTTGGCGGAGCTGTGGCTTGCGGGTGCTGAGGAACTGCTGAGCCATCGTGACCCTGGGCTGGGCTGGCGGCTCCTCGCCCGGTTGACGCTCTCCCGCGCGTAGCCTGGCGATCTCGGCGTCCTTGTCGGAGAGCTGCTGTTGTAGCTCATCCGCCGTCGGCTCCTCCTCCGCAGGCGGCTCCGTGCCTGGTTCCGCGGACGGTTCCTGGGGCGTCTCCTCCTCTGGCGGCCCCACCTCCCCCGGCAACTCCTCGGGGGGCGTCTCGGGGGGGTCTGGCGTCAAGGCGGGGTCGTCAGGTAGTACCTCTGGCTTCTTCGGGTCATCCTCTGGCGGCATGGGCGGTCTCCTCACGCGAGGACAAGCCTTTGTCGGCCTGTCGCTTAGCGAACTGCAACTGTTCGACCGTCCGCCGGTCGAGCCGTCCGTCGAGCAACCGGAACCAAAACACCCCGGTCCACTGTTTCAAGCTCAGGTAGCTAATCAGCGCAATCGCCTCGTCCCACCGCGCATCGTCCTCAAAGCTCATTCGAGGACCGGCTCCTCAACCCCCTCGTAGCGGCTCCGTTGCGCGTCCAGGAACGCTTGGTGCAGCGGGCGTGCCACCACATCGTGCAGCGCATCGACCCGCACCGCCGTCGGCGCGCACTTCGGGCAACTGCGCGCCACCTCGAGGAGTTGGGTGAGCTGCTCGCCGAGGCTCGCCTCAAGATCCGCCTTCAACGCCTCGTAACGCGGGTCGATGAGCAGGGTGCGGTAGGCAGTGGTGAGTCGCTCTAACCTCTCCTGCGCGTCCCGCGCCAACCGGCGGTGCCGTGCCACTTCCCGCCGGTGCTCAGGCGAGAGCGACTTGAAGGGGTTCAGCCAGCCGTTGTCCCGCATCAGACGCCCTCCCGCACCAGCTCGCGGACGCGGCTCCTCGGTCCACCGTTCGGCGAGATAGGTGATCCCGGCGGTGGGGCCACCGCAGCTGGACTGGACGCACCGGGGGAGACCGGGGGGAGTTGTGGCGTCTCCAGGGGTAGCGTGTCAACCAGCCGGGACCACTGACTGTTCGTCTGCGAGATGGCGACCCGAAGGGCGTGCGGGACCGCCTGCGGTGCCAGCTTGCTGATCCACCCCAACACCATGTTGTTCGTCTGCAAGCGCGACGCCCGGTCAAACTCAAAGAGCAGCGCGCGGGGCTGGAGCTGCTTCGCCAGCTCCGGCAGCAGCTCGTCCGGCACGCCGGGGAAGCCTGGCAGCTCGTCGATCCAGCCTAACCGCTTGCCTTGGTAGAGCAGCCAGAGCACCCAGGTCCCCAGTTGCCGGAACCCCGGCTCCAGGCTCCGCAGATATTCCTTCGTGTTCGGCTCGACCTGCTGGAGGAGCGCGATGGTCTTGGCAGCGGGGGCGCTGGGATCGGTCGGACTCTCGCGCCCGCTCTGCAAGCTCGTCGTCTGCGTCTCCTCATCCGCCTGGCGGCGCATCAGCTCAAACGCCGTGACGAGGGGTTGCAGGTGCGCCGTTTGCCTGGGCAGCGCATCGACCTCATTCGGGTCCGTGCGCCAGGTGATCGGCAGGTGGGGCGACCAGTGGCGGTTGACGAGGTGCGCTTCGGCCAAGCTCCCCGCCTTCGTCTTCCACCCCATGCTGTTCGCCATGTCCGCGCCGTTCAGGTAGAGGCTCAGCGTCACGTTCGCGGCGGTGTGCGTGTCCACCAAGTCCCACGCGATGCCCCGCTTGAACAGCCCCGGCTCCTCCTGCCGCGTGTGCAGGAAGACGAGATCAGGCCGGTTGAGCCACCAGGGGAACCCGCGAATCCGTAGCACCTTCTGGTTCTGACGCTCGAACCACACCTTGTAGCGCGTCGGCTCGTCGTCGCCCTCCAACGGATACCGGATGGTCCCACGGAAGACCTCGTAGTCCTCCATCGCCTCGCGCGGGCTGGCCTCCTTGCTATCGGTGCCGAAAACCTGGCCGAGCACGGCGTCGTCAATCGTCTCATCAGCGGCCAGGGCTTCGAGTTCGTCCCGTGTGTAGTCCTTGACGTAGCCATAGCACGGGCTGCGGTGCAGGTCGAGCCAGTGATTCAGATGCGGGTAGGCGCGCACGTCCTTGATGTCGATGTGACAGAGGGCGGGCTGGTTGACCGTCGGCGCGCGGTAGGTCACTTCGTGTCGCACCTCTTCCCCGCGTGCGAGCCGGGCGTGGAGCGCCCGCGCCTCAGAGTTCTCGCGCCAATCTGGGTAGTCCTGCTCAAAGCGAGCGAGATCCGCGAGGCTCTCGGCGGTGAACCCATCAAACCCACGATACACCGCGAGGTCGCGCACCACGTCTTCCCAGTACACCCACCCCGGCTCCAGCGCTCCCGCGCCATGCAGCACCGCCTCAAAGATGCTCTGGCTGAGGTCATCGGCGGCTTCGAGTTCGTTGTCTACTTGGTGGTCGAGTCCGCGTTCGACGCCCTCGACTAACTCCAGCGGCAGAGTGGGCGAGATCACTGCCCAGATCGGATCACTATCCAGAAACGCCTGCTTGAGGCGGTTGGCGACCTCGCGCACCTTCCGTTTGGTGATAGGCACGTTGACGCGGAAGGCTCCAAGGTACGGATAGTCCCCGCCGGGCATCAGCCCCTCGAACTGGTCGCGCTCCTGGGCGAAGCGCCCGTGGGTCTCCGCCAGCGCCGTCTCGATCTGCTCCAAGTGGTTCTTCAGCCACGGCTCGAGCTTCTGCCGGTCGGCGTCCGTGAGGTCGACGGCGAGATACCCCTGCGGGGTGCGGGCCTCTTCGTCCTGTGGGTCCACCGGCTCAGCGGCCAGCAGTTCGCGGTCAGGCATCGCACCCCTCCACCAAGTCCACGCAACGGTGGTAGGCAGGCGACCCAGCGGGCAGGCGTTGGAAGAGCCGCGCTAACCCCAGTCGCTCTCGGTCTCGCTCCACATCCGGGCATTCCGTCGGCCACGGTTCGGACTGCTCGGCGAGAAAGCCCTGTACTTGCGTGCGGAAATCGTCAGGCATCAAAAGCGCGTCCTCGCATCTACCAGCGTACTCCCGTCAGCGAACAGCTTGATCTTGCGAATCCGAAGGTCATGGCCTAATGTCAGCGGCTTTGCCGGGCGGTGAATGAACGTGCAGGCGCACTCCGCCTGGTGCGTCTCGGTCGGCGCGCAGGTACCCTCGAACGACTCGGTCGGCTGGCACGGGCACGCCGCATCCAGCGCGATCACGTGGTCCACCCCGTCGTTGGTGGGCGCGACGTGGAGGCGGTAGGACATTATCGTGCGGCCACCGCATCACAGAGCGGGCACACGTGGCCTACCATCTCATACTCACACACGACGACCATGTGAATGACATCTTTCTCGTGGCCCGCCGTCGGTGGAGGAATCTGCTTTATGAGGACGCGCCCATCAACGAGATGCACTTCGATGACGCCGTAGATCATCCCACCCCGACCAGGATCAGTTGGCTGCGAAGCCACGGCACCCAGACCTCGTTGATCCGCGCCAGCAACTGCAACCGATCCACCCGGTGCGTGAACTTCTCCGCAGGCTCGTCCAGGAACATCGCCCCGTCGAACGGCATCCGCATGAGATCGAGCGGCAACGGGGCCGCGTCGGGCATCCCCGGCCACGGACACTCGACGCCCTTGTCGGCGGGATAGCGCCGCAGACGCAGCGTCGCGCCCAGCGCCTCATCGTAGAGATCGCCCTGGCACAGCTTTACCACGTTCCCCAAGATCGCCAACCCCATGCCCGCCAGGTGCTCGTCGTTCTCCGACGCGAGGTCGTGGAAGCAGCAGGATGGAACGACCCACTCCCGCACCGCCCCATCGTGGTGGTAGGTGAGGTGCGCTTCTAGGACGGGCCAGCGGATCTCTTGGGCCGGAGCACCCTCCGCGCTGTGGATCATCGCAATCCCATGCGCTTCTTCAAGCCGTTGAGCATTGATAAGTCCTCTGGCGTCCCTGGCGCAATGGTAGACGCCGCCTGCTTCACCTGCCCCGTCGTTAACTCCAACTGCACGCGCTGCAACGCGAGGCAGAGGTCGCCCGGCGAGAGGACCGACGACCATCGCAACTTCCCCTCAGCGCTGACGCCGAGCTGAAAGAGGAGCTTGTCGGGCGCAGCCGTCTCAGCCACGGCGACGCTTCCCCGTCTGGTAGATCTGCCCGGTGCTTGTTTGGCACACGCGGATCGCCTTCCCCACGCTATACCCCTTCCGCACCAGCTTCTCCTTGCACCGATGGACCCGTGTCCCTGGCGGCATCCTCGCACCTCGGTCGTGGCTCCCACCTTATATAGTCAGACAAGCGCACCCCGCAGTGACGGCACGCTAACCCCTCGTCGGTCCGCTGCGTAAAGGCGTGCATCCGACGGAGCACGTTCACGTCGCTGTCTGGTCCGCCGGGCAGGTAGCCCTCACCCGCCGCGTCGCTGCCGTCTGGGCTGAACACCCTTCGGCTCCTTAAACCCTCGCGGGGTGTCCCCGGTGACGACTCGTCGTGCGGCGGGCACGTCGTGCCGCGTGGGCTTCCCTGCCACATTCGCGCTCTCCCGCATCAATACCCTCCGCGCCGTTTGCGTCGCTTCTTCGCCGCCATGCCTACCTCCTCGCCGTCATGCCCCACGTACACGGTCTGCCCTCGCACAGCGCGCTCGCACGCCGTCGTCAGGGCGTGCTGCTCACGGGTCGTGAGGCCCAGCACGTCGGCGTGGCGGACTTTGCTCATCGCCCCACCGGACTCCAGCCGACGCCGTGGTTGACGGGGATCGACTCCACCGTCCCCACGTACGACGCCACCTCGAACCGTGGCACATACACCTCGCCCTTCAAGCCGTAGACCGCCAGCGCCAGGCTCATCACGCTGTCGTCGAAATAGCCCTCGCCCTCAGGACACCCATACCGCAGCGTCTCCGGGGCAAAGGTGCCGTCGTTCGGCAGCTTGTATTCAAAGTCGCGCAACTCTTGAATCAGTTGGGTGCAGACACTGGGGAGCGTCACCAACCGCTGCGCCAACGCGACCCGCAGCCCGTCGATGATCGCGTGCTTGCTCGTCTTGGTGGTGGTGAAGCCCTCCACGCTGACGCCCTGCTCCCGCAGATCCTCGACCACGGGGCTGCCGAAGCTGTTGTCCTCGCACACCACCAGCGCCCGCTCATAGCGCAAGGCGAGCGCCGCAATCGCCCGCTTTTGATAGGCCCAGTCGTTCTCCGTCAGGCGTTCATACGCCACCACGTGCCGCCGCACTACGTCGAGCACTGTCAGCACCGTGGCATCGTGGGTGCGCCCCAAGTCCACCCCCATCACATACCGCCGCCCCTCTTGCGGCTGCTCGAGGTCTCCACTCAGGCACTGCTCCAACCCACGAAAGACCGCTTGCACGTCCTCGAGAAACTCGCACTCCATCTCCTGCCGGTACAGCTCCTCGCCCATCTCGCGCCGGGCCAGGGCGAGCTGCTCCTCAGTCAACAGCTTCGACTCGCTGGCGCGCAAATCGAACGTGCGCCAATCGACATGATCGGGCAACTGCCCGCGCCGCCAAAACTCCCAGGCGTGGTTGCGCCCTTTGGGGGTGAGGTAAAAATCGCACCACCCGTGACTTTCCAACAGCACCGGGTAGAGGATCTCGTCGAAGATGGCCCGCTTCTGCAACGCCCACTCGTCGAGCACCACCCCCTTGAACCGGATGCCGCGCAAGCTGTCCGGCTCATCCGCCCCGAACAACCGCACCACGCTCCCGGTCACGACTTCCGCCGTCAGATCGGACTCGTTAAAGTCTTTGCGGAGCACGTCGCGGGGCAGATACTGTCGCAGCATGAGGGGGTCTTTCACGACGATGCTGCGCGTCTGTTTGTAGGTGGGGCCGATGTAGGCGAACGTCTCGCCCTGCGCGAGACACGCGGCGCGGATCAGTTTGTTGAGGCCGAGCGTGGTCTTGCGGGCGCGCCGGTGCCAGCGGTGGACCTTGAAGCGGTGCGTCTCATCCGCAAGGCTCTCCACCATCCAGCGGTGGGGCTGGAAGGCGGGGACGGGGATTTGGATGGGGGGCGCGTCAACCAACGGACACCTGGGCGGGTTGTGAGCCATACGAGATGACCTGCACCACGAGAGGCCGTCCGCCTCCGTCGTCGTCTGCCTTCACATCCGGGATGCGCTTCCGCTCCAAGGCGACGAGGACATCGTCGTCGAGGAACGCGCGCCGGGCGAAATGCTCATCGAGCGTCTTGCAGGACCGCTCCCAGAGATCATCTTGCGACGCAACCGTCAATTTGATGAACGCCGTTACGCAGGCGCAGGGTTCCTTGAGGGACGCCCGCTTTTTCTCGGCGGCTTCGATGGCACGCTTAACGAGGTTCTGTCCATTGGGGTAGCCCTTGGGGCGACCGGGATTTCCTGGCCTAAACCAGCCGTTAGCTTGCCGATGGTTCCCGTTCGACGTTCCGCCTTCGGCGGGCTTCGCCTCTTCTTTACTCATCTTTCGTTCCTCGAAAAGCCCAACGCCCGCCAAGTTCTTGGTTCACTTGGCGGGCGCAGGTCAGGGGCGCGTAGCCCCTGCGATAGTTCACTGGTGCCGGCTGGATCGGCTGACAACTGAGGTTGTCAGTGTGAAGCGGCGCGACTCGAAGTGTCCTCCGCAGCACAATCACCAGTGAATTCTCCTCAACTACACAAAGTGCCTTGGTCGGCCAGATGCACCTACCGTCGAACCCCGGCGGTCGGGAATACAGGTCGTAGGCCACTACCCTACATCCGCGTGGCGCGCTCACCGAGCCGCGAATCTTCCAGCGTAGACACTCTGAGCGCCACCCTACTGGCATGGGGTCCAGGTGCGAGCTATATCAGACGGCTTTCCTGCTGCTCACGCCACTCATTATACCCCCTTTTTCCCAGTTCGCACGGTTCTGCACGGCAAAATCTGGTAACCTCCTGTCCCACAACAGGTACCAAGACGGAATTCTTTCACCCCATAGAGGGATTTCGCGCAGAGACCAACTATTTTCTCAAAATCGTCGATCGAGCGTGCAAACACGCAGAAAAAGTCTCTCTCATGCGAGCGGCACCTAGAAAGCGTTGAAAACAGCCGGATTCGACCCACTCACCGTCGGGAGAGATCCCGAATTTCGGGCGTGTGTTTTTCCAGGGACGCGCGATAATGCTCGTGTCACCCGGGCGCGGTGCCCGAACCCAGGGAGGAAGTGGAGATGGGAGAAGAGAGCGAGGTAACGATCACGGCGGCGGAGTTGCAACAGGTGGCGCAAGCGACCATCGAGCGCCAACTGACGCCACCGGAATTGGCGCGGGTCGTCGGAATGATTCGGGTCAGTTTTGAGTCGGACGGGAAGGTTCGGCAATTCGTGCAAGAAGCGGTGCGGGTAGTGACGAGTTAAGTGATCCAACCCCAGGGAGGGAACGATGGAGATTGATCTGGAAGCGAAGTTGCTCGCCGCGACGGAGGAGTTTAGCCGACGCAACGGATATGCGGTTACGGCACCGTCTGAGAGAGCGCAAAAGCTCGCGGCGCTCATCGAGAAAAGCGACGACCTCGGCTGTAAGCGCGACACCGTCGCCGAGATCCTCTCGCTCGTGATCGGGGAGCCTCTCCCGTTCAGCGGAAAGAAGGACGTAGTCCCAGTCCGCTGGGCGGTCATCGTGCCGCGGGAGAATCCCAACGGGCACAACTATCCCCTGGGCACTCCGTGTGTGTTAGGCAACACTCGAAACGGCGCGATCAAGTTCGACGGGAAGGAGCTACGAGGAACTTTCCTGCCCTCAGATCGTGCAGCGATGCGTCCGGCAACCGGCGAGGAGATCGCGTCCGCTGCGAAGCTGCTGGCCGCGCACTTCTTCGAGGTCGTCTCCCTATGACCGGCCCCGGATTTCTCGTCGCGCTCCAGCAGTTCCTTCGCCTGCGGACCGAGCGGCGCAACCTGCTGGCGCTGGACGAGTTGGCGACGCTCTATGAGTTTGTGGAGTTCTGCGCGGCGGTGGACGCCGTGGAGGACTACGTGGTGGAAGGGAGAGGCGATCCCGCGCGGCTGCTGGACGCCGCCCGGATGACCAGGGAGGAGACGTCGGAATGACACAGCGGACCAGAGACAGCAACAACGCGCCGCCGCCTCCGAAGCGCGCAGCGCCGCAGATCGGACGGCCCAACAAGTCGGAATACGCGCTGGTAGTCAACGTGCAGCGGAAAGTGCGCGGACTCTACGTCCGCCATTCGTCGCGCACCCTGGTCCTGAAGAACGCCCCGTGGGACGTGGACCGCTTCGCGGCGCTGGTCGAGCGGATGGCGCGGAAAGAAACCGGGCACGCGGTAGAAGCGAGGCCGACGACGAAGGAGATCGTGCTCTAACCCGCCGAGATGCGATGCCTTGCGGCACACTCTCCTGGCCGGACAGCCGCTTCGACGCGGAGGAGTTCATCGTGGCGTTCTTCAAGCAGTGGGCGGTGGAAGCGGCTGGACTGGACAACGATTTTCACTTCGGTCCGGCCTCCTCCCAGGAGACGGTTCGCTTCGCCCGTCGTGACCTCTTCACCACCAAGCTGGAGCGCGCCCTGGAGTTCTTCGACTACGAGCCAGGCATCGCACGGAAGTTCCGAGAGATCTATATCCGCTGGGAGCGGGCGGTTCGCTTCCAGCACGACGAGATCGCTAAGAGAATCGTGTCAACGCCTACGGAGGATGCCATGAGCAAGCCGTTGCCGACACTGCGTCAAGAGGTGAACCGCGTGATGGAAATCGTCGAACAGATCGAGGCGCTTAGCCCGCAGAGCCAAGCCTACCTGATGGCGCTGCTCTATCAGCACCCCGCCTCAGGCGAGGCGCTCCCTGCGGGACGGAGGACGCTTGCCCGCGCGAAGCGGCGGATGCGGAGCGCCGACGAGAGCGCGCCGCCGACGACTGAAGACCTTGATGAGGAAGCGGCTCAAGCGCACAACGTCGGGACAGACCACCGCCAGGTCGTGCGTGCGTGCTGCGGAAGCCGGGGGCGGAAGCACCTCAAGACCTGCGCGCGGACGCCCGCATGAACGGCGACGCGAAGCTTACGACGGCCGAGCACGACGTACTCGTGCCAGAGTCAGACGTGCTCCCCGCCCACGAGGAGGGCGAGTTCGACACGGCGTTGGTGGAGCGGCTCGACCAAGCGGTCGAGTCATACAAGAAGATCGTCAGCATCAGCATTAAGCTAACAAACGCCTGGGATTGGTCTGACCTGGGCGGCAAGCCGTATCTCCAATGCTCCGGGGCGGAGAAGATCGCCAGCCCGTTCAAGGTCAGCATGGGGGTGCCGACGAAGGAACGACTCGAACGCACCGACAAAGAGGGCAAGCCCTACTATATCTGGGTATTCCAGGCGACCTTCTCCAGCCGACAACTCGGACGCACCATCGTCGCGCAGGGGAAGTGCAGCAGCCGCGATCAGTTCTTCGGGAAGGAGGGCGACAGTTACAAAGAACTCGACGACGTGAAAGAGGAAGATGTGCTCCAGGCCGCCTACACGAACCTCTTTAACAACGGAGTCCAGCGGCTCCTTGGCATCCGCAACCTGACGTGGGAGCAGTTGGCGCTCGGCGGTATCAAACAAGAGACCGTCGGCAAGGTCGCCTTCCGAAAGGGCGGGCAGGGTGGCGGGCAGTCGCAGGCAGCGTCCGCCGGTGCGTTGTGTTCGCCCAAGCAAGTCCAGATGTTAATGGCCCGCATCGCGGCAGCAAAGCTCGACATGAAGGCGGTACTCGCGCACCTGGAGATTATGGAGCTGCCGCGCGATGTCAACGCGATCCCCTGGAAGCGGCTCGACGAAATGCTGCACTGGATCGCGGATATGCAAGCGAAAGCCTCCGAAGCATAACACAAGGAGACACGATGGACGAGACTTCGCAATGCGAACCTACCCCGCGAACCGCATCGAGGCGTGGAGGAATTGATGCCTCGCATCGGTTACGATAACCTCTCTCCGGAGTTTAAGGAGGCGATCGCGCTGTTGGTAGACGAGAGCGAGGCGCACGGCCTCTCTCTGGACGCGCTGCGGAAGCTGAACGAGGTTCCAGCTTTCCGATATGCGAGTTGCTACCGTGCGAAGAATCAGCTCACAGAGGATCAGTATTGGGACATTGTCCAGAAACTCAAGGCGCTCAATGGCATCGCCTGACGCCGTCAAGTTTACCGGAGCGGCGGATATCCGGTGTCCGGCCTGCCACGTCACGCGCCGGTGTTCCCTTCGCGTCGGAGACGTCCCTCCGGCAACCTGGCCGTGCGAGTGCGGCTTCAGGCTTCGGGTCGACCGGGCAGAGTTTCTCACCGCCTTTGAACCCCTCGGGGAATCCGTCTACTTCCCGCATCACTCCCCGACGGTTGTGCGGCTTCGGCGGGCGCTGCGAGAGATCAAGTCGACGCTGGCCTGCTGCACCGTGAATCTTGCGTACACGCAAGGTCTCAGGTGCAAAGTCTGCGGGGAGCCAAAAGACGATCATGCGGAGACGTGTCCCATCGACTGTGTGGAGAGCTTGCTCCAAGGGGACGATCACGATGCCTAACCCTAACAAGGAATGAGCGTCACGCCGATTCATCCAGACATTCAAGTCGTCGTCGCACAATGGCATCGTGATCTTCTGCGTGGCAAACCAACAGAGCCGATGGACGATTCGCTGTGGAGATTTTGCACAGTAATGGCGCTCAATGCGTTGTGCGAACGCCTTTCCGAATGGTATCTCAAACAACGAGAGGCGACCAATGCCTGACGCCCAAACGATCCACGAGCAGACGGGGTGGGTGGAGCCGTTGTCGGTAGCGCTTGCCGAACTCGTCGATTCGCATAAGGCGAAGGGCATCAAGCGTATCTCGTCGCAGAGTAACTGGGTCTCTAGGCTCGGCTCACCTTGCGATCTGCAACTGACCTTCTGGCGCGTGAAGCCGGAGTTCGCTGCGCTACATGACGTAGGCTTGCAGTATATCTTCGATGAGGGGAAGCTCCAAGAGGACGCGGTACTTCGGTTACTCGAAGATATGGGCGTCAGGGTACTTGAGCGTAGCGTGAGCGTCGGGAACGATACGTTATTGCGTCAGTTTAACGTCTCCGGCCAGCTCGACGCGGTACTGAACTTCGAGAAGATCGCTGAGAATATGCCCGTCGTCGAAGGCATAGACTGGCATCGAAAGCGCGTCGTCGCCGAGGTGAAGAGCGTGTCGCCGTGGTTGTTTGATAGCCTGACCGACTACGATTCTATCGCTACGCACAAGAAACCGTTTGTGCGGAACTGGGGTAGTCAAGTCATGCTCTACTTGCTCGGCCACTCTGACGAGGGCGGTCTGTTAATCCTCAAGCAGAAGTCTACCGGACGGCTGAAGTTCGTCCCGATCATACTGGATTTGGACGAGTGCGATGTGCTGCTGAACAAAGCCAAGCGCGTAAACGCCGCCGTCGCGGAATACGCGAGAAGTCAAACATTGCCCGATCCCATCGAGTGGCGACAGGATTTATGCGCGTCCTGTCCATTTTTAGCGGCCTGCCCGAACTCGCGCATCTTACCCCAGGTCGAACTCTCGACTGATGCGGAGCTGATCGAACTATTGCAGCGCAGAGAGTCGCTGGCCGAGTCGAACAGCGAATACCGAGAGGTCAACGACGCTATCGATCAGAAGCTCGAACCGTTTGAGGGGAAAGATACGCTCGCGGGAGACTACCGTATCGCGTGGAAGCAGGTAACTCGTTCGGAAAAGCTAACGCCAGCGAGTACGTTCTGGACGAAACGCATCCTTAAGTTACCGTCGGCTATTAAAGATTAGGCGTGGTCAGGCAATGCTGG
>ERZ1292623.273-Hain-H51-01um-R1-273-length-57878-cov-9_pt1 | contig 18673 bp, 13 predicted proteins | sample MGYA00564398_ERZ1292623 | MGnify/ENA primary metagenome ERZ1292623 (study PRJEB36523, sample SAMEA6512633) | groundwater metagenome | collected 2019-01-07 | study: AquaDiva: Metagenomics assemblies of 32 groundwater samples | reverse complement strand
TCGCCTTGGGCTTCGCCTTGGGCTTCGCCTTTGGCTTCGGCGGCTTCTTTGCGGTCTTCGGCGCCATGCTATCTGGTCCTGGAAAGAGCGATCCGGGCGCCGACCCCGTCGAGGTCGAGCGTTTCGGCCGCCAGTTGGTTCTGTAAGCTATCGGGTTTATCAAGCAGCTCGGTAGCCAGCACTTCGTGCTTGATCCACTCGCCGTGCCTTGACACCGCCAGCGTGATATCCGGGTCGCCCGACACCGCGAGACGGATGCGATCGCTGACGGCGAGCCCGGCTTCCTTGCGCATGCGTTGGATGCGGCTGATGAGTTCGCGCGCCAGACCCTCAAGACGAAGATCCTCCGAGATGGTCGGATCGATGGCGGTGACGAAGCCGCCGGACTCCTGGACAACCAGCGCACCCGACGCGCTCTTCTGGATTTCGACATCCTCGCGCAGGAGTTCGTGGGACGCGCCATCAACGGAGATCGTGAGGGACGTCCCCGCCTCGAACGCACGCAGTTCGTCGGAAGTGAAGGCGGCGACCGCGGCGGCGGCCGTCGGCGTGCTCTTGCCGAAACGCTTGCCCAACGAGCGAAAGTTGGCCTTGGCGCGGAGCGTGACGAGCGCGTCGCTGGACGTGGCAAACGTCAGCGTCTTGACGTTGAGTTCTGCGATGAGGAGCGGCGTGAGCTGGTCCAGCAGGCGCTGGTCTCGCGCCGGTGCCACACACACCGCCCGCGTGAGCGGCTGGCGCACCTTGATCTTCGCGTCCTCGCGCGCCGCGCGACCCAGCGTGGCCAGCTGCCGGATGGCGGCCATGGCGTCCTCGAGGTCGCGATCGCGCGGCGGGCGCGCTGCGCGTGTGAACGGCGCCAGGTGCACCGACTCGCCGGTGAGCTCCCGGTGCAACCAGTCCGTGACAAAGGGGGCGATGGGTGCCAGCAGGCGGCAGGTCACGACGAGGACTTCGTGGAGCGTGGCGAACGCGGCGCGGTTGTCGTCGCTGGTGACGTCGTAGAGGCGATCCTTGGCGCGGCGCACATACCAGTTGGCGAGATCGTCGTCCACGAACGTCCGGAGCGCGCGCGCCGCGCCGGTTGCGTCGTATCGCTCGAGGCAGCCGTCCACATCGTCCTCGACGACCGCGAGGCGCGACAGCATCCAGCGATCGAAGAGCGGGCGGTCCGCGGGCTTCGGGTCGGCCGACGACGGCGCCCAACCGAAGTTCGCCATCATGGCAAACACGCCGTTGTAAACGTTCTTGAGCTGGATGAAGAAGCGCACCGCCTGCTCCCGCAGTACGCGCTCATCAAAATTGCGCGGGATGGAGACGTCGCTCGCGACCACGAAGAAGAAGCGCGTCGCGTCCGCGCCATAGTCCTTCAGCACGCGCCAGGGATCGACCACGTTGCCCAGGTGCTTCGACATCTTCTTGCCCTTCTCGTCCCGCAGGTGGTCGTTGACGAGCACATGCTTGTACGGCGCGGCGGAGCTGAGGTCCTGGGTCTTGGGTCCTGGATCCTGGGTCTTGTTGTTTGGAAGCGCGTCGCCAAGCCCAGCGGCAATTGCCAGAAGCGAATAGAACCACCCACGCGTCTGGTCGATGCCCTCGCAGATGTAGTCCGCGGGGTACTGCTGCTGCACGATGTCGGCGTTCTCGAAGGGATAGTGCCACTGCGCGAACGACATCGCGCCCGAGTCGAACCACGCGTCAATGACCTCCGGCACGCGGCGCATCGTGCCGCCGCACCCGGGCTGAGCGCAGCGCCAGTGGTAGGAGTCGATGAACGGCTTGTGTGGATCGAAATCCGACGGCAGCGCCATCCCCGCGCGCCGCGCGAGATCGGCGTAGCCGCCCACCGCCTCGGCGTGTTCGGCGTCGACGTCGCACACCCAGACGGGCAGCGGCGTGCCCCAGTACCGGTCGCGCGAGATAGCCCAGTCGACGTTGTTCTCGAGCCATTCACCAAATCGGCCAGCGCCGACCTCCGGCGGATGCCAGTCCACGGCGTTGTTGCGGGCCATCATCTCGTCGCGGTACGCCGTGGTGCGGACGAACCAGGAGCCGCGGGCGTAGTACAGCAGCGGCGTGTGGCAGCGCCAGCAATGCGGATACGAGTGGGTGACCCTCGTGGATTTCCACAGGACGCCGGTCCGCCGCAGCTCCTCGGTGAGCGGCGCATCGGCCTGCTTGAAGAACATGCCCCCGGCGACCGGGAGGTCCGCTGGGAACTCACCTCTGGAATTGACAGGCTGTAGGAAAGCCAAATTGTGCTTCTGGCCAGCGGCGTAATCGTCCGCGCCGAACGCGGGCGACAGGTGCACGACGCCGCTCCCGTCGGCGGCGGACACGAAGTCCGCCCCGATCACGATCTCGTGCGCCGTTCCCTCTGGATATGGCAACCAGTCGAAAGGCCGGCGATACCGCCATCCCACCATGTCGGCGCCCGTCAGGCGCTGCTCCACTACCCAACGAGTCTCCCAGTCCACGCCGAAGGCAGCAATTAGTCGCGATTCAGCAAGTAGTAATTTTTCCTTTGTCTTCGTGTTGTGCTGCACCACGACATAGGTCAGATCGGGGTGCACGGCCAGCGCCGTGTTGCTGACGAGCGTCCACGGCGTCGTCGTCCAGACCAGAATCCGTGCCGCGCGGACGTCCGGCGCCCAACGCCCGGCGTCCGTCACCTCGAGCGCGACAAACACGCTGGGATCCTCCACATCCTCGTACCCCAGCGCCACCTCGTGGCTGGACAGCGCAGTCCCGCACCGCGGACAGTACGGCAGGATCTTGTTCCCGCGCGTCAGCAGCCCCTTGTCGAACAAGGTCTTGAGCGCCCACCAGACGCTCTCCACGTACTCGTTGCTGTACGTGATATACGGCTGGTCATAGTCCAGCCAGTACGCGATCCGCTCGCTCAGCTTCTGCCAGTCATCCTTGTAAGTGAACACGCTCTCGCGGCAGCGCCGGTTGAACTCCGCGATCCCGAACGCCTCGATCTGCTGCTTGCCGCTGATCCCCAGTGCTTTCTCGACCTCGATTTCCACCGGCAGGCCGTGCGTGTCCCAACCGGCCTTGCGCAACACCTGGAACCCCTTGGCGGCGCGATGGCGGCAGAACAGGTCCTTCAGCGTGCGCGAGAAGATGTGATGGATGCCGGGGCGGCCGTTGGCCGTGGGCGGTCCGTCGAAGAAGACGAACGACGGCGCACCCTCGCGCTGGCGCAGCGTGCGCTCGAACAACCGTTCGTCGCGCCACCGCTGCAGCATCTCACGCTCGAGGTCGTCTGCCGGCCGGGCCGGCGGAAGTTCGGCAAACCGCCGAGTCATTCGCTCCGGGTGCGCGGAATCGACGCAGCCGCCTCCGCGGCGCCGATCTCCGCCATCTGCCGCTCCACCAAGGCGCGCAGTTGCGCCAGGTAGTTGCGGCGCATCCGCTCCATCGCCGCCAACTCATCGTCCATCCGCCGGATGTTGGTATGTGCCGCCGCCACCAGGCGGTCGGCTTCCGACTGCGCCTCTCGCACTGTGAGCTGCGATTCGCGCTCGGCCTGCTCGCGGATCTCCTGGCGCAGCTGCTGCGCGTGGATCAGGGCGTCGTTGAGCGCCTTGTCACGATCCCGGAACGCCTTTAACTGGTCGTGGAAGCCGCGCGCCTTGGCTTCGAGCTCCTGGTTCAGCCGCGTCAGCCGCTCCATCTCGTCGGCCACTTCGTCGCGGAACTGATCCACGCGCTCGGGATCGTAGCCGCGCAGCGTGCGCCCGAACTCGTAGCGCCGGACATCCAGCGGCGTGAGATGGAAGCTCTCGTCGGTCATGCCGCCCTCGCGCCAAACAACACCGTGCCAAGCCGCACGATCGTCGCTCCTTCTTCAACCGCGATTTCGTAGTCGCCGGACATTCCCATCGAGAGCCCCGTCGCGTCCGGATGTCCCGCGCCGCGCAATGTGTTGCGCGCATCACGCCCGGCGCTGAAGACGCGCCGCAGTGTGGCCTCCGAGGCCTCGATCGGCGCCATCACCATCACGCCCCGCACGTGGATCGCCGACAGGCCGGCGAGGCGAACCGACTCCCGCTCGAGCTCGGCCGGCTCATAGCCGCCCTTCGTCGCTTCCCCGGCTGTGTTGACCTGAACCAGAGCGTCCATGGCGCGACCGGTCAAGGCGCCGAGCGACTGCACGGCATCCGCGAGCGAGGCACGATCGAGCGATTGGAGCAAATGAAACCGAGTCAGGTGTTTCACCTTGTTACGCTGCAGATGACCGATGAGGTGCCACCGGACGGGCAATGGGAGGACGTCCATTTTGTCCAACGCCTCCTGGACCCGGTTTTCGCCGACGTCCTTCAGGCCCGCCTCCCACGCGGCTTGCACCGCGTCAGGCCCGTGGGTCTTGGTCACGGCCACAATCGTGACCGCTTGGCCATGCCCGCCGCGCAGGACCGCCGCGTCGATCCGCTCCCGAACCTCCCGAACCCGGTCCGCCAGGTCGAGGAACGGCATAAGAGTCCAACCTACCGGTAGTTACAGGTCGAATCAAGCCGACTCAGGTCGCGCGCGCGCGCCGCTTCCGTCATCAGTCGCGGACATTCCATGAGTCCGCGAAACCAGCTCGTGACCGGGTCGATCGCCGGCTTGGTGCTGGCGATGGGCAATTCGCGCTCGACCCACGCGGCCCACCGGATCGTCAAGGCGGTGTCGACGTCACCGGCGCCGGCGCGATACACGACGCCGGCCGCATTCCAGGTCGGCGCAAGGCGCTGTCGCTCGTCCGGCAAGAGCGTGACCGAAGCCACCACGGCGCGGCCCTGGCGCCGCGCGTCGTCCGCAATCACGGCCGCAGCGCTGAGCCTTCCCTGATACTCGTCGGGGCCGGGGCCAGGGAGTCCGTGGCGGCGGCTCAACTCCGCGCGATACCAACGAGTCGCCAGGAGTGGCAGCGTGACCACGGCCACGTCCCGGCGCAGCCCAAGCACTTCCTGCGCGTACCAAACGGGATAGGTGTCGTTGTCGCCGGAGACGAACAGGACGCCGCGGGGCGGCGTACTCTCCAGCAGCGCCTCCGCCCAGCGGCGCGGCACGAGTGATTCCGCGGCTCCGCGCCGCGTGACCGCGCCCCAGTTGAGCACGATCGGCAGCGCGGCTACCAGAACTCCGGCCCAAGCGGGACGCGACCATTGCCGCGCCAGAACCACCGCGCCGATTCCGGCCCAGATACCCCAGGCCCAGAAGCCGAACACGAAGAAGTAGTCGCGCTCGCGCGCCTCGCGTTGTGCGTCGGCGGCCAATCCGGGAAACCCGATGGACGGGCCGGCGTGGAGGTTGAGGTACGCGAGCACACCGAGCGTTCCACAGAGGAGCAGCGCGGCCACCGCCATCCAAGTGCGCCGGTCCGCATGCCAGTGCCACGATCCGCCCACAAACCCGAGCCACACGAACAGCGCGGTGGCCGAGGTTCTCAGCAGCGACGGCAGGACGGTCGGGCCCGTAGACAACGCCACCTGCCAATCGGCGTATTGGCCCAGGTTGGCGATCTGCACCCACACCGGAGCCATGCGCGGCCACAGCGGAGCCACCGGGTATTGGCGCCGGCTCACGACGACAGCGAGCCGCTCGAGAGTGTCCGGGTTCCCCTGGTTGATCACCGGATCCAGGCCGGCACGCACCAGCATGAACATCACGACACTGCATCCGGCGGCGACAATCACGATCGTCGCGAGCGGCATCACGACGCGCGAGGCCGCGGTCGCGCGGCCCAGCTTGGGCGCCGATGACGCGGCCACGATGACGGCACCGATGACCACGAGCCACAGGGACACACGACCCGCGCCCATCGCGAGCACGAGCGCGCCCGTGAGCAGGAGCGCTGTTCGCCAGCGCGGTCCGTCGGCGGACACGGTCGCGAGCACGATCGCCACTGGCGCCGCCACGAGTGCGCTGAGATGCAACGGGACGGCGAGCGCGATGCAGTAGGCCGTGAGCAGCGTCCAGCGCGGCTCGCCACTCCTGCCCGCGCGGTCGCCCGCCCAGATCGCCAACATGCCAAGTCCCAGCGATGCGGCGTAGACCTCGGTCTCGGTGGCGCTGGACCAGGCCGTGGACATCGTGCCGGCGGCGATGGCGGCGGCAAACGCCATCGCCCAGGAGTTGGTACCGCGATGGACGAGTCGCGCGGTGATCCCGGCGGCGAGCGCGGTGGCCGCGGCCGAGAGAAGATTCGTCGCCGCCGCCCAGGAGAGCGGCACGAATTTCGCCCACGTATTGGCCAGCAGAATGAACAGCGGCGTCCCCGGTGGATGCGGGACGCCGAGTGCATGTGCGGCCGAGATGAACTCGCCGGCGTCCCAGAACGTGACGTCCGGGGCGAGCGTGAGACCGTAAACCGCGAACAGGACTACGGCGCTGGCGATCGCCGCGTCTGGTCGCTTCACGCCGGCGAGGGCTCTGGGCCTCCCAGCAGCGGCGGCGTGCGGACCGGTTCAACGGCCGGCGGACGTGGCGGCGCGACCGGCATGCCGGGCGTGCCCTCCGATTTCCGCTCTGGCAGTGTCTCGCCGCGCGCGAGCATGTCGACGTCGTCGCGCGTCAGGGTCTCACGATCCAGTAGCGCCTTGGCAACGGCGTGCAGCAGTTCGAGGTTGTCCTGGAGTACCTGAGATGCCCGGGCGTAGGCTTCCTCGATGAGGCGCTTCACTTCCGTATCCACGAGCTGCGCCGTCTTCTCGGACACTTCGCGCCGATGCTGTAGCTCACGCCCCAGGAACACCTCCTGCTCGATATCGCCCACGAGCACGGGACCGATGGCGTCGGACAGTCCCCACTGCGTCACGTAGCGCCGGGCAAGTCCGGTGGCCTGCTGAATGTCGCTGGCCGCGCCGGTGGTCACACGATCCTTGCCGAACACCAGTTCCTCCGCCGCGCGGCCGCCGTACATGCGCACGAGGTTCGCCAGAAGTTGCATCCGCGTCATGGAAACGCGGTCGTCTTCGGGCAGCACAAACGCGATACCCAGCGCACGGCCGCGCGGGACGATAGTGACTTTGTGCAGCGGATCATTGCCTGGGGTCTTGAGACCAGCGATGGTGTGACCCGCCTCGTGATATGCCGTGAGGCGGCGCTCTTCTTCCTTCATCACCAGCGACTTCCGCTCGGCGCCCAGCATCACCTTGTCTTTGGCGTCCTCGAAGTCGGCCATGAACAACCGGTCGTGGTTGCGGCGCACCGCGAGGAGCGCGGCTTCGTTCACGAGGTTGGCAAGATCGGCGCCCGCCATGCCCGGCGTGCCGCGCGCGAGCGTGGTGACGTCGACGTCATCGGCGATGGGCTTGTTGCGCATGTGCACGCGCAGAATGCCCTCGCGGCCGCGCAGGTCCGGCGAATCCACCACGATTTGACGGTCAAAGCGACCCGGGCGCAGCAGCGCCGGGTCGAGGACGTCTGGTCGGTTGGTCGCGGCGATGAGGATCACGCCATCGTTGGATTCGAATCCGTCCATCTCGACCAGCAACTGGTTGAGCGTCTGTTCCCGCTCGTCGTGACCGCCGCCAAGTCCGGCGCCACGATGGCGGCCCACGGCGTCGATTTCGTCGATGAAGATGATGCACGGCGCCTGTGCCTTGCCCTGCTCGAACAAGTCACGGACGCGGCTGGCACCAACGCCCACGAACATCTCGACAAAGTCAGAGCCCGACATCGAGAAGAACGGGCGGGCGGCTTCGCCCGCGACCGCCCTGGCCAGCAGCGTCTTGCCGGTTCCCGGCGGGCCGACCAGCAGCGCGCCCTTCGGCAAACGGCCACCGAGCTTCGTGAACTTCTGCGGGTCACGCAGGAACTCGATGATTTCCTGGAGTTCCTGCTTGGCCTCGTCGGCGCCGGCGACGTCCGCGAACGTCACCTTGGGCGTATCGCCCGTCAACAGCTTGGCTTTTGATTTCCCAAAGCTGAAGGCTTTGTTGCCGCCGGCCTGCATCTGACGGAAGATGAACAGGTAGAACGCGATGATCAGCAGCCACGGCAGGAAGCCTACGATCCACGACGTGATGGACGGGCGCGCGTCCTGCGCGTCGATCTGCACGCCCTTGGCGCGCAGCGCCTCGATCTCCTTCTCCGAGTTCTCGGCCGGGAAATTGGTGTTGAACTTCTTCACGTCCTTGCCGTTCACGCTCACGCGCGAACGAAACTCACCCTGGACGTACTTCCCCGACTGGATCACGACGCTCTTGATGTTGTCGCGCTCCAGCTCGCCGATATACTGCGGCGCGTAGGAGATCTTCGGCGCTTGCTCGCCGCGCGCGCCCACGATCTGGAGCAGGGCGACGGGCACGAGGAGCAACAGGATCCAGAACGCGAACGTCTTGGACCACTTGCCCAGATTCGAGTCTTTCTTTTTCGGCTGCTGTGGTGCTGGCATTACTGCAAACTCGCGATGTACGGGATGTGCCGGAAGTTCTCAGCGTGGTCGAGCCCGTACCCGACCAGAAATTCGTTCGGCGCGTCGAATCCCACGAACTTCGTGGGATGCTTGAGATCCGTCGCGATGTGCTTGTGCAGCAACGCGCAGATCTCGAGAGAACGCGGACGTCGATCGGACAACAATTCCATCAGTCGACCGAGCGTCCTCCCGGTATCGACGATGTCCTCCACCAATAGGATGTGCTTGCCCTCCAATTCGGTTTCCGGGTCGTACAGCAACCGTACCGTGCCGCTGGAGAACGTCTTGTCTCCGTAGCTGGCGGCGACCAGGAAATCCACCTGGAGCGGCCGCGAAATCTGCCGGACCAAGTCACTCAGGAATATAAAGCTTCCCTTCAAGAGACCGAGCACCAAAAGCTCCCCGTCGGGATAGGCCGCTGTGATGGCAGCCCCCATCTCCTTGACTTTGTCGGCGATCTGGCGCTCATCGTAGACGACGCGTTTGACGGCGCGTCCCATGAGGCGTGGGTCAGCGGTCGTTGAGCTCACAGCGGAATAGTACTCCCGGCCGGCCGGGCCGTTCGGTCGCCGACGGTCCGCGGCGAATCCCTGGAATCCAGACGATCTCGTGGCCGGCGAGTACCACGGGCCAGCGGGCCCGCAGCGCCCCGCCGACCTTGGCGTCACTGAGGTAGCGCTTGACCCGGCGCGGCCCGGCGCCCGCGCGCATCCGGTCGCCGGAGCGCCAGCGGCGAACGGTCAGGGGCGCATCCACCGGGAGGCTCGCACTCCAGGCATCCGCTGAAGGCGGCAGGTTCGCGAGCGACGTGAACGTCCAGCGGTCGAACACCAGTCCGCTGCGCAGCGGAAGCTCGCCCGGTTCGACCTGCACCGCGCCGCACCGGAGTTCAAAAGCGTCGCGCGTGCGGGCGATTTCCCAGCCGCCGCTGAGCTGTATCCTCGAGCCTGCGCGGCCACCCTTCGTGAACGCGACCGCGCGCTCAGTTCCGCGCCAATCGGTCCGGGCGCCGGCTCGGGCCGCGAGCGCCGGCCACACCACGGCGAGTTCATCAGCGGAGAGACCCGCCAGCGACCCGGCCGGAATCGCGATGCCGCCGGAGCGCAACTCAACGTGGATGAGCGCCGCCACCACACCCTCGAGCCGGCCCCGCCAATCCGCCGCATGGCGCGCCAAGGCCAGGATTTCGCCTTCGAATCCGGGGTGCGCACGCGACAACGCCGGCAGCAGATCGCGCCGAACGCGGTTGCGCATGAAACGGGGTGATGCGTTGGTCGGATCCTCAACCCACGACGCACCGATGGCCTCCACATACTCAGCGACCGCCGCGCGCGACACATCCAACAACGGTCGCAGGCCCGTGCCGGGTGCGTAGAGGCCCGCCAGCCCGCGCGCCCCCGCGTTTCGCAAAACGCGCATGAGCACCGTCTCAACCTGGTCGTCGCGCGTGTGTGCGGTGGCCACGACGGCATCTGTGCGGCGAGCGACATCGCTCAGAAACTCGAGGCGCATGGCCCGCCACTCGGCTTCAGTGAAGCCCTGGCCCGGAGCGCGGCCAATGACGACCCGGAATCCCAGCGCCGCGGCTACCCGCGCCACCAGTCCCGCGGCGCGTGTGGCGGCCGGCCCCGTGCCATGATCGAATGTGGCGACCACGGCCACCGAGCCGCGCGCGACACGGCCCGCCGCATGCAGCATCGCCATGGAATCCCGGCCACCGGACACTGCCAGCACCAAGCGCCTGCCCCGCACGGCCAAGCGTACCGCCCGCTCGACCGGACGGTGTGATACTCTGGGGTCGTGGGCTCGCGCGAGCACGGTATTTCTAAGGTAGCGCGCCCCAACTGGAGCCGCCTATTATTACCGCTATTGCCGCCAGTACCGCGCGTCTTCTCCGGAGCGATTCACGTGCAAAGCCAGGGTCCCCTAGCGATTCTGTGGGTCGGTATCGGCCTGTGCTGCTTCTATATCGCGCTCGTGTGGCTGAACACGCTGCTCGGGTTCTTCCTCACGCCGCTGTTCATCATCCCGGCCACCTGGCTGATGGACTTCATGAAGGCCCGCAAATCGACCGATAAGGGCTCCGCCTGAGCGCGGAACCCCTGATTGAAGTGGCGCTCACCGGACTGCGGCTCTTGCCGCGGCCCCTGATCCTCCTGGCCCTGGTCGCGGCCATCGCCCTGCCCGCGGGCGCCCAGGATCCGATGCGTCCGTGGACCGCGTGGCGCACGCTGGAAACGGCGCGGTACCGCATCCACTTCCCCAGCGAGTATGAGCGTTGGGCAGTGGACGCGGCGCGACGCATCGAGAGCGTCGATTCAGCGGTCTCGGCGCTGGTCGGATACCAGCGGACGCAGCGCATCGACGTCATCGTGCACGATCCGTTCACGCGGTCAAACGGTTACGTCATCCCACTGCTCGATGGCACGTCCACCGTCTGGTGGGCTACGCCGCCCACTCCGCGGAACGATATCGGGAACTACCGCACGTGGAGCGAGATGCTCGCCACGCACGAACTCACGCACGTCGCGCACCTCACGCGGCCATCGCGCAACACGTGGCAACGGATGTTGTGGTCCTCGTTGCCGGGCAGCATCGGACCCATCGCACGCAAGTCGCCGCGCTGGGCCATCGAGGGCTATGCCACCGTCATCGAGGGACAGGTCACCGGCTCCGGGCGGCCAAACGGCGCCTGGCGGCCTGCGATCCTGCGGCAATGGGCCATTGAGGGACGACTGCCGGCCTACGGGTCGTTGAACGGGACTCCCACGTTTCAGGGCGGCGCTTTGCCGTACCTGAGCGGATCGGCCTACCTGGAATGGTTGCTCAAACGCCAAGGCGACTCCACGCTCGTGCACGTCTGGCGCCGGCTGACGGCCGTCACCAACCGCACGTTTGAGCAGGCGTTCGCCGGCGTCTTCGGCGAGTCGCCGGCGATCCTGTACGGACGGCACGTCGCGGAGCTCACCGGCGACGCGATGCGGGCCAAAGCGGACCTGGAGCGCGCCGGCATGCACCAAGGTGACCTGGTACAGCGACTCAACTGGGAGACCGGCGATCCCGCGATCTCGCCCGACGGAAACCGCGTGGCGCTGTCCCTGCGTGAGCGCAACAAGCCGTCGCGACTGGTTGTGTGGAATACCACACCGGACTCGGCCCCGGCCCCGGCCCGGCGGCGGGCCGCACCCCGGCGCCGCGATTCACTCGACGTGCCGGACCAATCGTTCTATCCCGCGCCAAAGCGGGAAGTGCGCGTGCTGTCCGCAGTGAACGGCAGCGCCTTCCAGCATCCGCGCTGGTTCGCCGACAATCGGCGCTTGTTGGTGACGCGCTGGACGGCGCGCGGCGACGATACGGTGGGGCCCGACGCCTACATATGGAATACAGCGACCGGCGCCGTGAGCCGGGTGACCCGGAACGAAGGCGTACTGCAAGCCGACCCGAGCCCCGACTCGCGCGAAGCGGTGGCCATGCGCTGCCACGAGGGCCATTGCGATATCGTGCGCCTGTACTTCGCCATCGGGTCGCTCACGTCGCTGCTGGAGGGCAGCCCGACGCGCTCGTACTATCGGCCGCGATACTCACCGGATGGACGGAGGTTCGTGGCCGCCGTCAGCGACAGCGGACGTTGGAGCCTGATCGTCGCCGACCGCGATGGGCGCAACCAGCGCCGCGTGGAGCCGGGCGACGGGGCCAACCGCTACGACGCGCAGTGGACGGCCGGTGGCGATTCCCTGATCGTGGTGTCGGACCGCGGCGGTATCCCGAATCTCGAGTACGTGAGCCTGGATGGCGGTGTGAGAAGCGTCACTCGGCTCACCGGCGCCGCCGTCGCACCCGAAGTCAATCGCGTGGACAACGCGATCTGGTTTCTGTCGCTCCATTCCCGCGGATTCGACGTGCGGCGCATTCCGCGCGGCGCGCCGATCGCGGACTCGACGGTCACCATCGACGCCGACCGATACGCCTTCGCCGGCGTACAGCGCCTGCCCGTTCCAACGCTGGGCCTGCGGCCCGGGCGCGCGCCGGACTACTACGGTGCCGGGCCGTCTCGCGTACGCTGGCTCCCTGGCGCGTTCGGAGCGGCTGACGGGTTCGGCGCGTCGCTGACGATCTTCCGCGGCGATATCGTGGGCCGGCTGAACACCACGCTCACCGGTGCCTTCGGCGAACAGGGCGCATGGCGGGGCGCCGCCGTGCGCTCGGTGTGGCGCTATCCGCGCCCGGCGATCGAAGTCGGAGTGCACGCGTTCGAGCACCGCCCGTCACAGGGACGCGACGCCGTCATTGGCGCGGACAGCCTTGACGCGCGTGGCATCCAGGGCGTGGTGTCACTGTCGCACACGTGGCGGCGCGAGGGCTGGCGGGTGGGCGCACGCGTCGGCGCCGCCGGCGGCCCTGTTTCATCCTGGATCACACAACCTCAGACGCGCGCGCTCGGTTTCGTGGATCTGGACCTGCAGTTGCGCCAGTTCGGGAGCACGCGCGGCGCGTTGGAACGGCTACGGTTGCAGGGCACCGCGGGCACGATGCGGGCGGAGTTCCGTCGCTACCTGGCCACGCTGCAGCTGGCCTCCATCGGTACTGGCTTTCCGCTGGACGTCTCCGCGACGCTGGGCCGAGTGTACGGCTCGAGACACCCGTTCGAAGAATTCGCGCTCGGCGGGATCCCCGCCGCGACGATGGACTCGTCCATCATGACGCAGCGGTGGAGCGTGCCACTGCTCCCGACCGGCACGGACCGCGGCCGCGCGCTCCGGGCGTGGCGTGTTGCGTTTCCCGGGAGGGTGACCGTCTACGCGGAAGGCGCCAGCCTGGGGCCAAACGCTGACACGTTCGCGACGTGGCACCGCGCCATCGGCCTCGAAACCCGCCTGTCCACGCCGGCAATCCCCGTGGCCTTTGCACCATCGATGCAGACGCGCTTGGGACTCGGCTATTCGCTGGACAAGCCCCTCGACGACAAATTGCGGATCTACCTCATGGTCCGCTACGAACCGTGATGATCGCGTCTGTCCGAGGTTGTCCGGACATCATATATTGGCTTGTCGTTTTCCCGATCGCTCCAATTCGCGGTGAACAACCGGAGGATGGACATGAAGCGGCACCATCTGCTGTTTCTCGCGGTTTGCTCTTCCCTCGCCTTGATGCCTTCGGCGGCACGGGCTCAGGCCTTCGGGCTGAACGAGCTTGGATCCTGCTCGTTCGCGCGCGGTTTCTCGACCACCAGCGCGCCCTGCAATGACGCGTCGGTCGTCTTCTGGAACCCGGGCGCGGCCGCGGGCATGAAAGGCAATTCGCTCCTTGTCGGCGCGGCCGCGATCGCGATCAAGGCCAAGTTCACGCGCGACAGCGCGCGGGGCCAACACGAGGGCGACGTGCCGCTCGCGATCGTTCCCCACATCTTCTACAACCGGTCGATGGGAGACCGAATGGCGGTGGGTTTCGGCCTGTACGTGCCCTACGGCCTGACGTCGCAGTGGAAGGATGACTTCCCCGGCCGATTCCTGGCCAAGAAGGCCGCGCTGTCCTCGATTTACATCCAGCCCAACTTCGCGATGTCGTTCAAGGGCGGGAAATGGATGCTCGGCGGCGGGCCGGTATTCGGCCATTCGACGGTCGAGCTGATTCAAGGAGCGGATCTCTCGGACCAGATTGCGTCGGTCATCACCACGGCGACGACACGCACGGTCCTTCGATTCTCTCAGCTGGGTATCGCCAAGCGCACCGAATTCGCGCGGGCGACGCTGACCGGCAGTGCCAACTCGTTCGGGCTCAATGTCGGCGGCATGGGCAAACTGACCGACAAGTGGACGATGGGCTTTCGGTACCTGTCGTCATTGATGATGAACTTCGATGACGCGGAAGCGAAGTTCGAACAGAAAGCGACTGGCATCACGTTCGCGACCGGCAACCCACTCGGCTATCCCGGGGGCACGCTGTTCGACACGCTCACGTCGATTCGCTCGCGGTTCTGCACGACGAACAGCGGCACCATGCCCGTGGCGCCCGGCGCCGTTCCGGGGTCAGCGCAGACCTGCGCGGCCAAAGGGCTCCTCGGCAACCAATCGGTCAAGACGCGCATTCCGCACCCCGACCAGTTCCAGGTCGGATTCGCCTACACCGGTTTCGAAGGTTGGCTGATCGCGGTTGACTACGAATTGACCGGCTGGCGGAAGCTGCGTGAACTGCACGTCAACTTCTCCAACGACAGCATCAATACAGCGGCAACGACGAATCCCAACACCAGCGGCCTCTGCCCGGCCACCGTGACCGTCGGCGAGGTGTGCGACTACGACATGCTCGACCGAGAGATCCTCCAGGACTACAACAACACGTCCTCGATTCGCGTCGGCGCTGAAAAGACCATGAAGAACGGCTGGCTGGTTCGCTTCGGCTTCGCGGGCGTGGCGTCCGCCGCGCCGGACGAAACGGTGACGCCGCTGCTCCCTGAGCAGGACCGGTCGTATTGGTCCGTCGGCTCGGCGTTCCCGCTCATCAAGGACAAGGTGACGCTCGACGCGACGTATGGACTCGTGCTGGGCAGCGGCCGTCGGGGACGCATCGACGACCGGTTCAACCGGAGCGTCTCCGGCCTGTCGATGAACAGCGGCATCTACGATCTCAGCGCCCACGTGTTGTCGTTCAGCCTGAAAGCCAACTTCTAATTCACCGAGCTCAGGAGATAACGAATGTCCCGCATGCATTCTCTTCGCGGCCTCGCGCTGACACTCGGTGTGATGGGCATCGCGAACTCGTGTACCGTCCCTTTTTCGGACGTCATTGCTCCAAACGCCGCGCGTGGCGACATGTTCAACAGCTACGTCGCCATCGGCAACAGCATCACCGCCGGCTACCAGTCCGGCGGCATCATCGACTCGACGCAGCGGCGCTCGTACGCCTTCCTGCTGGCACAGTCGATGGGCACGCGGTTCGGGTATCCCAGCCTTGCCGGCCGCGGCTGCGCTCCACTCATCGTCAGCTTCCTGACCCAGGCGCGTCCCGTCGGTACGACCGCCGCCACGTGCGATCTCCGCGCTGCGGCGACGGCCACCGACGCCATGAACAACCTCGGCGTTCCGGGTGCGTGGTCGTACGACCCGAATTCCCGATCCAGCGCGACCTCAAACGCGTTAACCACGTTCTTCCTCGGCGGCATGTCACAGGTGCAGCGGGCGCGGCAAGCCAACCCGACGTTCGCCAGCATCTGGATCGGCAACAACGATGTGCTCGGACCGGGGAGCACCGGCTGCACGACCGCCAACGCGGCGTGCCCGGTGCCGCTTACGGCCATCACCGCCTCCGCCACGTTCGCAACGACATATGACGCCATCATCGACAGCCTGAGGAAGACGAGCCCGAACCTCAAGGGCGTTCTGATCGGCGCCGTGAACGTCACCAACGCGCCACTCTACTTCCCCGTGGATTCGCTCACGGGTCCGGTGAAGACGGCCTTCGACGCAATCGCGTGCGGAGCCGGCACAGCGTCCACAACCTGCGCGATCGGCACGCCGAGCGCGGTGGACCTGGACGCGAGTTGCGCCCCGGGTAGCGGCGCGCTGATCAACGCGATGTTGGCGTTCCAGATTCGCACCAACGCGCTGCCGGCGTTCATCGTTTGCACGCCCGGCGGCGCTGGCACCTTCGGCCCGCTCCCAGCGGTGGTCGGCGACATCCTGGTACTGACCGCCGCGGAGCAAACGACGATTTCCACCGCGGTCACCGCATACAATGCGTATCTCAGCACCAAGGCCACCGCGCTCGGATGGGCGTACTACAATCCCAACACACAGTTGGCAGCGCTGAAAACTGTCGGCACGGTCGTTCGGCGCGTACCGAACTTCGGCAGCGCAACGGCGCCATTCGGGACGGGCATGTCGTTGGACGGAGTGCATCCGAACGCCGCGGTTCACCTGATCGTTGCCAACGACATCATCACTGCTATCAACGCCAAGTACGGAACCAAGCTGCCGGCAGTGTTCTAGTCAGGTCGCTGTTCAAGTATCATCGGGGGCGGTCGAAAGGCCGCCCCCGATTTTCTTTTTGAGGAACCTGAGTGCCGAGATCGATTGAAGCGCCGGGAGCGATGATCGCGCTGTGGTGGCGACGCCTGTCGCGTATGCCGTTCGGGAAGACGCTGTTCAGTATCATGCTTGGCCGCATCGTGCCGTACACCGGCAGCATCGGCGCGCGCTGCGAGGAGCTCGGACCCGGGTATGCGCGCTGGACGCTGCGCGACCGGCGCTCCGTCCGGAATCATCTGCGCTCCGTTCACGCGGTGGCGCTCGTGAACCTCGCCGAGGTCAGCAGCGGCTCGGCCATGCTCACGGCACTGGGTCCGGGGATCCGCGGCATCGTGACAGGGCTCGAGATCTCGTATCTCAAGAAGGCACGCGGTACGCTGGTGGCCGAGGGGCGCGGTACCGTGCCGGAGATTCAGGGACGAACCAACGTGGACGCGCACGCCGAGATCAAGGACGCCTCGGGTGAGTTGGTGGCCAAGGCCACGGTGCATTGGCGGTTGGAGCGGGCGCCGTGAACACCCCGCTCACGAGCGACGCCGGCATTCGCGTACCGCTCGTCTGCGGTGCCATGTACCCGTGCAGCAATCCGGAGCTCGTTGGCGCCGTATCCGCGGCGGGCGGCATTGGCATCATCCAGCCCATCGCGCTGACCTATGTGCATGGCCACGACTTTCGCGCCGGGGTGCGCATCGCCCAGCGCATCGCCGGCAACAATCCGCTCGGATTCAATGCCCTGATCGAGCAGTCGAACAAGTACTATCGCACACGAATGGAACGCTGGATCGAGTTGGCGCTGGCCGAGGGCATCCGGTTCTTCATCACGTCGCTGGGCAATCCGCGCTGGGTGGTGGATCGAGTATCGCAGGTGGGCGGCGTGGTGTACCACGACGTGACCGCGCTCAAATGGGCACTCAAAGGACGCGATGCCGGCGTGCGCGGCTTGATCGCGGTGAACAGTCGCGCGGGGGGCCACGCCGGCGACAAGTCCGCGGAAGCGCTCCTGGATGAGCTGCGCCCGGTCGGACTTCCGGTGGTGTGTGCCGGAGGCCTCGGAACACCACAGGACTTCCGCCGTGTGATGGACATGGGCTACGCCGGTGCGCAACTGGGCACCCGGTTCATCGCCACTACCGACTGTTCGGCAAGCGCGGACTACAAGCAGGCGATCGTCGACGCCACGGCGGCCGACATCGTGCTCACCGAGAGACTGACCGGAGTACCGGTGGCGGTGATCAACAATTCCTACGTGGGGCAACTGGGACTCAAGGCCGGGCCGATCGCGCGCTGGATGCTGCAGCACCGGCGGATGAAGCACTGGATGCGGACGATCTACGCGCTGCGATCACTGCGCCAGCTCAAGCGGGATCTGGGGGTGAAGCGCGGAGCGGAGGAATACTGGCAAGCGGGGGCGAGCGTCGATGGCATTGAGGGCGTGATGCCCGCGGGGCAGATCCTGCGCGAGTTCGAGGCTGCGCTGTGACTTGAGTCAGACCACCATCACGTAGACGTCGTACAGGGCATGGGTCCACGCGGTGACACCGAAACCGCGCGTGAGATACAGCGCGCTGAACACCAGGCCAGCGATGGCGCGATACGTAAATGACGCCAACTCGAGTTGGTCGCCGTACTCGCCCACATAGTGAAACGCCGAAAAGATCAGGGCGCCGATGAGCGCCGCGGTGACGCCCGCGGCAACTCGCTGGCCACCGAGCAGCCAGCGCAGCCCGGCGGCGAGACCGCCCACGAGCAAAACGCGGAACAGCAGTTCTTCGTACAGGCCGGCACCCAGGGCCAGCATCAAGCGAGTACCAGAGCCGAGCGACGCCAGCGGCGGCGCGCCCTCCTGCGTCAGGATGCTCAAGCCGAGCAATCGCTGGGTCAGGGATCCCACGACGACGCCCAGGAGCAGCGCAAGAACCGCGGACTCGCCGAGCATCAGTCCGAACACCCGAAGGCTGAGCCGCTCCCGATTCCGCATCATGTCACGACCCACGATGTAGACGCAGACGGCGATCGCCGTGGCAAAGAACGCCAACGAGCCGCGGGCACCCGCGAAGATCAGGAACGGCGTCTTGAGGGCGACGTCCGCCGCGTTACGAACATTGGCGCCCGGGTCGCCCGACAATCCAGCAGCCAGCGCTTCATACAGCAGGAAGAGCGGCAGGGCGAACAGCACGCTGTACCGCGGCGCCCGCGATGCGTGCCAGTACGCAGTCACCGCCCTGGAAGCCACTAG
>ERZ1292623.1349-Hain-H51-01um-R1-1349-length-23890-cov-12_pt2 | contig 18678 bp, 15 predicted proteins | sample MGYA00564398_ERZ1292623 | MGnify/ENA primary metagenome ERZ1292623 (study PRJEB36523, sample SAMEA6512633) | groundwater metagenome | collected 2019-01-07 | study: AquaDiva: Metagenomics assemblies of 32 groundwater samples | reverse complement strand
TTTCAAAGAAAAGAGAAATCACGCCTGACGCGTGAAGAACCGCTTGTTTTGAGAGACGGGACCAGTAATCTTCTGGGATTAAATTACCGTCATCATTTATAAAATATATGTTCGTGTCTTTATTTGAGAAAAAAGAGATTTTATTTTCTATACCTACTAATTTGGAGGCACCGTCTTTTAAATTTTTATACCCGAATGTAATCCCATTGTTTAAATCCTCTTTTTCAAAATCTATTTTTGGTTTAGAATATTTCTCATCAAATATAGTATCCCCACTAAAAAAATTATTATTTGAATAATTAGCCATACTAAAAAAGAAGTCAAAAAGTGATGAAAATTGTTTTTGTTTTTCCTTACTTTTAATTAATTCCCCTGAAATATCATTTATTGTTTTAACATCATATTTTCCTGTGTATGTTTCATAATAATCTCCCCAGGCGTGAGAATCATCTCTCGTATGAGCCGGAACGGACATATCTTCAATTAAATGAAGAATATGACCCAATGTTTTTAAACCTCTTTCTTTATCTCCATTAACATATTCATACACGGCTCTATCAAATGAATAATCGGAATCGGAACTATACAAAGATAATAATTTTGACAATAAGGCATATTGAATACTGCTCATTGCCTGTGCCTTTGTATTTTCCGCCCAATTGTATGCTGGAAGAAATTTATCCCATAACCCCTTGTTATATATTGGGTCATAAAAATGAAAAAATGACCTGGTAAATGGCTTGTCTTCGTCTACACTTCCTACAAGTATTTTTTCCTTGTCTTCATCTGAAATTTTCTTATTATTCAGTTCGTTATAGAATTCTATTGTTTCCTTTGTTATTGCTTTGTGTGTTTCAACTCCGTATGAATAAGCGTCGTTCGTGAAAACGAGATTTATCAAAAATACGATTATTAGAATTACAAACTTTCTATTTTCCATAATTTAGTTGGTTTATTTAAAGCAAAATTAATTATAAACCCTGGCTGATCTTTTTCTTTCAAAATTCTAAATCTATGGGTATTTAATAAATCATTGTAGGTCTTTTCTATATTTCCGTTTAAATAGTAATCCATTAACCTGTTTGCTCCTCCACTTTCTATCCCTTGTTTCAAACTATCCTTCATTTCATCTTGTTTATCTAAAACAAAGTACTTTGAAGCAAGCGTTGTGTCCCCTTTTTTGAGTGCATCTATAAATAAACCGAGTGTTTCTTCGGGTGTTTTACCACCATAAGTATCTTTGTTTTGTGCCTGTTTGTATTGTTCAAAATAATCCAAAACATCTTGTTGGGATGTAAAACTATCTTTATCTCTCACGACAAATTCTTTATCACTTCCGTTTGTTACCAAATAATAAAAAATAGGTCCCAATGCAATAACAATTACAATCATTCCAAATAAAATAAAAAATTTTTTGTTTTTGTCCATATTTTGTTTACCCAACCATGGTGGGGTAAATTTAAGATGTATTAATTAATAAATTTTACTAATCGTGGGGTTTATTATCAAATATTTTTTCTGATATCTAGTGGATAACTCAAAAATCAAGAAATCACTAAATCGCAAAAACATAAAAGCAAAAACCAATCAACATCCATCTGGAGACACGACTTCCAGATAAAAAGTTTCATAAATCAAAAAACATTATTTTTCAATTTTAAAAATTCCTCGCAAAACATTTTCTGGAACTTCTTTTTGTTCAGTTTCATCGTATTTCTGCTCTTTTACTTCAGTTTCTTTTTCTTTTTCAAATAATTCTTTCTCTTTTTTATAATCTTGTTCAATTGTGTTTTGAACAATTTTTGTTGTATCTATATTTGTACTTGAAGTACTTTCATCCACACCAGTACCATTAGTACCATTAGTACCATTAGTACCATTAGAAGCTAATGCCTCCCCATTTTTTTTGGTTTCACTGAGAATTTCACTTAATGCCTCTCTAAGTGCAAAAACATTTTCTTCAGACATTTTTTTCTTTCTCTCAACTGTTTTTTTGGCATCATCAACCGGTTTCAGATAATTAAGCGAGATTGCCTTCCTGAATTCTTCTTCGTTGCTTTGTGTTTTAAATGGTTTATGAAAATTATTTCCCTGAAAACCATCACGACGACTGTTGTTTTGTTTAAAATCATTTCTTTCTGTTAAATTTTTGTTTTCATTTCTATTTTCAATTTTATTTTCTATTTTAAACTCTGTTTTAGTTTCGTTTTTGTTATTTGAATAATTATTTTTTCTAAAGTTATTAGCGGGCAAATTATTTTGGCTTCTGTTGTTTGCAAAGTTAGTTTTATTTTCAACTATTTTATTATTTGTAATTTCACGAGTGTTTTTATCAGAACCTACCGGCTGATTATTTTTTCTTTCTGTTTTATTTGTGCCCATGTGCCATTCAATAATATATTTTTCAACTTCGGCGCGTGATTTAGCAAATCTTTTTCTTGAGTTTTCAATTATTCTTTCTTTGTAAGAAACAGGTGGTGCTTGTATTGGTGGCATAGTTCTTGCAGAAAATGGCTGTGAACTTATACCATCTATCAACAATTTAAGATAAATCTGTGCAAACCCAAGATTAACCAAATCTTCCGGAGTAAACTGTGGAGCAAATTCCTTTTCCAATTCTTTGGCGTCGTTTGCACCTATACGAAAAACTATCATAGTTCCAACGTTACCAAATACTGCCGCCTTCACTTCATCCTGCATTTGTTCTATGTATTGATGTGCAATATTTAAATTTAATTTATATTTTCTTGCTTCAGACAAAATATCCGCAAATGATTCATTCGCAAATGACTGAAATTCATCAACATGAAGATAAAAGTTTGGAAGTTTTCTTAATTCTTCCTGTGAAGCGTCTGCGCGAGACATTGATGCTAAATAAATTTTTGTTATGAGCATTCCACCTAAAAGATTTGCGTTTGCTTCACCCACTCTTCCTTTTGATAAGTTTATAATTACTATTTTTTTATTATCTTCTATGTCTCTGAAATCAAAACTCGAGTGTGGTTGTCCTATTATGTTTCTTATGAGCGGGTTTGAAATAAATTGGCCAACTTTATTTTGTATTGCAGCGCCGGCTTCTTGCATATATCTTTCACCATATTTTGCAAATTCATCCTGCCAAAATGCTTTTACAGAAACATCCGTAACATTATCAACGACTATTTTTCTATATTCTTTATCAGCTAACATTCTATTTACTCCCAAAAGTGTGGCTTCCGGATATTCCAGAAGCGCCAAAAGAATGTTGTTTAAAATATATTCCATTCTTGCAGACCAAGCGTCAAGCCAAATCTTTTTAAATGCACTCATTAAGCCATTGGCAACAAGATGTCTCTTATCAACACCGACATCTTCCATAACATTAAATGAAATTGGGTAATCCAAATCAAAAGGAGCAAAATAAAGAACATCGTCAATTCTGCTTTCCGGAACATAATCAAGAAGCAATTCAGCTGATTTTCCGTGTGGGTCAACAAATGCAATTCCATTACCATTCTGGATATCTTGAATAGCCATGTTTTCAAGAAGAGTGGATTTTCCTGTTCCTGTTTTTCCTATAACATAAACATGCCTTATTCTGTCCGCCTCTTTTATGCCAAATTTAGTTTTATTATTTCTATAATCCGTTTCAGCAAAATATGTAATTTTATCTCCATTTGCCATTGTGTTAATTATAGAATGTTTAGGAGATAAACTCAAAGAAAAAATCACCAAATCATAAAATCAAAGTTTATAAATAAAAAGAACACCATTTTCGTGGTGTTCTTTATTTTAGAGAACAAAAATCAATACCCCATAAAAATCGTCTTCATTGTTTTTTTTTGTAGCTCTTTTTGTCTTTGTAAATTTTTTTCTACTTTTTTTTGCGAACTTTTGTCTTTTTTCTTTGACTTATCTTTTTGTATAATTTTCATTATATTTCTCCTTTGTTGAAAGATCAGATTTAATTTTTCTAAAATTTATCATATCACCAAAAAGAATATCCGTCAACCTTTTTTGAAATTTAAAATTTCATTGGAAATTAGAAATTAGAAATTATGCTTTATTCTTTCAATAAAGCACTCTCGGTATAAGTATTAGCCGCGTCCCAGAGCATCCATGATGTTAAACCAGAATCATACGTTGCCTGTATCTGCTTTCTAACCATTTCTGCAGTGTATGTCGCACCTAAATCAAAGTCCTGAAGCCATGGTCTTAATTTTTTCACACTTTTGCTTGTTATTTTATCAAACATAGGACTTGTCGTTGCAATTCCAATATTATCCAAATCAACGGCACGTTTAACCGCAAAGTCCATTGAATGTTTAACAACTTCGTATGGATGTGCAGACGGGTTAGAAAAACCTATAAAAGTTTTCGGATAATGAGACGGATAAACCATCGGCGCAACATAATCAAAATATGGTAAAGCTCTTTCTAAAACTTGTCCTATATTTAAATCATCCGAGTTTGTTGTAACCATGCCAAATAAATCCGCTGAGAGTGTCGCTTCGGTTTCTCTGAGTTTGTTGGAAAGATACTTAAAAAATTCTTCTATTACTTTTGCTTTGCCAAGTTCAGGGTCTGCTAAAATTTTTTGTTCACTGAACGGATAATATATATCGTTCATATTTCCGTCCGATGGAAATCTAATGTAATCAAAATTTAATTCATCAAATCCAATTCTATAACTTTCTTTACCTATGTTTATTACATAATCCCAAACTTGTTTTGCTCCTGCATCTAACCAGCTTATTCCCTTATGGTCTTTCCAAACGGAACCATCGCTTGCTTTTTTCACGGCAAGTTCCGGGTGTTTTGAAACAAGTTGCGGGTCTTGAAAAACAGAAATTCTTCCTATAACATAAATATTTTTGTCGTGTAAGATTTTTATAAATTCTTTTATATCCGAAATCCTATTTTCAGACGAACCAACTTCTTTCAAGGCCAGGTCTTCAATTTCAAAAGAAATTTTTCCTGTATAGTCCTTTATATCAATAACGACAGAATTTATCTCTGTCCTGTCAATAATATCAATTATTTTTTTTCTCATACTTGGCGTTCCAGCAACCCAACTTGTCATATAAATGGCCTTGACCTGTTCTGGGGTTTTAACATGAGTGGCAATAAAAACTTTTTTTTGAGGTTCTGTCTTTTTGACTTCCTTATCAATAAAAACACCTGCAATATCATTTGTATTATATTTCGTATATATAAAAAGAGGAATAACAAAATATATTATTACAAAAATAATAAATAAAAAAACCAGCAATATTACAAGTTGGTTTTTAAAAACGGACTTATATGTGTTTTTGAATGACATTTTATATCTTACTTTTCAGTTTCTAAATTATTGTTTTCTCCTGATTGTCCAGTATGCGCAGATATGTCAGATGGGTTTTCTTTTTTTTCTATCACTTTTAATGAAAAAGCATCCTCATTTTTGTGCAATTTAACTTTTATTTTTTCAATTCTTACTCCAATTAATTTAGAAATGACATCATTTAGTGTTCTTTCAGAAAGAAATGACGATAATGCAACCCAAAGTCCTAAAATGATGGTAAAAAAGTATTTCCATCCTGTTGGAATACCCAAAAGTGGAATAAGAAAAATAATAATTCCAAGAGTTATAAATAATTTTCTTTTTTTGTTCATCCCGTTAGAAGTAGGAAATCTTTAGATTTCCGTAATTAATTTTAATAAATAATGACTTTTTGATATTTAACATTCTACTACTTCCCGTGATTATATTAACTGTATGACTTCTAACGGGACGGGTATTATCTATATTATACACTATATAAAATAATTTTCCATATTTATTATCCGCCCATATTTACAATTTATCGCCTGTGACAAACGAATGAATGTAGTAAGCGGATAATTTTTTTGGGACAATTACTACAAACTCACCTTTTATTTTGTCCGGGTTTTGTTCAAAATATTTAAGTAATTCTTCTCCTATCCCTGATATTATTTGTTCATAAATTTTTGTTAATTCACGAGCTAAGATAATTTTATGTTTGTCACCCAGATGCAATTTTAAAGATTCTAATGTTTTTAAAATACGATGAGGCGATTCATAAAATACAACTGTTCTTTTTGATTTGAAAATTTCTTTAAATAATGTCTTCCTGCCTTTTTTGTGTGGTAAAAATCCGAGAAATAAAAAATCTGATGCTGGAACGCCTGAAGCAGAAAGAGCTGTAATAACTGCGCTTGGACCGGGGATTGGAATTATTTGTATATCATCTCCAAATTTTTCTTTAATTTTTGAAACAAGGAGTGAGCCCGGGTCAGAAATGCACGGGGTTCCCGCGTCAGAAACAAGCGCTAGTGTTTTTCCATCTTCAATTAAATCTAAAATTTTATCAATTTTTGATAACTTACTTTGGGAGTGATAACTCATAGTCGGAGTTTTAATTTCATATCTATCAAGTAATTTTTTGGTAACTCGTGTGTCTTCACACAAAACCAAATCAACCTCTTTTAGCGTACGAATTGCCCTAAGAGTTATGTCTTCAAGGTTTCCTATTGGTGTTGCTACTACATAAAATTTCTTCATGGTTTTATTGTTTCTAATATAACATTTTGAAATGGTTTTAGTAAATTATGGAATATAAAAAGTGACATCCTAACTTTGCTATAGCAGAGTTGGGGTGTCACTTTTATTTTTATCTTTTATTTTTATTTTCGTTTAATTTCAAATTTTATAGAACCTCGCCGTATCTCTGCGATAGCAGAGATACGGCGAGGTTCTTAGTAAGTCGGTTACTAAATTTTGTTTTCATACATAGGAATTTCCTATGTATATTTATTTTTAGTAACCGAGTTACTAAATTTTGTATTCTAAAAACCACATATACGCCATGGCGTATATGTGGTTTTTTTTGATTTTAACCTGTTCCGTGATGAGCTTTGCTCTGCTACTGGGATGATTTAGTAATTTTATGATTTTGTGTTTCTAATCTGCGTGCATCTGCGGTTTTATCTGCGTTAATCTGCGACGACTCTTTTGAGTCGTTCTGGTATATGCACCAAAATTTCATAAGGAATGGTTTTGCATTTTTTAGCAATTTTTATAATAGAGTTTTCATCATTACTATTAGAACTTATAACAATAATCTCATCGCCGACAGAAACTTGCTCTATGTTTGTAATATCGATTGTCGTAATATTCATGCTCACAGCTCCTGTAATAAAACAAAAGGAATTTTGGATTTTTAAAAAACCATTATTTGAAAGTCGTCTATCAACACCTTCATAATATCCGACAGGAATTGTCGCAATTTTCATATCTTTTTCTGCTGTAAACGAAGTGTTGTATCCGACTTTATCTCCTTTTTTAATATTTTTTATTAAACTAATAACGGACTTCATCTCCAAAACAGGTTTCAAATTTAATCTATCATCCAGACCTGTATTTATTCCATATAAACCTATTCCTAATCTCATCAAATTTGCGTTTATACTATCTGCAAATAAACTACCAGCTGTTGCTGATATGTGATAATAGATTGTTTCTGGAAAATTTTTTTTCCAAATTTCAACTAGATTGTTCCATTTTTCGATTTGGTTTGTTGTAAAATCAGAATCATCACCGTCTGCATCCGCAAAATGTGAACATATCCCTTCAATAAAAATATTTTTATTATTTTTTATTAGAACGATTGCTTTTTCTATTTCTTTGGGCAAAATACCATTCCTGTGCATTCCTGTATCAAATTTGATATGAAATTTTGTTTTTGTTTTTAAATTTTTAGATATATTTTTTAATTGTTCAAGAGAACCAATTGTAAAAGCCGTGTCTCGCAGTTTGCTATTTAAAATATTTTCTTCTAATGAGTAGCCTATTATTAAAATTTTTGATTTAATTCCCTCATTTCTCAAAATCATTGCTTCATAAAAGGAGTCAACAACAAGGAAAGAAATATTTTCTGAATCTAAAATTTTTGCAATTTCAACAAGTCCGTGTCCGTAAGCATTACTTTTCAATACTGGAGCAACACCAACCGCGGAATTTAATTTTTTAAATTCGTTTAGGTTATGTAAAAGATTTTTTTTGTATATCAAAATCTCAACAAGTGATTTATAATTAAACCTTTTTTGCCTTATTTTTCTGAATAATTTTCTCATTGTGCGCGTGTTATGACTCTCAAGCTACGCTCGCTGGTGATTTTCCATGTTTTATCTTATAAAACATGGAAAATCTTTTCTCGTCATGGACGAAAGCAAAGCAGTTTGCTTTCTCACTTTCACAACTCACTTCGTTCGTTGTGCGCGTGCCAGGACTCGAACCTGGGACCTCAGTCTTATCAGGACTGCGCTCTAACCACCTGAGCTACACGCGCGTTTATTTGCGTGTAGCGAAGGTGATACACCTGCCTGTCCGCCTTTGGCGGAAGCTACACGCGCGTTTTCTTTATTTGGAACAATAAAAATATACCAAAAAACTCGCCTTATGGCGAGTTTTTTGGTTGTTTCTCCTGCCCACTCTATTCTGCGATAGCAGAATAGAGTGGGCACCTATTTTTTATTTTTTATTTAAACACAAAACCACCATTATGGCGGTTTTTACTTCTTTGTTTTTATAATTTCATTAGAAATTTGAAATTAGTTATTAAACATTCCAAATTTTTAAACTCTGTTTAAAAATTTGGCATTACCCTCTCTTTTGTTTCGTTCAACTATCAGTTTCGTATATCTGACCAAACGGATGTACTTTAGGATAGGACATCAGTACCCTTTCTGTTTGTATGTCTATCCGCTTAGAGCGAAAGACACAGAAAATCAACCCTTTAATTTTATCTCCTTGAGAGAGATAAAAGTTTTTTTTTAAAATAATCCACGACCACCTTCCGGTAGCCGTACCTTGTTACGACTTACTCCCTGTCACCGAATTTACCTTAGGCCCAGCTCTTTTGGTACTAATTATTCAAACTTCTCTTTATTCTTTTTTTAAGATGCCCAATAGAAGATCCTTTATGTTTTAACATCCTTTCTCTTTCTACTGCATCTAATTTATTAGAATAACATTCATAATAAACAAGTTTGAATGGTTTGTAATGTTTTGTTGAAATATTTTCACCCAAATTATGCTCTTTAAATCTTCTTCTCAAATCTTCGGTTATTCCGACATAGATGAAATTTTTCTTCTCACTTTTTATAAGATATAAATAAAACATATTTAATATTTTAACAAATTTTAATGCCAAAAGGGCTGGGACTTCGGGTACCCCCGGCTCCCTTGAGTTGACGGGCGAATGTGATAATTAGGTAAATTTCACGTTCCCACGTAGTGTGCGGATTTCCCGCGCTACGCGAGTCCAATAGTTTTTTTATTCATAGATGCTTTCATCGTACGAATTTTTTCTACCCCCTTTTTTGAGAGATGCTCTCCATTTTGAACAAGTTTCGCTATTTTACAAAAAATATCAAAACTTTTTCTTTTTGAAGAACTTTGCAAATTATATTTTTTAAAGAAAGGAATTATAATTTCTAAAATATCTTTTTTAGAAAAAACAGTGTATCTATAACACTGAGAATGGTTTTGTCTTTTTTCTTTTTGAAAATAAACACCGCCACATTTCAAAGTATTTTTTACTTTTTCTAATAATTCTCTGTCTTCTGCACACATTTTTATATGAAAATGTAATTGAACATTCGCACCTGCTTTGTAAGCAGACGAATTTGATACGTTTACATAAAAACATCCTTCACAGTCCGTTAGACCGGTGACATAATCTGCAGAAACTATCGGTTTTGTCCTTCCTGAGCTGTTATAATGTAACGGCTCAGTACTACGACGCTGCTGACTTCCAATTTTTTTTGATTTATTGATATTTTTCATATCTATATTATATATTTTGAGTTAACGCCTCGTCAATATAATAATAAACCTTTTACCTATTTGAAAATTGGATCTCCTCGGGTTACATAAATTTCTATTCCACACATCCTGTGAAGCCTTTTATTGTATTTTCCCTATCCTCACCACCCACTTGATAGGTCAATACGGCTTTTTATTTCACGGGCTATGTTTTGCTTCCAGATCCTTCACCTAAACCCTTACGAATTTGGACTATCTTTCAGCTATGCTCTTTGACGAAAAGAGAAATGGATTTTAACCATTTAGAAAAATGTGCTGCCGAGCGCATTTATTTGTGAGTACAAGGCTCGAGAACGTATTCACCGCAGTATGCTGACCTGCGATTACTAGCGATTCCAGCTTCATGAGGTCGAGTTGCAGACCTCAATCCGAACTGAGGTCGCCTTATGAGGATTTGCTCCGCCTTACGGCATTGCGTCCTTTTGTAGCGACCATTGTATCACGTGTGCAGCCCAGGGTATCAGAGGGTCACGCTGACCTGGCGTCATCCCCACCTTCCTCCCCCGTGAGGGGGCAGTCTCGCCAGACACTTGTAACTGGCAACGAGGGTTGCGTTCGTTACCCCACTTAAGGGAACAATTCAAACCACGAACTGACGACGGCCATGCATCACCTGTCCTAGAGTCTTGCGAGGCCCTCTGTTTCCAGAGGCTTTCACTAGGATTTCTAACCCTGGTAAGGTTCTTCGTTTACCATCGAATTAAACCACATAATCCACTGCTTGTGCAAGTCCCCGTCTATTCCTTTGAGTTTTAGCCTTGCGGCCGTACTTCCCAGGCGGATCTCTTAACGCGTTAGCTAAGCCACTCAGAGGGTCGATACTCCGAATAGCGAGAGATCATCGTTTAGGGCGTGGACTACTGGGGTATCTAATCCCATTCGCTACCCACGCTTTCGTGTTTCAGTGTCAGTAATGCGCCAGTGTGCTGCCTTCGCTTTTGGTGTTCCCCATAATATCAACGGATTTCACCCCTACACTATGAGTTCCATAAACCCTTCACACCCTCTAGTTGTACCGTTTCTTTTGCGGTTCTTCGGTTAAGCCGAAGGTTTTGACAAAAGACTAATACAACCACCTACACACCCTTTACGCCCAATAATTCCGGATAACGCTTGGGGCCTCTGTATTACCGCTCCTGCTGGCACAGAGTTAGGAGCCCCTTATTCATGAGGTAACATCATTCGTGCCTCGCTACCGCTCGCCACTCAAAAAATCAAAATTAAAAAATCAAAATTTAAAATTATTGTGTCCGCCGAAGGCGGACAACTTAATTTATTGCAAATTTTTCAAAAAAAATTTGCACCGCAATTTTGCATTTTGAGATTTACATTTTACATTTTTCGTGTCGAACGAAAGTGAGGCACGACTTTCTCCCTCATAAAAGATCTTTACGTCCCGAAGGACTTCATCAATCACGCGATGTCGCTCCGTCAGGCTTTCGCCCATTGCGGAAGATTCTCGACTGCTGCCACCCGTAGGTGTATGGACCGTGTCGCAGTTCCACCGGTGGAGGTCAGGCTCTCACCTCTCCTAGACGTCATAGCCTTGGTAAGCCATTACCTTACCAACTAGCTGATATCCCGCAGGCCAATCCCAAAGCGATAAATCTTTACCGAGCCCTTTTGTGCAACTCTTATCAATAAAAATGGAATTAAATCTGTTTTTACAACAAAGATAAAATGTCCAAATAAAAGTGGTACAAAAGAGCTCGGACCATCAGGTATTATTCCGCCTTTCGACGGATTATCCCTGACTTTGGGGGTCGTTCCTACGTGTTACTACCTCGTTTGCCATGTTTTCTCGCCTCCGGCGAGAACGCTGATGTTCGCAGATGGGCTCGCTTTCGCTCGCCTTCGCAGATGTTCGCTGATATTAAATAATATATCTGCGTTAATCTGCGTTTTTTATCCCGCCTTGGCGGGATAAATCTGCGTTAATCTGCGGTCTTGTCGGAGACAAGATACATTCGACTTGCATGCCTAATCCACATCGCCAGCGTTCATCCTGAGCTAGAATCAAACTCTAATTTAAATACCTTGCGAAATGAGACAAGCTCAAATTCCAAGATAAAGTTGAACGAAACAAAAGAATTGGTAATTTAAAACAATTCATTTATTTCAAAAAATATTTCTAAAAAATAGACAGGTTTCTATATTCTTATTTCAAGGTTCTTATCGTTCAGACAACTAAACCCCAGTCGTAATTTTGCGAAAAGAATTCGGTTAAATATTTATTTTAAACTTCAAATATTCAATTCGATAAATAATGCTTCGCATGTGAGGTAGGTGCCATTCGCACACGCATTATTTTTATTATTCTTGTGGCAAAATTACAGCTGGACTCTGTTAAAATATAATCGCTTTGCTTTTTATTTTAACGAGAAAGCCACTTTCAGTAAGGCTCAATTATATACAACTATTACAAAAAAGCAAGAAAACAATAAAGCAGAAAAACAAGCTTAAAATAAGGATAAAATTACCCAGCACTTATTTTGTTATACAAAATAAGTGCTGGGTTGACAAAATTATTCAATAGTATATAATATACAAGAAAATTAGTTCTATAATAAATCAAAAATATCAATTTCCTTGGAGGAAAAAATGAAACTTTTCAAAAATATCACCAGTTTTATAGGCCTTATTGCCTATAAATATTTGATTATATTTTTTTGTATTTGTCTTGTTTTTGGATGTTCTTTGATTATGATTTCTTTTGCTATTAAAGATCTTTACTCATTTTGGTATTTATTGGCTTTGTTTGGATTTCTTTTTCTTGTGTTGTTTTTAACCGGGATGGAACGTTCAGGTACAGATAATTATAGAGTAATGATTTTTATAGCTAAAAAGCTACACGATGAAATTAGTAATTCTAACCTGATATTAAAAGTACTGATATCAGACAAATTATATCGATTAATTCAAAACATTGAAGCTACAAAAAATCCGACTGTGTTAAATACGTGGGTTGTCAGAATTGAACATTACAAAAAAAATAGCGAGGAGATTGCAAATTTAGAAAAAATTTTAAAAACTGCACCCAAAAAAATTGACGAATTGAAAGATGAGATAAGTAAGTTTCAATCTTATCTCCATGAACACCGATAATGTTTATAAAAACCCTCGACGCTCGTCGGGGTTTTTATTTTTGTCTTAGGGTCGCCATATCTCTGCGATAGCAGAGATATGGCGACCATTCTCCTCTTTTTAATTATTTTAATAAACTCACACATACACTGTGGCGTATATGTGAATTTTTGCTTTCTTGTTTTCTTGTTTTCTTATTTTCTTGATTTCTTGATTTCTTGATTTCTTGTTTTCTTGATTTCTTGATTTCTTGATTTTATGATTTAGTGATTTGATGATTTTTTGCCCACATTTAAACTTATCTGCGTTCATCTGCGATTTTTTATCTGCGTTAATCTGCGTCTAAAGATACTCAAACTCCTTAAAAACATCCTCGTATAAAGACACAATTCTTTTCGCTTCCCTTTGTGTTATCGTAAAGTTTGAACCCTCGTGAGCAATAGAATTACGAAATTTGTGCGCTTCCCACGCTTTGTCTAAAGTATTAAAGTCACTTTTTTCAACGGCTTTTAATTTTTCCCCAATATTTTCTTGTTGATATCCTATTTTGGTTAACATTTCGCCAAGAATTATATCCGCTTCAAGTATTGCCAGTTTCCAATCATTTTCATTTGTAGAATCTATATGTTTCTTTATTTGCGCCCATCTTTGATTTGTTGGATTACCCTGAAAATCGAGTAGTGTTTTTTCCGTGAGTTCATCTAATTTTATTTTTTCTTCCGTTCTTATTTGCTTTATTCTATTAACCGCATAAACAATTCCAACAAGAAGTGCTAAAGAAAAAATTGCGGCAAATATTTTATAAATTCCCCAAAATTTCAAAAAATACTCATAGGCAATTTTGTAATGCCCCACGTCAAATAAAAGGAGATAAATTAATCTAAAAATATATTCAATATTTAAAAAATCAATTGAGGGCATAAGTGATAAATTACAAATTACAAGCACCAAACCATCATTTCTCTATGGCAGAGAAATTGGAAATTGGAAATTATTTTAACATATATCTATTCTACATTAAAATTTCATTTTTCTCCAAGAAAATTTTTACTTATTTCAAACAAAACATCTTCTCTCGTGTGTGAAGCGATTATTTGTAATCCGAGCGGAAGCCCACTTTCAAAATTTCCGTCTGGTTTTTTATTTGAAGGAATTGAGATTGCCGGCAATCCTGCGTGGTTTGCTGGACCTGTAAAAATATCTTCTAAATACATTTTAATCGGGTCATTTATTTTTTCTCCTATTTTAAACGCAGGACCAGTTGTTGTGGGCGTAATTATTGCATCAACTTCTTTAAATGCTTCCTCAAAATCTTTTTTTATAAGCTCACGAACAGTTTGAGCCTTGTTGTAATAAGCATCATAATATCCAGCCGATAAAACATATGTTCCAATAATAATTCTTCTGCGAACTTCTTTCCCAAATCCAGCCCCGCGAGTTTTGAAATAATCATCAATTCCGTTTTTGCCGTTTTCGTGTAAACCATATCTCACGCCATCAAACCTTGCTAAGTTTGCCGACGCTTCGGCCGGAAGAAATATATAATAAGCAGGAACTGCATATTTAATGTTTGGTAAGGAAATTTCTTTAATTTTATATCCCAGTTTTTCTAATTTTTTTACAGATTCATTGAAATTATTTTTTGTAAAATTATCTAATCCATCTATTTCGTTTACAAAACTCGGCACTCCAATAGTTTTTTCTTCTTGATTTTGTGATTTAGAGATTTTATGATTTTGTGATATTGATGTGCTATCCAATTCATCTTTACCTTTTATAATATTAAAAATAATTTCAACATCACTTACTGTTTTTGCAATTGGCCCAATAACATCAAGTGAGGAACCGAGCGCAATCAAACCATTTCGCGACACAGAACCATAAGTTGGTTTTAAACCAACAAGACCACAAAACGAAGATGGTTGTCTTATTGAACCCGCCGTATCAGAGCCGAGAGCCCCCAAACAACTATTCATCGCAACAGCAGACGCAGAACCGCCAGATGAACCGCCAGGGACCCTTTCTGTATCTAGTGGATTTCTTGTGACACCAAAAGCAGATGTTTCTGTTGAAGAACCCATCGCAAATTCATCCATATTTGTTCTTCCTAAAAACACAGCACCTGCATTTTTCAATTTTTCTATAACAGTTGCGTCATATGTTGCGGTATATCCTTCAAGAATTTTTGAACCGGCAGAAACTTTTTTACCTTTTATAAGAATGTTATCTTTTATCGCCAAAGGAATTCCTGTAAGTTCTGTGCAATTCCCTTCTTTTATTTTTTTATCAGCTTCGTCCGCCTGTTTAAGAGCACTTTTTTCAAATACTTCAAGATACGCATTTATATTTTTATTTTTTTCTTTAATAATTTTCAAACATTCTTTAGTTAATTCTTCCGAAGAAAAATCTCCATCTATAAGATGTTTATGCGCTTCTTTTATGTTTTTTGGCATTTGAAATTTCATTAGTAATTATCTCCCTTCGGGATATCTGCCATAGGCAGAGAAATTAAAAATTTTTAGAGTATTTTTTTTACCTTAACATATTTATTTTCTTTATTTGGCGCTTCGTTTAATAAATCATCGCTAAATTCCCCACCTTCGTGCGGATTTTCATCTTCTCTCATTACATTTCTTAAATTTTTATCTGCGCCTGCCCCGTAGCCAGAGTATAGCTCTGTGGTACTGGGGTTAATCTGCGTTATCTGCCCAATATAATCAAGAATTGAGTTTATATCTTTGCCTAAACCACCAAGCTCTTCCTCGGATATTTCAATCCTTGCAAGTTTTGACAATTTTTTTAATTCTTCGTTTAAAATCATGACATTATATTAACATTTTTATGCTACTTATATAAACATTGACCTACCAAAATATTGAGTGTATGTTGTAGTAGAATAAACTAGTTTTTTAAAATAAAGGAGAATTTCCAATGGAAAAAAGAAAGATTCTTAGAAACGTAACAATTGTTGGACTTTTATTTGGTTTAGCGTTTTGGATTTGTTTTTACTCAAATCTGATTTTTAAAAATACTGAACCCGGTTTTACAGTTGTTCCTGAAATATTTTTCGCTTTGATGTTCATATTATTTTTTGGAATGGAATTTTACGATATAACCAAATGGTATATCAAGCGAAAAGGAAAAAATGGATCGAGATGGATGATGATTTCCTTATTTTTTCTTAATTTGTTCGTATTATCATCTTGCGTGTTCATCATTTGTGTATCGGTAGGAATAATTTTAAAGGGATATCTTCCCAAAAATAATCCACTAGAAAAGATGACAATTTTATGGATATTATTAAATTTGTGGCCACTTCTAGTTTTTATAGGTTCACAAAAAATAATCCAGGAACATAATACATCTGAATCTTGAAATTCGGTCTGTCATTTTTGGCAGACCTTTTTATTTTCCAAAAAATAAGGAGTGGAACGACTATATTTTTTGAGAATCCAGCACCACTTTTCTAGAAAAAACAAAGCATAGTAAAACTAGAAAATAGTCACTGGGCTTTAAATTAGACCAAAGTTTATTATAAAAAAGTGGTGCTGGGTAAAATAACAAGCGAAGCGATTATGTTTTGAGTAGTTTTAAAAATTCTTTTTCACTTAAAATTTTAATTTTAAGTTCTTTTGCTTTATCATATTTTGAGCCAGGATCGGCACCAGCAACAACATAATTTGTATTCTTCGAAACAGAAGAAGAAATATCTCCATCTAATTCACGAATTTTTGCTTTTGCATCGTCTCTAGACATTGCCGAAAGAGACCCTGTTAGAACAAATATTTTTCCAGCAAATTTTCCTTGTACTTTTTTAACTTTTAAATTTTCAACTTCTACATATTCAAGTAATCTTTGAACCAATTCAAAATTATTCTTATTTTTAAACCATTCATAGATTGATTCCGCTGATTTTTCTCCTATGCCATAAATATTTTGAAGGTCTTCTTTTTTTGTTTTTATTATCTTATTCAAACTACCAAACCCTTGTGCGAGAACATTCGCTGTTTCCTCCCCTATAAAATCTATTGATAGCGATGTCAAAAATCTTGCCACAGTAATTTTTTTTGCTTTTTTGATGGCCTCAATCAAATTATCAACTGATTTTTCTGCAAATCTTGGTAAATTAAGCAGGTCTTCTTTTCTAAGTTTGAAAATATCATCAAAGGAATTGATTAGACCATTTTCCATCAATAAATCCACAATTTGTGGTCCCATTCCATCAATATTAAAACATTTTTTTGAAACAAAATAATGTATTTTTTTAGAAAGCAATGAAAAAGAGTTTTTATCAGTACATCTGTAAGCAACTTGCCCTGGAATTTTTTCAATTTTTTCATCTCCGCCACATCCAGAAATCTTTGGTGGAAAAATGAACGGTTTTGAATCTTTTTTTCTTAAATCCAAAACAACAGAAATTATATCTGGGATAACATCTCCCGCTTTTTGTATAATTATAGTGTCCCCAATTCTAACATCCAATCTTTTTATTTCGTCCTCATTGTGAAGGGTCGCTCTAGACACAAGAGACCCGGCAATTCTAACTGGTTCTAAAACAGCAACCGGGGTTATTACACCTGTTCGTCCTATTTGAAAAATAATATCTTTAACAAGTGTCGTTGTTTGTGTTGCTGGAAATTTATATGCAACTCCAAATCTTGGAGATTTTGCTGTGTACCCCAAAGCTTTTTGTGTTTGATTATTATTAATTTTCAAAACTATTCCGTCAATTCCATAGTCCTGTGTGTGTTTTTCTTTTGACCATTTTTTATAAAAATCTTCAATTTCATTTATGTTTTTACAAAGTTTAAAATTTGGATTCACATTAAAACCTAACTCTTTTAAAAATTCCAATTCTTCTTCCTGTGTCTCTACTTGATTTTTTGTCTCCCTGCGGGAGATCCCCAGTAGGGGGACTTTCTTGTTTTCTTGTTTTATTGAGTCCACGTCATATGTAAAAAAATTGAGATTTCTTTTGGCAACTATTTTGGAATCCAATTGCCTTATTGAACCGGCTGCGGCGTTTCTTGAATTAGCAAAAATGGGTTCGTCTTTCTTTTTTCTTTCTTTGTTTATTCTTTCAAGTTCTTTCTCTGATAACCAACACTCTCCTACAACAATAATATTTATTGGTAATTTAAGTTTCAAAGGAATATTTTTTATTGTTTTTATATTTTGTGTTACATCTTCGCCTAAAATTCCATCCCCACGCGTTGCACCCGTTTTAAGAATTCCTTTTTTATATGTAAGAACAATTTTTAAGCCATCTATTTTTAATTCACAAAGATATTCAACCTTAAAATTATTTTTTGTCCCTTTTTGAATAAATCTTTTTATTTTTTCATCCCATTTTTTTAACTCCTCAAAATTAAATATATTATCAAAAGACCACTGTTTAACAACGTGTTTTGTCTTTTTAAATTCGTCTAATACTTTTGAACCAATCCTTTGGCTTGGGCTTAATGAAGATTTAAACTGAGGATATTTTTCTTCCAACTCAACCAATTTTTTCATTAAAGAATCATATGCTTCATCAGAAATTTCTGCAGTGTCTTTTTCGTGATACATTTCAGAGTGATATTCTACAACTTTTCTTAGATTTTCTATTTTTTCTTTAATTTTTTTTTCTTTTAACATTTTATTCTTTTTAATTTTGTGATTTTGTGATTTTCTGATTTTCTGATTTTCTGATTTTCTGATTTTCTGATTTTCTGATTTTCTGATTT
>ERZ1292623.2033-Hain-H51-01um-R1-2033-length-18686-cov-9_pt1 | contig 18686 bp, 22 predicted proteins | sample MGYA00564398_ERZ1292623 | MGnify/ENA primary metagenome ERZ1292623 (study PRJEB36523, sample SAMEA6512633) | groundwater metagenome | collected 2019-01-07 | study: AquaDiva: Metagenomics assemblies of 32 groundwater samples | reverse complement strand
GATTCTGATATGAATTATAAAGATTTAGTAAAAGTTTGGAAAGAATTTAAATTAAAAGGTATTGTAGTTTGTGAAAGCCCGAATATAGAAAGAGATGCTTTATTATTAAAAGAAACTTATTATAAAAGGTAAAATGGAACATTTAGCAATAATGCGTAAATCTTGGAATCTAACCCATAAAATTCTAACAGGAGAGAAGAAAATAGAATCTAGGTGGTATAAAAATAAATATCCTCCATGGGATAAAATTAAAGAAAATGATATTGTTTATTTTAAAAATTCTAATGAACCTGTGAAAATAAAAGCCGGGGTTGATAAAGTAATCCAATTTGATAACCTAGATCCAGTTAAGATTAGAAAAATTTTAGATAAATATGGTGGGAATGATGGTATCGAAGCAGATAAAATAGATTATTTTTATTCAATGTTTAAAGATAAAAAATATTGTTTATTAATATTCTTAAAAAATATTATTGAGATAGAACCTTTTAATATAAATAAGAAGGGCTTTGGTATTATGAGTTCTTGGATAACTCTAGATGATATTAACAAAATTAAAATTATAAAATAAAAAAAGTTTATAAATAAGTTCTTACATTAAAATTTCAATGGAAAAGAGGTATTTAACATTACAAGAGGCTGAATCTTTAATACCAGCTATAGAAAAAAGATTAACGAGATTAATACAATTAAATAAAACATTAGTAATGCTCAATTCTATTGAGATAAATTATGAAGATGAATTTCAATTTATAAAAAATGAAATAAGCTCAAGGAAAGTTACACATAAATTATATAATGAATTTTATACATTACTAGAAGAAATATTAAATTATGGTGCTATAGTTAAAGATTTAGATATTGGGTTAGCAGATTTTTATTCTATACATAATGGAAAAGAAATTTTATTATGCTGGCGTTTAGGTGAAGAAAAAATAAAATATTGGCACGAATCTGATTCTGGTTATGATCAAAGAAAGCCAATCGATTTATTAAAAAATGCTTAAATTTTTATAACTGTTTATTTTTACATTCTAATTATGAACATACTAGAAGAATATAATAAAAGAAAAAATATTATTAAAAAAAGGTTAGAAGATTTTAAAAATGTAAAAAAAGAAGATTATTTTTATGAGGTTTGTTTTTGTATTTTAACTCCACAAAGTTCTGCTAAACAATGTTGGAAAGCTATTTTATTATTAAAAGAAAATGATTTTTTAAATAAAGATATTAACCCTTTAAACTATTTAATTGATAAAATAAGATTTCATATTAATAAAAGTAAGTATCTAATTGAATTTAAACAAAAATGGCATTTAATACAAAAAAAATTAGATGAAATTAAAAATGCTAAAGAATTACGCGAATTCTTAGTAAAAAATGTTAAAGGTTATGGGTATAAAGAAGCTTCACATTTTTTACGCAATATAGGTTATAAAAACTTAGCAATCTTAGATAGACATATTTTAAAAAATTTATATAGACTAAATATAATAAATGAATTACCAAAAACATTAACTAAGAAAAAATATTTTGAGATTGAACAGAAATTTATTGATTTTAGTAAGAAAGTAAATATTGATATGGATGAATTAGATTTATTATTTTGGAGTCAAGAGACAGGAGAAGTATTTAAATAAATTTTATAAATAGCTAATTTCTTCTATAATTATGGCTATTTCATTAAAGAGGTTTAGATTTAAAACTATAAGCATATTACTTTTTATTGGTTTAATAATCTCAATTTCAAATGGTTTATTTAATACAATATGGGCTTTATTTTTGGATAGTTTTTTACATAATGAATCTTATGTAGGATTGTTTTCAACATTAATTAGTATAGTAGCTTTAATCTCATTTGTAATATTTATTCCAATAATTGAGAAATATCAAGAAAATAAAGTATATATTTATTCTTTAGCGTTTTCAATTTTTATTTTATTTTTATATTCAATAACTAAATCAATTTACTTAGTATTTGTTTTAGCTTTAATTTACATTATGTTTGGTGTTTTAAGAGCAGAATCTTTTGGTATAATGTACAGAAATGAGTCAAAAACAAAGGCTCTTGGTAAAAATGAAGGTTTGGTTTATACTTTATCAAATCTTGGCTGGTTATTAGGACCATTACTTGGAGCGTTTTTATTAAGAATTTATGATATTCCACAAATATTTTCAGTAGCAGCTTTATTAGCATTTATTGCATTATTAATATTTATCTTATATAAACATAAAGCAAGAAAATATAAAATAAAATATAAACTGCTAGAGAATCTAAAATTATTTTTTAAAAATCAAGATTTAAGGCATTTATATTTAGCTGGTATTGGGATATCTATATGGTGGGGCTTTATTTTTATTTATATACCATTACACATGGTTAGAAATGGTATTGAAAAAAGTCAAGTTGGTATATTTTTCTTTTTATTAATATTACCATTATTAATGGAGTACATAATAGGTAAAAAATCTGATAAACTAGGATCTAAACCATTTATTAGCTCAGGCTATTTTATAATAAGTATATTTGCAATAATTGCGTTTATTATGAATAATATTTATTTAGTATTACTAGCTGTAATATTAGCAAGTTTTGGAGCTGCTTTCATTGAGCCAACAAAAGAAATTAACTTTTTTAAATTAATCAATAAAAAAGAAGAAGAAAGGTATTATGGGATTTATTTAACAAATATTGAAGTCGGTTTATTACTAGGAAAGCTTATTCCAGCTTTATTATTGTTTATAATGCCGTTTAATTACATTTTCATAATTTTAGCTATTCTTATGTTTATTTTTGGGCTAATTAGCTTAAATCTAAAAAATGTTTAATATGGCAAATCAAAATATTTTCTCGATATACTAAAATGAGTACGAAAATAGCTTTAAAACAATTAAGGGAATTAAATAAAAGAGCTTCTAAAATTAGGTTGGCTGCTGAAAAATGGGATGAAAAATGGAAAACACTTATAGTTACTATTTTATCAGCTCGTACTAGAGATGAAAAAACAATTCCTATTGCAATAAAATTATTTAGTAAATATAATAAATTAGAAAAATTAGCTAAAGCAAAGTTAAAAGATGTTAAGAAAGTAATAAAGCAAATTAATTTTTATAAAAATAAATCAAAAAATATTATTAAATGTTCTAAAATGCTTGTTAAAAAGTATAAAGGAAAAATACCCACAGACTTTAATAGATTAATTGAATTACCTGGTGTAGGAAGAAAAACAGCAAATGTATTTCTTTCTGAGCAAGGTTATGATGCTATTGGAATAGATACACATTGTGCGTATATCTCGAGAAAATTAGGATGGACTAAAAACATGAAACCTGAAATAATTGAAGATGATTTAAAAAAATTATTTCCAAAAAATTATTGGAAAAAAGTTAATCCAATTTTAGTTAGATTTGGTAAAACTTATACTAGTAGAAAAGAAAAAGATAAACTTTTAGAAAATATTAAGCAAAAGTTTAAATAAACTAAATTTATTAATAAATTAAAAGAGGTGATAATTATTAAAGCTCAAGTTTCTATGGAGTACTTGGTAATAGCAGGAGTTGTTTTAATTATTTTAATACCATTAACATTGCTTTATTTTAAATATACTAGCGAAAGTAGTTATGCTATTGCAACAAGTAAAGTAGATGCTATTGCAAATGAAATTAGTAGAGCTGCAAATGATGTTTATGCTTTTGGTAGAGATTCTCAATTAACAATAGAAGCAGATTTTCCAGATGGTATACAACAGCTTGAATTTAGAAATAATGAAATAATATTTACTATCTTAGATAAGCAAGGTAAAACAAGTGAGATAGCAAAAGTTTCCGATGCCACATTCTCACCAGCAATATATCAAATATTTCAAGGAAGGAAAAAAATTATTGTTAAATCTCTTGGTACACAAGTTCAAGTTACAATACAATGAAAAAATCTCAAGTTTCAACAGAGTTTTTATTTTTTGTGGGCATAGCTATGGTAATTTTAATGATTTATTTATTTATTAGCTCGAATTATTTTGATATCATAGCTAGGAGAAAAGATAATATTGCAGCACAAAATTTACTCGAGCAAACTAGAAATGAAATTAATTTAGCTGCTCGTGTAGAAAATGGTTATACTAGAACAATTACTTTACCAGAAAATATAAATGGAGAAGCTTATGAGATTGATATACTAAATAGGGAAATTTATATTATCTTTAAGGGCAATAGTTATAGTAAATTATTAGCAACAGATGTTAATGTAAATGGCGTTTTAGCTCCTGGTAAAGATTTAACAATAACTAAATTAAATAATGAGGTTGAGGTTAAAGCTTAATAAACAATAATATTTAAAAACTAAAAATTTTATTCTTTATTATCCCCGTTTAGCTCAATGGTAGAGCATTCGGCTGTAGATAATCTCACTGTTTGACTTAAAGCTAAAAAGCTAAGAATGAAAAACAGACAGCTGAACCCGAAAGATAAAATTTATCCGGGCAAGGTTGCTGGTTCGAATCCGGCAACGGGGATTTATTTTTAAACAACAAAATTTAAAAACAAACTAAAATTCTTAGTTTTAGGCTTCGATAGTCTAGCGGTTAGGACTCTACCCTGTCACGGTAGCAACCCGGGTTCGAATCCCGGTCGAGGCGCTTACATCATAAAAAACAAAAACTTTATATAGGGGAAATTCAAAATTTGAAAACCAAAAAGCTTATAAATCATTTAAATGCCAACAACAATATATCAAAAATAAGCAATCTTTCTAAAATGAATGCAGGGGAAAAGAAAATTACAACTCACCACAATTCAATTTTTATTAAACTTGCTAGAGCTATCTTTTTTTACATTAATTTCATTATTAATTAGGAAGATTGCTGTTAAAAATAAAAATATCGACGACGGGCCGGTAGCTCAGCTTGGTAGAGCACCTGCCTTTTAAATCTCAAGGAAAGCAGGTGGTCATGGGTTCAAATCCCATTCGGCCCGCTATGCTCAAAAAATGGAAGAAGAAATAAAAGTTGAAAAACATGTTTATGTACCAGAGCATGTAAAATTAACAGAAGAAGACTCTGAAGAATTATTAAAGCATTACAACGTTGCTAGAAAACAATTACCCAGAATTTTAAGAGAAGATCCTGCATTAACTAAATTAGATGTTAAAAAAGGTGACATCATTAAAATTATTAGAAGAAATAATATGCATGAAACTTATTTTTATAGGGTGGTAATATGAACATTTATAGAAATTTAATAAAAAATTATTTTGATAAACATTCTTTAGTAGAGAGTAATATAGAAAGCTATAATCATTTTCTTGAGAAGAGAGTACAAGAAATTGTTAACGAAACCCAAGAAATTATTCCTACAATTATTCCTGCAGAAGTTAAAGATTTTAAGATTAAACTTGGCAAAATTAGGATAGAAAAACCACAAATTGTAGAGGCAGATGGTAGTAAAAGAGATATATATCCAATGGAAGCAAGATTACGTAAATTAACTTATTCTGCCCCAATTTATTTAAGCGTTTCAGCATATATGGACGGTATTGAACGTGAACAATTTGAAGCTTTAATTGGCAAAATCCCAGTAATGGTCAAATCTAAATATTGTCATTTACATGGATTAAGTAAAGAAAATTTAATTGCTCATAATGAAGACCCAAATGATCTAGGAGGCTATTTTATATTAAATGGTAATGAACGTGTGCTAATTATTGTAGAGGATTTAGTTTCCAATAAATTATTTGTTGAAAAAAGCTCTGTAGGTCCAAGTAAATATGTTGGAAAGATTTATTCTGAAAGAGGTGCTTATAGAATTCCTCATACAATTGAGCAAATGAAAGATGGACTAATTTATTTAACATTTACAAGATTTAAACGTGTATCGATTATAGCTATAATTAAGGCTTTGGGTTTATCAAAAGATCAAGATATTACAAATACTATTTCTGAAGAAAAACAATATGATGATATTTTCATTAATCTTTATGAAACTATTGACTTAAAAACACAAGATCAAATTTTAGATTTCTTATCAAAGAAAATTGGATTAACACAAAATAGAGATCAAAAATCAGAAAAAATAACTGATTTAATTGATAAATATTTACTTCCTCATCTTGGAATAAGTGCAGAAGATAGAATCTATAAAGCATATAACCTTTGTAAGTATATTAAGAAATTCTTAATGGTAGCAAGAGATGGAAAACAATTACCAGATAAAGATCATTATATGAATAAAAGATTAAAGTTAAGCGGGGATTTATTAGCAGATTTATTTAGAGTTAATTTACGTGCATTAGTGCAAGATATTTTATATAATTTCCAAAGATTAGTTAAAAGGGGCAAGTTCCAATCACTTAAAATTATTATAAGAGATCAATTACTTACCTCTCGTATCAAGAGTGCAATGGCAACTGGTGCATGGGTTGGTGGCAGAAAAGGAGTAAGCCAAAATATAGATCGTACAAATTTTATTTCAACCTTTTCACATTTACAAAGAGTTGTTTCATTATTATCAACATCACAAGAAAATTTTGAAGCTCGTGCCTTGCATCCAACACATTGGGGCAGATTATGCCCTGTTGAAACTCCTGAAGGTACTCCAATAGGATTAAGAAAAAATCTTGCTTTACTAACAAAGATTTCACAAGAGGATGTTGCTGAAGATAAAATAAGAAAATTATTAGAAGGATGTGGATTGAAAAATGTTTGATGTTTATATAAATGACAAATATATTGGAAAAGCAGATAATGCTAGTGAGTTTATTAACAATGTAAGAGAGAAAAGAAGAACTGGTAAATTACCTAGTAACTTAAATATTATGTATGATCAAGATTTTAATGAGATTTATTTAGAAAGTACAACAGGAAGAGCAAGACGCCCATTAATTGTTGTACAAAATAGTAAACCATTATTAACAAAAGAGCATATTGAAAAATTAATAAATAATGAATTAACATGGGATGCATTACTTAAACAAGGTGTTATTGAATACTTAGATGCTTTAGAAGAAGAAAATGCTTTAATTGCTTTAAATGAAAAAGATTTAACTGAGAAACATACGCATCTTGAGATAGACCCATTAGTTATATTAGGATTAACAACGTCTTTAATTCCTTACTCAAATTTTGGAAGTTCTTCAAGATTAATAAGGGGTAGTAAAATCCAGAAACAAAGTCTAGGATTGTACACAAGTAATTTCCATTTACGTATGGACACAGATGTTAGCATACTTCATTATCCTCAACGTCCAATAGTTAAATCATTTATGCATGATGTACTCGAGTATGATAAACATGCTGCTGGTCAAAATGTTACAATAGCTTTAATGAGTTTTGAAGGTTATAACATGCAGGATTCAATTATATTAAATAAAGGTTCTATACAAAGAGGATTAGCAAGATCAACTTACTTTAGGCCATATGAAGCAGAAGAATTACGTTATTCTGGTGGTTTAGTAGATGAAATTATAATTCCAGATAAAGAAGTTAAAGGCTATAAATCAGAGCATGACTATAGATTATTAGAAAAAGATGGTATAGTATATAATGGAGCTTTGGTAAATGCAGAAGATGTTGTCATTGGTAAAACAAGTCCGCCAAGATTTTTAGGAGGATTAGAGGAATTTAGCTTAACAGCTTCAACAAGAAGAGAAAGTTCTGTTAGCATTAAACATGGTGAAGGGGGAATAGTAGATGATATTATTATTACAGAAAATGAAGAAGGTAATCAAATTGTACAAGTTAGGATTCGTGATCAAAGAATTCCTGAAATAGGTGATAAATTTGCAAGCAGACATGGTCAAAAAGGAGTTATTGGTATGCTTATTCCACATGAGAATATGCCATTTACAGCTTCTGGAATTATTCCCGATATAATATTTAGTCCTCATGGTATTCCAAGTAGAATGACAATAAGCCATTTAATTGAGGTTATTGCTGGTAAAGTTGGTGCATTAAACGGTAATTATATAGATGGTACAACATTTAGCACAATGGATGAAAAAGAACTAAGAAAAATGTTAGTTGAGCTTGGATTTAGAGAAAACGGTACAGAAACAATGTATAACGGCATGACTGGCGAGCAATTTAAAGCTAAAATTTACATTGGTAATATGTATTACTTAAAACTAAAACATATGGTTGCTAATAAATTACACTCAAGAGCTTCTGGAAGAATACAATTATTAACAAGACAACCAATTGAAGGAAGAGCTCAGGGTGGTGGTTTAAGATTAGGAGAAATGGAAAAGGATTGTTTGGTAGCTCATGGTGCATCATTATTATTAAAAGAAAGATTTGACTCAGATAAAACAATAATTCATGTTTGTGAAAGCTGCGGAATGTTAGCTGTGCATGATTCATTGCATGATAAAAGTTTTTGTATGAGATGTGGAAGCAATACAGAAATCACCCCAATAGAGATTAGTTACGCATTTAATTTATTATTAAATGAGCTAAAAGCCATGTGTGTATATCCTAAATTAGTATTAGGGAGCAAGTACTAAAATGCAACCTTACATTTATAAAAAAATTGATAAGATTGTTTTTGGCTTACTTTCACCAAAGATAATCAGGAAAATGGCATCTACTAAAATTGTAACCGCTGAACTTTATGATAAAGAAGGTTATCCTGTTGATGGTGGCTTAATGGACATACATCTTGGAGTAATTGATCCAGGATTAAGATGTAAGACATGTGCTGGAAAATTAAAAGAATGTCCTGGTCATTTTGGTTATGTTGAATTAGCACGTCCTGTAGTTCATGTTTTATATGCAAGAAAGATTTTGGTATTATTAAATAGTATTTGTAGAGAGTGTGGAAGAATATTAGCAAGAGAAGAAGAAATGAAAGAAAAAAATTTGAAAGGAGTTGCGTTAATAAAATACTTAAAGGCTGTTAAGAAATGTCCTCATTGCCAAGCTAAACAATTTAAAATAATGATAGAAAAACCCACAACATATATTGAAGAGGATAAACGCATTAGTCCAATAGATATAAGATCTAGATTTGAAAAAATTCCAGATTCTGATATTGAATTACTCGGGATAAATCCTAAGTATGCACGTCCTGAATGGATGATTTTAACTATCTTGCCTATTCCTCCTGTAACAACTAGGCCAAGTATAACATTAGAAACAGGTGAAAGAAGCGAAGATGATTTAACTCATAAATTAGGAGATATAGTAAGAATAAATCAAAGATTATTTGAAAATATAAATGCAGGTGCACCTGAAATTATTATAGAGGATTTATGGGATTTATTGCAATATCATGTTACAACTTACTTTGATAACGAGATTACTCAAGTACCTCCTGCTAGGCATAGATCTGGGCAACCATTAAAAACTTTAGGCGAGAGAATAAAAAGTAAAGAAGGACGCTTTAGACATAATTTAGCTGGTAAAAGAGTTAATTTTGCAGCTCGTACTGTTATAAGTCCAGATCCTAAAATAGAGTTTAATGAAGTTGGTGTACCTTTCGTTGTTGCAACAGATTTAACTGTACCAGAAAGAGTAACGGAATGGAACATAGAATGGCTTAAGAAATTTGTTGAAAATGGTCATAGTAATTATCCTGGTGCAAATTATATAATCTCACCAGATGGAAAAAAGAAAAAAATTACAGAAGATACAAAAAAACAAATTCTAGAGGAATTAAAACCAGGTTATATTGTTGAAAGGCATTTAATGGATGGCGATATTTGCGTATTTAACAGACAACCTAGCTTACATAGAATGAGTATAATGTGTCATAAGATTAAGGTATTACCTGGAAAATCATTTAGATTAAATCCAGCTGTTTGTACTCCATATAACGCAGACTTTGATGGTGATGAAATGAATTTGCATATTCCACAAAATGAAGAGGCAAGAGCAGAAGCTGAAATATTAATGCAAGTTCAAACTCATATCATTACGCCAAAAAATGGGTTAAATGTTGTTGGTAGTTTACATGATGCTATTACAGGCAATTATTTATTAACAAAAGGGCTTGAGTTTAAGAGGGAAGTTGCAATTCAAATTCTTTATTCAATTGGTGTAACTGATTTTTCTGGATTAAAGAAGGGTAAAATTGTAACAGGAAAAGATATTTTCTCAGCTATATTGCCAAATGATTTTGATTTTATTGGATCAACAAAAAATGATGAAAATGTTGTAATCAAGAAGGGTAAATTAATTGAGGGATATATTGATAAAGCAACTATTGGTGAAGAGAATGGAACTTTAATTCGTGCCATATATAAACAATATGGTGAAGATGTTGGATTAGATTTAATGGGAAAAATCTTTAAACTTGGAATTGAGGTTTTACTTAGAATAGGGTTTACGACTTCTATTGAAGACACAGATTTGCCAGAGTCATTGCTTGTAAAAAACCAAGAAAGAATTCAAGAAACAGAAAAGGAAATAGAAACATTAATTAAAGAATATAAAACTGCTAAATTAAAAGCTTTGCCAGGAATGACTGTTGAACAAACTCTTGAAAATATGATATTACAATTATTAAATAAATTAAGAGATAAAATTGGGGAATCTGTTTATGAAAATGTTTCTGATATAAATTCAACTGTATTAATGGTAAGAAGCGGTGCAATGGGTAATTTCTTAAATCTTGCACAAATGGCAGCTTTAGTTGGTCAGCAAGCTTTACATGGTTCAAGAATAAATTTAGGCTATAAAGATAGAACATTAAGTTTGTTTGAAAAGGGTAATTTAAATGCTGAAACTCGTGGCTTTATAAGAAACAGCTATAGATCTGGATTAAATCCTTATGAGTACTTTTTCCATTCAATGACTGGCAGAGATTCATTAATGGATACTGCATTAAGAACACCTAAATCAGGTTACTTATACAGAAGATTAGCTAATGCATTACAGGATTTAAGAGTAGAATATGATGGTACTATAAGAGATGCTAATAAAAGAATTGTACAATATTTATTTGGTGAAGATGGTTTAGATGTTAGCAAAACAGAAGGTGGAATAATAAATGTTAAAAGAATTGTTAAAGAGGTAATGGCAAATGTCTAATGAGATTGAGTTACCAAAAAAACTTGAAGAAGAAGCAGTTCAATTTAGCAAGGAGCATCATCTTGGTGAGCAAAAAAGAAAAGAGATAATTAAAAGAGTAAAAGAAGAATACGAAAATGCGAAAATTACTCCAGGAGAGAGTATTGGTATAATAACTGCAGAGAGTTTTGGCGAACCAGGTACGCAAATGACTTTAAATGTTTTCCATTTTGCAGGTGTTGCAGAGAGAGGTGTTACACTTGGCTTACCTAGATTAATCGAAATTTTTGATGCTCGCAAAGATCCAAGTACTCCAAGAACTGAAATTTACTTGAAACGTGGCTGGGGTAAAGACAGAGAAAAAGTTAAACAAGTTTCTGCTCAATTAGTTGAAACTAAATTACAAGATATTGCCACTGAATTTTCATTGAACTTAACTTCATATAGAGTTGAAGTTACATTAGATAAAAGAAAAATGCGCGATTTAAAAGTAACAGAAGTTCAACTTGAAAAAATATTAGAGGATCAACTTAAAAAAGTTAAAGTAAGCTTTACACAAGATAAATTAATGATCAAACCTAAAACAGAAGAATATGAACTAAAACAACTTTATCAACTTAAAGAAAAAAGTAAAGACGTTCATATCAAGGGTGTTAAAGGTATAACACAAGTTTCTCCTATATTTAATGGAAATGAGTTTGTAATACTTGCAACAGGTGCAAATTTAAAAGATGTATTTAAGGTAGAGGGAGTGGATGAAGCTAGAACTATAACAAATAATATATTTATGATGGCAGAATTTTTAGGAATAGAATCAGCACGCCAAGCAATAATAAATGAAGCAACTAATGTTATTAAACAACAAGGTTTAGATATTGATGCAAGACATATAATGTTTTTAGCAGATGTAATGACAAATTCTGGAAAAATAAAAGGTATTACAAGAAGCGGAATTACAGCTGAAAAAGAAAGTGTATTAGCAAGAGCAAGTTTCGAAACTCCTATTAAGCATATAGTAAATGCTTCTTTGATTGGTGAAGAAGATACATTAAATTCAGTAATAGAAAATGTTATGGTCAATCAAGTTGTTCCTCTTGGCACAGGACTGCCTGGTTTAATAGCTAAAATGAGAAGTAAAATAGCAAAGCAGAAAGAAAAATGAAAGACTTAAAACAAGCATTAAAAGAGAATAAAGCAATTATTGGAGCTCAGCGGGTATTAAAAAATTTAAAAACTGGAAAATTAACTAATGTTTATTTAGCAAGTAATTGTCCAAATACGATAAAAGATGATGTAAATCATTATGCTAAATTATATAATATTAAAGTTAATGAACTAAAAGAGAGTAATGAGGAACTTGGTACTATATGCAAAAAGCCTTTTTCTATAGCTGTTCTTGGTTATTAATATGATTTTTGATAAAGATTTAATACAAAAAATAAATTTAATTGAAAATTTGACAAATGCTAAGGTAAAAGATATTTTAGTTAAAGATAAATTAATTATTATCGTGGAACAAGGTGAAATAAGTAAGGCTATTGGTAAAAAAGGAAAAAATATAAAAATAATTGAAAGAGTAATGCATAAAAAAGTTAGGGTAATTGAATTTGATAAAGATCCAGTAAAGTTTATAAAAAATTTTATTTATCCAATTAAAGCAGAAATTACAGTTAATAATGATATTAAAATTAAAGTAGATGACAGAAGAACAAAAGGTTTATTAATAGGCAGAGAGAGCAGAAATTTAATTGAGTTAAATAAATTAACTAAAGATTATTTTAACTTAAGTGTAAAGGTGCTGTAAAATGGGAAATAAATCAAGAGGATTAGGAAGTGGAAGAAAACTTCGACTTAGACGTAAGAATAGTAGATGGCATAATATTTGGTATAAAAGAAAAATATTAAGATTAAAAGAAAGATCTGATCCTTTAAGAGGAGCACCTATGGCTAAAGCTATTGTACTAGAGAAAACACAACGGGAGGCAAAACAGCCAAATTCCGGAATGAGGAAATGTATCATCTGTCAACTTACTAAGAATGGTAAAAAAATTACTGCATTTGTTCCAGGTTATAATGCAATTAGATTTATTAACGAACATGATGAAGTTATTATAGAAAATATTGGCGGGAAACAAGGAAGAGCTAAAGGTGATATTCCTGGAATTAGATGGCAAGTTATTAAAGTTAATGATCAAAGTTTAGATGCGTTACTTAAAGGTAGAATAGAGAAAGGTAGAAGATAAAATGGAATTTAAATTATTTGATAGATGGGATACTAATATTGAAGTTAAAGATCCTGGATTAAAACGTTATGTTTCTTTAAATCCTGTTTTAGTACCAAGAACTGCTAATAGATATGCTAAACAAAAATTCTGGAAATCTAAATTAAATATTGTTGAAAGGTTAATAAATAAATTAATGGTTCCTGGGCATCGTGGTAAAAAACATAAACTTACTTCTGGTCGTGTTACAGGAAAATCTCAAAAAGTTTACAATATTGTTGAGAACGTATTTAAAATTATAGAAGAAAAAACTAAAAAAAATCCTATAGAGGTTTTTGTTCGTGCTTTGGAAAATGCTGCTCCTCGTGATGAAATTACAAGTATTGAATATGGTGGTGCTAAATACCCACAAGCTGTTGAATGTGCTCCTCAAAGGAGAATAGATTTAGCTTTAAGGCAAATGGTTCAGGGAAGTTATCAAAAATCATTTAATAAAAAAATTAATATGACAGAAGCTCTTGCAGAGGAAATTATTAAAGCTTATAACTTAGATCAAAGTTCTACAGCAATAGCAAAGAAATTAGAATTAGAAAGACAAGCTGATTCAAGTAGATAAATTTTTATAATATTTTATTTTTCTAAAACTATTTTCCATTTATTTAATTAGTAATTCTTTATTTTTAAACCTTTCTATTTATAACTATCATAAAATAGTAACATTTATAAACCTAAAATACCATTTAATTTATTATCATGGGGGTTAAAATAGATATCATATGTAAAAATTGCGGAATGATTTATACTTCAAATGACTTACCAGAACAATTTATTTGTTTATGCAAGGGTAAAGATTTTAAAGTAAAGGAGATAAAAAATGTCGCACAAGCAAACTGAAAAATCTTTAGAAGAGCTTATACCAAGTGATTTTACTAGCCGACATGAGGAATTATTAAGCGATTTAATGATACAAAATAAAAAGACTTATGAAGAAATTTTTGATCTTGCTCATGATGCTTTAGATGATAGAGATTGGTGCGAGGAACACGGTTTTAGTTATATTGATCAAAAAATGGGAGATTTATTTAGAGTTATGTATGCTTATGCATTACAAAAAGGTTATATAAAAGAAAATAGCTAATTTCTTTTTCTTTAATTTTTAATTAACAAAAGTTTTAAAAATACTCTAATTAAAAAATTCTTAATGGCTGAAACTACAATAGCCCAACAAATCCGTGAATTAATGAATGATCCTAAGCATATAAGGAATATTGCGATAGCTGCTCACATTGACCATGGCAAAACAACTTTTTCTGATAACTTATTATTAGGAGCAGGGATGATGTCAGAAGAATTAGCAGGCAAGCAATTAGTTCTAGATTTTAGAGAGGATGAAAAGGAAAGGGGAATAACAATAGATGCAGCTAATGTTTCTATGATACATGATGTTGAAGGTGTAAAATATTTAGTAAATTTAATTGATACTCCTGGACATGTTGATTTCGGAGGTGATGTTACGAGAGCAATGAGGGCTGTTGATGGTGCTATTATTTTAGTAGATGCAGTAGAAGGAATAATGCCTCAAACTGAAACTGTTGTTAAGCAAGCATTACGTGAAAGAGTTAAACCAGTTTTATTTGTAAATAAAGTTGATCGCTTGATAAAAGAATTAAAACTTGCACCTGAAAAAATTCAAGAAAGACTAAAAGAAGTTATACGAGATGTAAATAAATTTATTGAAAACATTGCACCAGATGAATATAAACTTAGATGGCAAGTAAATGTGCAAGATGGAAGTGCTTGTTTTGGTTCAGCATTTCATAAATGGGCTTTAAGTGTTCCATATATGGAAAAACATAATGTTAGTTTTAAAGATGTTATTATAGCTTATGAAAAAAATAATCCTGATGAAATTGCTAAAAAAGCACCATTGCATAAAGTTGTACTAAATATTGTTGCTAGACATCATCCTAATCCTATGGAAGCTCAAAAATACAGAATTCCCAAAATATGGCATGGTGATCTTGATTCAGAAGAAGGTAAATCATTAATTAATTGTGATGCAAATGGACCAGTTGCATTTATTTGTACTAAAATTGTGATAGATAAGCATGCTGGTGAAGTTGCAGCCGGTAGATTATTTTCTGGTACAATAAAACAAGGTCAAGAAGTTTATATGATTTTAGCTAAAAGAGTAGTTAGAATACAACAAGTTAATATTTACAAAGGACCAACAAGAATGCAGGTTGATTCTGCTGTTGCAGGTAATATTATTGGTTTAGTTGGATTAAAAGATGTTTATGCAGGAGAAACAGTTTCAAGTAAAGAAATTATTCCATTTGAAGCAATAAAGCATATTTTTGAGCCAGTTGTTACTAAATCAATAGACGCTAAAAAACCATCTGAACTACCAAGATTAGTTGAGGTATTAAAACAAGTAAGCAAAGAAGATCCTAGTATTAAAATTGAGATTAATGAAGAAACTGGTGAAAATTTAATGTCTGGAATGGGTGAACTACATTTAGAAATTATTGAAAATAGAATAAAGCGAGAGAAAGGCTTAGATGTTATAACAAGTAAACCAATTGTTGTTTATCATGAAACAATTCAAAAAGAAAGTCCTGAGGTTGAGGGTAGGACACCAAATAAACATAACATTTTTTATATTAAAGTAGAACCCTTAGAAGAAAAAATATATCAAGCTATAAGAGCAGGAGAATTACCAGAAACTGGAATTAAGAAAAAAGATAAAACTTTATTTGAGCAATTAGTTAAATTAGGATTAGATGCAAAAGAAGCAAGACAATTTAGAGATATTTACAGGGGAAATGTTTTAGTAGATGCAACTCGAGGAGAAGTTCATATTGGTGAGATAATAGAAATGGTTTTAGATGCATTTGAGCAAGTTATGGATGAAGGGCCATTAGCAAGAGAGCCGGGAATGAAAATGAAAGTTATTCTTGCAGATACTAAATTACATGAAGATGCTATACATAGAGGTCCTGCACAAGTTCTTCCTGCAGTGAGAGATGCTATAAGAGAAGCTATGTTAAAAGCACAAGCAGCAATGTTTGAGCCATTACAAATATTAGAAATAGATGCTCCTGCTCAATACCTTGGTGAGATTTCTAAGTTAGTACAAAATAAACGTGGCCAATTACTCGAGGTTGAGCAGCAAGGTGATTATATTAAAGTTAAAGCTAAATTACCTGTAGCAGAGATGTTCGGATTAAGTAATGATTTAAGATCAGCTACTTCTGGAAGAGGTAGTCATTATGTTGTTGATCAAGTATTTGAGAGATTACCAGTTGAACTACAACAAAAAGTAATTACAGCTATTAGAAAAAGAAAAGGTTTAAGTGAGAATGCTTAATTCTAGAAAAGTAAGTTTTAAATATATATTTATATTTTAATAATAGGATAAAAATGAACTATAAAATTATTTTATCATTTGTAATTTCAATATTTTTAGTTGCTTCTATATTTGTACTTGCACAACCAGATACTACATTAGTGCCTGCCACCAATGATAAATCTGGAGTTTCGGTTATAGTACCGGCACATGCAGTACAAGTAGCAGATGATGTTTTTAGTTTAGGAATTGCAACAGATGTAGATGGTAGAATAGTACAAGGATTTATGATAATTGATTACAAAAAAGGATTTGGTCATAAACCACAACATAATCCTGGTGGTGGCGGAGGTAATGGCGGAACAACCTGTTTTGCATTTTTGTCACAAGGTGCGAAATGGAAAACAACAGAGCCTTATGTTTTAGACACAACAAATAGTGATGGAATGACAAATGCCTTTGTTGATAGTGTTACTGCAGCAAGCTTAGACGCTTGGGACTCTCAAGTAGCATTTGAAATCTTTGGCAATAGAAACGTAAGTGGAGTAGTTGACGGCGCTGACACCTCTTCACCAGATAATAAGAACGAGATATTCTTTGGTAATATTACAGATCCTGGGGTAATTGCAGTAACGATAGTATGGGGTATTTTCAGCGGGCCTCCTCAGATAAGAAAACTTGTTGAATTTGATGCTGTATTTGATGACCCTGACTTTTTCTGGGGTAATGCAGGTTCAACTAGTGAAACCTCATTAGGCAATACAAGCATTATGGACTATCAAAATATTGCAACTCATGAATTTGGCCATGCAGCAGGTATGTCACATCCTGATAATAGTTGCACAGAAGAAACAATGTATAGATTTGCTCAGGAAGGAGAGACAAAGAAAAGAACATTAAATACAGGAGATATTGCAGGAATTGACCAATTATATTAAATTTTAATTTTTAAATAATTTTTTTCTTTAATAATCTCGATATTAAAATCTTTACTTAATTTTTTAATTCTTTCATAAATTTCATTAAATACTTTATTTTTAGCTAAATTAACTTGACAATTATCAATTAATAATGGATATAATTTAATCTCTTTTATTTTTTTATTTTGCAAAATAATAAAAAATATTAATTGTTGATCGTTTTTCTCTTGAGGACCAACATAATAATCGTCTACAAAACCACCACAATCATACATTATTAATTTCCCTTTATAAATTTGAATACCTTGAAATATATGTGCAGAGTGTCCATGATAAATATCTACTCCTAAATCAATTATTTTATGAGCAAAATCAATAAATTCTTGACTAGGATATTGTTGCATATTTGGGCCCCAATGTATTGAGAAAATAACTAAATCTGCTTTCTTACGAGCTTTTTTAATTTTTATTTTAACTTTATTAAAATCTCTTGCTAAATCAATAAAATTAATTCCTGGATTGTGTTTAGTAGCTTTAAACTCATAAGGATGATCTGAATAAGAAAGTATAGCAATTTTATAATTATTTTTATTAATTAAAGCAATTCTTTCAGCTTCATTTAAATTTTTACCTGCTCCAGCATAATTGATATTAGATTTATCTAATCTTTCTAATGTTTCTAGTAAAGCTGGTTCTTGAAAATCTAAAGTATGATTATTTGCTAGACTAACATAACCTATATTGCCATATTTTAAAGTTTCAATTGCAATAGGATCAGCTCTAAAAAAAAATACTTTAGGTGTTTTTTGCCATGGAAAGCCATTTTCAGCTATGCAACATTCTAAATTTGCAATAACTAAATCCGCTTTCTTAAGTATTTTTATTGTGTTGCCGGGGGGATATTTATAACCATGTAAATTAGCATATTCATTAACCAATCTTCCAACATAACATCTCCAAGAAAAACTAATTTTAAATTTTCCATGATGTTTATTATATAAATAAATTTAAATATTATATCATATTGATTAAAATATGGTTTCATTAAAAGAACTTAGAGAACTTCAAAAAGAAATTGAAGCTAAAGAAAAACAAGTTAAATGGTTAAGAAAACAAGCAAGAGTTGCTGCTGATTTTAAGAATATAAAAGATTTAGATGAGGAAATAAGATTATTAAAATTGAAATATGATAAAT
>ERZ1292623.2032-Hain-H51-01um-R1-2032-length-18686-cov-22_pt1 | contig 18686 bp, 21 predicted proteins | sample MGYA00564398_ERZ1292623 | MGnify/ENA primary metagenome ERZ1292623 (study PRJEB36523, sample SAMEA6512633) | groundwater metagenome | collected 2019-01-07 | study: AquaDiva: Metagenomics assemblies of 32 groundwater samples | reverse complement strand
GATATTTCTCTAACTCACAAAAGCAATTTTTATTATGTTCATAGATTGTAAATTGTTTTTGTTCGGCATCACAAAACCAGCAAACAAAAAACATTTTTTATCCAATTTTAATTTTGTAAAATGCTTTTTGTTTGACAAACCCACACATTTAGGTGTGAGTTAAAAACCGAAGGTTTTGTGATAAGTTTTAGTTTGTTTAAAGCTGAGAAAATTTATTAATTTAAATTTTCTGAGCAGAGTAGTACCGGTTTCATGACATACTATTGACATTTTATAAGTAATTTTTTTCGCTTTATAAAGATTATTATCGTAGAAATTAATATTCTAAACTTTTATTTAAATGAAAATCAAAAAACATCAAACCTTACTAAATCCCTTCCATGCTTCTTCAAATAACTGCTCCATAGCAACCGCAAAAAAATCTGTAGAAAGCCAAATAGCAATATCATAATTTGGATGTACTTTATCATCATCTAAAACCATAAATAATAATTGCTCACCGTCAACAATTGCAAATCTAGCCCTCATCTTATGGCAATTTCTAACTTCTGCGACTTTAGACAAGTCTTTGGCAACACCTTTGTTATCATTGTCGATTGGAGCAGCTATTCTTATTTTAACGCCTCTTTTTTTAGCTTTTTCTAGAGCAGGCATTAAAGCCTCTAATTTTCTATTTAAGCCAGCAGAAGTTGTGACAATTGTAATTGTAGACTCTGATTCTCTAATCATCATATCTAAATGATTGTAAAGATTTTGTCTCCCTTTTACACTTCCTGACAAATCAGAAGGTTCAATAAATTTAATTCCTTCATTAAACAAACTAGCCAATTCTTTTAAAATATCTTCATTTTTTAATTTATCAAGCCTTTTATTTTTTTCATTAGCATCAGCGACTAAATTTTTTTTAACTCTTTCTATAACTTCTTCTGGTTTTAAAGCAACAAATTTAATTGGCTTACCTAATTTCATTACAATAAACCCTTTTTTTTCTAATGTCTCAAGAATATCATAAGTTCTGCTTCTTGGAACATCAGAAATATTACTTAATTCTCCAGCAGTGCTAGTTCCTCTAGAAAGTAATGCGGTCCAAACCTTTACCTCATACAAATTAAGATCAAAAATCTTTCTAAGCCTGCTTAAAAATTCATCCTTTACTATCATACTAACCCCTTTCTCATAGGTTTATAATTTAAGAGTAGTATTTAAAGCTTTTCGTTTTGTAACTGTCGGAATTAAAAACAAATCTTCAATTATCGTCTATAAAATGGGGGTTTTCAATAAACATGTATCCTAATGTATACTTTAAGAAATATAATTTTTTTCAGGAATTTATATAAAAAAATAGAAAAGTATAAATAAAGAATAAATTAATTAGGATTATGAACACAAAATACGTGGCTAAGGTTATACTACCATATACAGAAGAAACTAATGCTGGTGAAGAAGGTCCATTTATAAATACTTTAAATCATCTAGTCTAGAGAAAGCCGCAGATATATTTTTTAGGAATTAAAAGTTCCTACATTTTACTAAAAAAAATCTTAAATTGATTATTTCTAATTTTATCATCAACTTCGTAATCATATTTTTTTAATTTGTTATTACTTTCTGTAATTAAAATTTCTTTTGCATTAACCCTTTCTTTAATAAAATTTTTATGTTTTTCTATTAATTTAAAAATTTCAGAACTAACTTTTATTGCAAGCTTAATCTTATCGCTTTTAATAAATTCTGCTTTTTTTCTGGAATCTTGAATTTTTCTGCTAATTTCTCTAGCATAACCCTCTGCTTCTAATTCAGGGGTTATTTTTGTATCTAATCCAATAGACATTTCTTTTTTTTCTTTATTTTTAATAACTTCAACAGTCTTAATATTTAGTTGATTTTTAATTATCTCTAATAAATTTTTATTTATCATATTTTTAGTTTTAACAACCATTTTTGCAAGAGGCCATTTTAATCCAATTTTTATTTTATCTCTTTCAGAAAGTCCTTTTTCAATTATCTCAAAAACTACTTCAAACTCTTTTTCTATTTTTTTATTAATCAGCTTATTATTGGCTTTAGGCCAGTCAGTTAAATGTATGGATTCTTCTTTAACAATTTTCTTTTTTCTTAAATCTTGCCAAATACTTTCAGTTATAAAAGGAATTATTGGAGCAAGTAATTTTAATAAAACTAAATATGCTTCATTTAATACGTAAAAAGCCTCTTTATCATCATTGGCTAGTCTATCTCTAATAAACTGGATATACTTCCTGCTTAAATTATTTATCCAAAAATCTTTAAGTTCTCTTGTAGCAATATGCGGATGCATTTTTTCTAGTTCTTCAGTAAACTTTTTTATTAAGTTATTCAGTTTACTTAAAATCCATCTGTCCTCTATTTTACTAAATTTTGTTTTGCTAGATTTTTCAATTAGTTTACTTATATTATACAATATATTCAGATTATTTCCTGGTTCTTTTAAAATATTAAAACCAAATTTTAATTCTTGGCTTGGGTCTTGTAAACAATACAGTAACCTCAGATTATCTGCTCCAACTTTTTCAACAGCCTCGTCAAACCAAATAGCATTTCCTTTACTTTTATGCATTTCCTCTCCTTTTTCATCTTTTAACGTTTCATAGCCAAAAAGAGATTTAAATGGAGCTTTTCCAGTTAGTGTAACAGATGCCCAAAACAGAGCATTGAACCAGCCTCTAAATTGTCCAGGCATATTTTCGCTTATTAAATCTACGGGAAACCATTTTTCCCATTCTTTTTTATTAGTTAAATATGGTCCTATGGTAGAAAAAGGAACAATTCCAGCATCAAGCCACGCATCACCAACATCCGATATTCTAGAAACTTCTTTTCCACATCTTTGGCATTTAATTTTAATTTCATCAATCCAAGGCCGATGAATTTCTGGAAGTTTATCAACCTTTTTCTTATCAATAGTTTTTTTCTTTAACTCTTCTAAGCTTCCAATAACATCATACCATCCGCATTCACATTCCCAAATTGGTAATGGCAACCCCCAATACCTCTTTCTTGAAATTAACCAATTGCCCATATTTTTAAACCACTCTTCTTGTCTTCCCTTTCCATATTCAGGATACCAATTTATTTTTTTATTTTCTTTTATTAATTTTTCTCTAATCTCATTGCATTTAACATACCATTCATCAACCAATCTAAAGACTAACTCTTCTCCACATCTCCAGCAATGTAGATATCTATGTTTTATAGTTTCAATCTTGTAAACAAAATTTTTTTTATCCAAATCACTTAAAACAAGTTCATTAACCCCAGAATATTTTTTTAAGCTAAACTCTCCAAAACCTTCTTTATAAATTCCTGCTTCATCTAGAGGAGAAACAGCTGGAAGATTTTCTTTTTTTCCTAGCTCAAAATCTTCTGCTCCGCATCCGGGAGCAATGTGGACAATTCCAGTTCCTTCCTCACCAGAAGCCAAATTCCATAAAACAACTTTATAAGGAGAATTTTTTTGAGAATCAAATGATGCGTAAGGCATTAAATATTCAATCCCCAGAAGGTCTTTGCCTTTTCTCTTCTCTAAAATTTTATACTCTCCATTTAATTCATTTAGTCTTGATTCAGCCAGCCAGTATTTTTTTTCTTTGTTTTCTACTTTAACATAATCAATATTCTCATTAACTGCAATAGCAACATTTGCAGGAACCGTCCAAGGAGTTGTGGTAAAAATTAAAAAATATTCATTTGTTTTTCCTTTAACAGGAAATTGCATAAATAAACCTTTATGGGTAACTTCTTTATAGCCCTCGGTTGCAATATCGTGCTTTGAACTTGCAGTTCCACATCTCCAGCACCATGGAACAGAACCCATCCCCTTATACAACCACCCTTTATTAAAATAAGTTTTAATTAAAAGCCAATTATGTAATTGATTTGTGTCAGACATTGTGTAATAAGAATTTTTCCAGTCCATCCAGTAACCTAATCTTATACTTTGCTCTGTTTGTATTTTTGAAAATTTTTCCACTCTTTTTTTACAAGCTTTAACAAAATTCAAAACCCCAAATTTTTCTATATCCTCTTTATTTTTTAATCCAAGATCTTTTTCTTCCTCTCTCTCAACCCATAGTCCTTGGCAATCAAACCCATTTTGATATCTAATTTCATGTCCTTGCATTGCTTTAAATCTCTGAAATAAATCTTTGTATGTCCTACCCCAAGCATGATGAACGCCCATGAAATTATTTGCTGTTATTGGGCCATCAAGAAAACTCCATTTTTTTTTACCTTTATTCTTTTTCCTGAGCTTATCAAAAATTTTATTCTTTTCCCAGAATTCCAAAATTTCTTTTTCTGTTTCTTGTGGATTATACATTTTAATATTAATCTATACCAATCTAGTTAATAATTTAATTAATAGTATTAATAATAATTTAGTTTTTAAAGGCTATGATTACATACTGCTAAAACTTAATGTTTTTAATGCCCACGAATAATTTTTACTTCTTTCTATATATTTCTGTTTTTCACTAGTTAAATTTTTAAAATATTCTCTAGCTTCTTTGTAATTTCTATTCTTTACTAAACTTAAAAAGTTTTTAGCGCTCTCTTCAAGTTTTTCTGTTTTATTATCGGTTTTAGTTTCTAAATCCATTTTTTGTTCCTTTTATAGTTTTTTAAATTCATTTTTATTTATTTTTTTATTAACAGGATATATTTTTGAATGACTAATAAAAAATTCCAGCAAGCTCAAAACAAATGTAAGCTTGCTTAAATAATACTTATAATGCTAACTATGATAGAACTTATTTCAATTTTGATAATTGAATTATTGCTAACCATTTTATTAAAGAAGTAATAAAAAAGGGTTTTTAAAGGTTTTTGTTCAATTTAGTAGAACCATATTAACCACTTTTAAGATACAACAATAATAAGGTTTATATACTCAGTAGCTATGTTATTCTGGACAAAAAACTAAAATGATCTTTAAATTCCTAGAAAATAAAAGACTGCTTGCAGAAATAATTATAATAGCTTTGCTTGTTTTTATTTTATATGCTGGCTTTCCTTTTTTAAGTGCTTTTTTTGGGGCAGCTATCTTAGCATTTATTTTTCATCCTTTAGATAAAAAACTAAGAAAATATGCTTCTCCGGCTGTTTCTGCTACAATTATCTTAATAATCTCACTAGCTTTAGTTATAATTCCTATAATTTTTGTTATAAATGGGTTAATAGATCAGTTAACTATCCTTCCAAAACAAGTAGGAAAACTTGATGTATGGATAGAAAAAATAAACGAGGCCTTTCCTTTTAATATAGAAATAGATGAAAAGCGTATAGTCAACCAGTTGGTTTCTATTTTGACGAATGCTCTGAAACCAGCATTTTATAATATTATTCATGCTGTTATTAATCTTTTCTTGTTATTCTTTTTGCTTTTTTATCTCATAATTTATTATGAAGATATTGCTAGGACTATAGTTGACTATTTGCCTTTTAACAAACAGAGTAATCTAAAAATAGTTAAAAAATTTAAAGAAGTGACTTATGCAACCCTTATTGGAATTTTTCTTATTGCAATCATTCAAGGAGGTTTATTAGCCTTTAATTTTTATGCGTTTGGAATTCCTAACGCTATTTTTTGGGGTATTATAACTATGATATTATCTTTTCTTCCAGTAGTTGGAGCTCCTCTTGTTTGGATTCCCGCAGCCATATATTTTTTTATAACAGAACAAGCAACCAAAGGAGTGGCGATGATAATCATAGGAATTTTTATTAGCACTATCGATAATATTCTTAGGCCCATGATTAATCAAAGATACGGAAGCATTAATCCGCTAGTTTCAATTATTGGAATTTATATAGGAATTTCACAATTTGGAATGATAGGAGTATTTATAGGCCCCATTTTAGTTGTTTACTTTTTATTATTTTCTAAAATTTATTTTGAAGAGTATTTTAGTAGATGATCAAAAAATTTTGTAGTTAAAACAAGAAATTTCATAACCTAGTATTGATTACTTAATCTACTCTAATAAAGCATTTATTTAAGAAAACCTATCAATAATCTGCTTCTCAAAAAAATGCAATTTTCCAGGAATAATAAAACAAAAAGGAGTCTTTAATTTATTTATTAATTTTTTCAACTCATTAATATTACCATAGCAAATATTACTATTTGCAGTACCCAACAGACTACATATTATTATTTTATCCAATTTCAATTTTTTATTGTTGCTTGCAGTAACTAACTGTTCTAAAGCAGTTTTAAAATCTAAATCAGGGCTAATTAATATTAACGAGTGAGTGTTGTTTTTTTTATTTTCTTTAATAATCTCTATAAAAGAGTCTGATCTAAAATTTTCTTGCCATTTTGGTATGCTGCAAATTTTTCCAAATTTATATAACTGCAATCCTGCTTCTCCAATTGCGTCAAAAATGCTTGCATTATGAATTATTCTAAATTTAACATTTTTATTTTTGCACTCTTCAATTAAACTGATGTGGGTTGTAGCAAAAAAAGGGCTTCCGTAAATTAATAAACAGATATTTTCTTTTTTAGCTTCTTTAACTAACCTATCACTTTCAACCTCTTTTCTGTTTAATTTAACAACTTTTTTCCCTATTATTTTTTCCAGTTTTTTAATAGAATAAGGTAAATTTGTGGTGTATATCTCTAAATAAATTTTTTTGCATTTTTTAATACTTTTAATACCATCTAATGAAATACTTTTTTCATTTAAACCAAGACCGATTAGGTATAGCATGTAATTGTTAAAAAAAGAGGATTAATAAAACTTCTGACATTTTTTAATAAACCACAAAAGCTTCTTAAACTTAGATAGTTTATTATTAATAAAATATTAATAGTTATAACTGCCTTAACATTAATTATCAGTAGATATATCACAAAAAATATATTAATCTAAAAAAATATGGTTGTATAAAAAAGATGGTGAACAAATTAGTCTCGTGTTTGAGCTCTGCTATTAAATTTTTAAGATTGCCAAAATCAAAACGCTCTCAGAGCCATGTAGAAATAATCTTATCAATGACTTTATTTGTAGGTTTTTTAATTTTCATATTTCTTTTTTTAAATCCTGCTTTTAGAACAAAACAAGAGCTTCCTATAAAAGATGTCCAGGAGAAGGTTATTGAGAATATTAGTTCTAATATGGGAAAGTTGTCTGTCATTGTCAATACTAGTAATGATTGCTATTCTTTAGACGAGGTTAATGACGAATACGGGAATAATTTTATTGAAATTGACGATAATAAAAGTCCAAGAAGATATACAATTTACTATGGAAATTTTTTTGACCCATTATTAATAAGCTGTTCAGATAGAATAGGAAGAAATTTTTCTTTAGGAAGTTACACTGAAGAATCTATTATCGTATATGAAAAAATTAAAGAATTAAGAGACGAGTATGAAAATAATTATGGTGGTTTAAAAACATCTTTAAACATAGGAGACTTCTCTTTTAAAGTTAAAGATTTAGATGGAAATTTTATTGCTGAATTAGGGGTTGATAAGAAAATACCAGAAAATATTAATGTAGCATCTAAAGATATTCCTATTAAAGTCATAGATAATAAAGGAAAATTCTATGAGTTAATATTAAATATAAAGACGTGGGGATAATTTATTATTATGATGATAAATAAAAACAATTAAACAAGCAAATAATTAATAATAAAGGAAAAACAAAACCAAAAACATGAAAAACAAAAAAGCATGGGTAAGAATAATAGAAGCGATTATTGGAATTATGGTTATAATGGCTGGTATTTTATATATTAATTCAAAACAACCAAGTAAAGATATTTCCGATGATGTTTATGAAAAACAAAGGCAGATTCTTGAAATTATAGCTAATAATGAGGATATGAGGACCAAAATTATTGGCGGAGAAACAGATTCTGTAAAAGAGTATATACTAAAAACCATTCCATCTGGATGGGATTTTACCATTAATATTTGTGAAGTAGACCAAATTTGTAATCAGAATACTCCTAATGATAGAGATATTTATACAAACGAGATTATCATAAGCTCAAATTTGACAGATTATCCAGATAAAAAAACAAAAAAACTAATGTTTTTTGTTTGGAGCAGATAATTACAAAAAACATTAATCGATTTTTATAGTCGTCGCTTAACTAAACTTTTGACTAATCTTATAAAAATTAATTTCAAATGAATAAGTAAGATAGGTTTAGCTAAATAGGATATAGAAAATAAGCAAGAATGTGTTCACTTTTGCTCTTAAATGATAAATTTAAAATAAAAAAAGAAAAATACTTGCTTTTAACTAAATAAAAAGTCAACAAAAAATGCAGAAATTCAAATTTCTCCCTCATACAGCTGATGTTAAATTCCAAGCTCTGGGGAAAGATTTAGAAGAATGCTTTAAAAATGCAGCACTTGCTCTGACAAATATAATTTGTAAAGAAAAAGTTAAATCATTAAAAAAACAAAAAATAAAAATTTATGGAAGAGACATAGAAAATTTATTATATAATTTCTTGGAAGAAATTTTATTTTTTATTGATGTTTATGACTTACTGCTTTCAGACGTAGAGTTAAAAATTATTGGAGTAGGAGAACAATTAAAAAAAAGGAAATATGAATTAAAAGCAGAGATTTATAGCGACGATATTAAGAAGTATACTACTGACCTAGCGGTTAAAGCAGTTACTTATAATGAGATGTTTATTAAATCAGAAAAAATAAAAGGAAAAACTATTTTTATTTGTCAGGTTGTTGTGGATGTTTGAGTTTTTCTAACTAGTTAAATATCTGCAAATGGCATTTAAAATTTCTTTTGATTTTTCAGAATTAATTTTTCCTAGTTTGTAGTATATCAAGGACTCATCCGCCGTAAATAATTTTGTAAACCATTTACCTTTATATTTGGATGCTTAGATAAATCAGCTCTTTTAGCCATATCTTTTTCTATGATCTCTCGGTAAGGAGTTAAATCGCAATTCATTATCGCTTTCGCTATATCTTCAGGAACAAAAGAAATGTTCATAAACATCTCTATTGGATTTTGTAGTTTGTATAAACCACCCCTTTCTTTTTGCATCATGTTCGTTTTCCAAAGAACAAAATTTCCTATATTCTCATTTGATATATAAACGCTAAAATCATTAGTTACTTTAATTTCATCAAAAAAAGATTTATCTTTATTTTCTTCTGTAATACAAATTAGACCACTGAAAAAATTGAATTCTCCTTTTTCAGTCTGTTCCATATCTTCCTTCGAAAATTTTCTTTTTAACCACCAAATAAGATTTGGATCTTTCATATCAACCCCGTCTTTTCGCCCTCTTTCAGTATAATAATCTAAAGCTGTTAGAATTTGTTGTTGGTTTCTTCCGTAAAATCTAGTAATAATATCATTTGGCGCTTCTATTTTATAATCTGGTTCTTTTAAATGAAATAACATAAAGAGAGAATAATCCCTTTATTTATAAATGATTAGTTAATATAAAATATGCATTATATATCTTATTTTACAACCATCAGTAACATTTATAACTATGACTGGATTATGATATAAAAAGGTGAATTTGAAAAATTTATTTGGAAATTTAAAATGAAAAAATCCCAAATATTATTCTTATTAGCATTAATATTAATTAGCCTATTATTTAATAGTTTAATCATCGCTCAAAATGGAAATAATGAAACTAGCAATGAAACTCAAATTGAAAATATCAGCACAACAACTACAGCAGTTTCAATAACTAAGTTTTTTCCAAAAGAGGTAAAAGTTGGCGATGTTCAGTTTAATATGCAAATTCAAAACAATTTAAATGAAAATTTAAAAAACATTGCTGTATTTATTTCTGGAAAAGGATTTTCAACTTATGAGATAATCCCAATTGAAGAATTAACTCCATTAGAAAGAGATTATGTTTTTATAAACGGAAATTTTAAGGTAAGCGGAAATATCACCTTAACAATTAGAATAAATAGCGAGATTTTTTATGAGAATGTTAGCGTTATAGATACTGGTATTAAAATAGAAGATGATAAAGAGTTTCTTAAAAAAGAGACTTTGAGAAATCTTTCAATTGAATTAGAGAATTTAAAGAAAAGTTATGTTGCACTTGAATTAGAGCTTTCTGGGAAAAAAGAAAAAGGATATGCTATTTCAAATATTAATTTAGAAGATTTAAAAAAATATATGAGAGATGCTGAATCTGGGATTATCATAGAAGATATAAATTTTGCTAAAGCTAATTTAAAATTAGCACAGGATGAATATGACTATCAGAAAGAAAAACTTGATAATGCTAAAATAGTTCCAATTATAACAAGAATAAAAGAAAATGCGATTCTTATCTCAACTATAATAGGAGCTGTTTTGGCCTTCTTTGCTTTATCAGAAATTTTAAATAGGCAAACTAAGAGTGCAGCAACAGGTTTAGGACTAGTTTTTAAGCGTTTAATTAAAATGGCATTTAATGGTAAATGGAAGAAAAAATATTGATAAGTTAATTTATGCGTTAGTTATAGATTATTAGAGATAATTTTAATGCTTTTTAATAGGCTCTTTATTATCATTAAAATAATAACTAATTAAATAGTCATTACTTGGATTAAAGTGAACAGGTTGGTTTTTTAATTGGTTGATGATTTTGTTTATCCACCAAACAACTTCTTATACTTTCCATAGCCCTCTTTTTCTAAATCTTCTTTTCTAATAAATCTTAAAGCAGCAGAGTTTATACAATATCTAGCTCCTGTTGGCTTAGGACCGTCATTGAAAACATGCCCTAAATGAGAATCGGCTTTTTTACTTTTTACTTCTGTTCTAGCCATCAATAATTTTTTGTCAATTTTTTTAATTATATTTCCAGGAACTAATGGTTTAGTGAAACTAGGCCATCCTGTTCTAGAGTCAAATTTATCAACAGAGGAAAATAAAGGCTCACCTGAAACAACATCTACGTAAATTCCTTCTTTTTTGTTGTCCCAAAATTCATTATTAAACGGAGGCTCTGTTCCACATTTTTGGGTAACTTCATACTGCACAGGAGTTAGAATTTTTTTCAATTCTTCTTTAGAGGTTTTTTTTATAAATTTTAGTTTTTTCATTATATTTTTTTAAATTTAACTGATAACGTAAGACTTAAATTTTTTACCAACTTATTTAAGTCTTCCGAATATAGCAAAAGACAAATCGGAATATTATTTCCGTTTTTTGCTATATAATCAAAAGTTAGATAAGCTGGACCTTTTTTGCTGGGCTGACCATCACCAGCTCTAAATATTTATACTTATTAAATCATACTAAATTCTATAATTATTAACTCCCCTAGACTTTTTCTCTAAAATCATCCCTTCCTGAAGCATACCTGTACATCTTATAATTTATAGGATTTTTCTTATAATAGTTTTGATGATATTCTTCTGCTGGATAAAATTCAGAAGCTTTTTTAATTTCTGTAGCTATTTTATTAAATCTTTCAGATTTTTCTAGTTTTTGTTTAGATTCTTCTGCTAATATTTTCTGGGATTGATCATGATAAAAAATGGCTGTTTTATACTGAGGGCCTTTATCTGAAAATTGTCCTCTATCGTCTATAGGGTCAATTTGTCTCCAAAATATTTCTAATAATTCTTTATATGTAATTTCTTTTGGGTTGTATTTAATTTGAATGGCCTCATAATGACCTGTTTTTCCAGTTGAAACTTCTTCATAACTTGGATTTTTTACTTTTCCTCCAGTATATCCGGCAATAACTTCATAAACTCCAGGAATATTAAAAGACTGCACCATACACCAGAAACAGCCTCCAGCAAAAGTAGCTAATTTGTAACTTTTGTTTGGCATTTTTATTTTATTAATTATCTATTCTTAAAATTATAGCTAATTTAGATAGTTAATCGCTTTTATATGTTCAACAGTTTTCACTCGCTATCTCTAAAATAAGACTTAGTATAAACCAATTAATATAGTATTACTTATATTGATTAGTATTGGGTTATAAGCTTAACTTCTGATTTTATTTTGTTAATTAATCATTAATTTATATAGTTTTTATTAATAATTCATTTATTATTCGTTTAATGGTTATCGCTGATTTAACTGACTATGCTGTTTAATTTTACGATCGCTTTTCTTTATTATTAATTTATTATTTTTGTGATCTCTAAATTAACATAACTTAATATAGATCAAATCATAAAAACATTTAAAAGCTTATTTGTCTTAGTTACTAAGAGCTTTTAAAGATTTCAAATAAAAATAAAAATGGCTGAACAAGGAATTAGAATGCCTTCAAGTTCTGGAGGATTAATGAGATATAGTGAAGAATATATAAGTTCTTTTAGACTAAGTCCTGAACATGTAGTTTTGTTCATAATTTTAGTAGTTGTTTTTGTAGTAGTTTTAAAGATATTTTTCCCTATTTCAGCATAATTTAATAAACTAAAATAAATAACATAAATTGAAAGACAAGTGAGTAAATTATTTTTTCACAAATATTTAAATAACTTCTATTTTTATTAATGATTAAATAAAATAGATAATTGATATGGGGTTAATTAATAAGCTAGTTCATCAAAACCTCCGCTAATTATCTCTTGCTTATTTAAATACAAATTAATAAAATAATATTAATAAAAATGTTCCCCTCAATAGATCCTAAAAAAATGCAGGCAATGATGAAACAGCTTGGTATAGCTCAAGAAGAAATTGATGGTGATAGAGTAATTATTGAAGGTAAAAACTCCAAAAAAATAATTATTGAAAACCCATCAATTATGAAAATAAAAATGCAGGGACAGGAGAGTTTTCAAATTTCAGGAAACTCCAGAGAAGAGATAGCAGGTTCATCATCAGAAGATGATGAAATAGGCAAAATTGTTGAAGAGGATATTAAAACTATAATGGAAAAAACTAAGTGTTCTGAGAAAGAAGCTAGAAAGGCTTTAGAAAACTCTGATGGGGATTTAACGGAGGCTATTCTAAAATTGACATAAATCAATTTTAGTAACTTCTAAAGCAAAGCTTATAGAAGTTTTTAAGTTTGAGTTGAGCATTCTATGAAAATAAAGTATACAGAGCATGCAAAAGAGAGATTAGAAAAGAGGAAAATAACTGAAGATGAAGTTACTAATACTATTAGATTTCCAGAGAAATCTGATTCTCATGTTTTTGGTGATTCTTTTAATGTACCTTATGTTAAAAAACTGAGACAGATATTTACAGCAGATCAAGATGATGGTACCTATTCTAGAAAAAGAATAATCGATTTAGTTGACTAAGCAAATACACAAAATTTTATTAACATTTAATTCTTATATATACCAGGTCTGGAGCTTAAAATCATTTACAGCTAGTTTTAGAGAATTCACTACAACCAGCTCTACAGTTTACTAGCTTTCATTAAACATCTAGCTTAATATATATCAATAAAACAAAAATAAGTAATTTGTAATAAAAAAACAATTCATAATTAGCTAGAATAACTCTGCTCATTAAGGCAAGTGAGTCTTTAACTTAAAAAAGAGATTATTAATTACCGCTATAAAACGCAAATTAAATAAAAAATGGAAGAATTTGATAAAAACCTGAAAGAAGCCATAAGGCATTTGCATATTGCAGACCATATGACTTATGTAACTTTTCCATTGGTTAAAGAAAACAGGCTTTTATTAAAAATTTTCGATGAAATATACGCTTCAGTCATCGGCTCTATTAATTCAGTTTTAAGCTATGAACACTTTTGCAAAAGAATTAATTTGTATAGCAACTATAGTAATCATTTTGATACTTTTATCGGGATAGCTAAAAATTACGGCCTTTTTAATGAAAACTTACAAAAAATAAAGGAAATTATAACCATTAATAACCGGCATAAACAAAGCTCAATGGAATTTATTAAAAAAGACAAAGTCGTAATAATGTCTGATAATCTTGGAGTAGAATTTCTTGATTTAAAAATAATAAAACAATATCTTTTAGTTGCAAAAGAGTTTCTTGTGAAAGTTAGTCATAGGATTAAATAATATTTAAATAAATGATAAAGCGGAAAGAAGTTAATTTGAGAGTCAAGTAAAAGATGGATGACCCCAATATTTTTTATTAATTATTAAAGAAATCAATTTAACCCTCTAAAAACCTTACAACCATCCAATGAAGAATAGCAAATATAAAAGCAAAAATAGTCATTATTTTAGTGAATTTTATTAAATAAACAGGAGAATTCGCTTTAATTACTACAATGAAAATTATTACATATATAAAAGCTAATAAGAACGCATAAGCTGGTTTTGGTTTTCTTGTTATTACTCTTTGTTTTTCAAGTTTTAACAGGAATTTTTTAAGTTTATGCATGGTTTTGGATTTCATATAACTTTTTTAAAAATAGCCTTCAATATTAATATATAAAAACAGATTATTTAAATGCTTAGCGGGGACTTAGTCTTTTACTCACTAGTCGTCACAATAACTTCTCTTTTACCCTTATTTTCAATTATAATAATAGTATGCTCTGATTGTGCAATTGGTTTGTGAGTTTTTTCAATTAGTTGGTTGTAGGTTTTAATGACGCCTTGATTTTCAAGTTCTTTTAGTGAAATTCTTGCCATTAAACCAAATTTTTCCTGAACCTCTCTTAAAGAAAATGGAAGAGTTTTATATTTTTTAAATACATAATCAAAAATTTCTCTTGCTTTTTCACTTCTTGGTTTTTTTTGAGCTATTATAGAATAAATGTTTCCAGATGCTCCTTCATAAATTCTTCCTTCACCAATAGTTGAAAATGGTTCAATAGCGTAAACTCCAGCTTTTAATTTATTAGAGTTATTGTTTCCATAATTCGGGATAGTTAAACCAGCATGAATTTCATATTTCTCTATAGAATGACCAGATAAATTTGTAATAGGAGAAAATCCTTTTGATTCTATTGTTTTCTGAATTTTCTTTCCTATTTCATGAATAGAAGGATTTTCTTTTAAAAGCCCAATAGCGTTCTCTAGCGCTTGTTCTGATGCTTCAATTAGTTTTTTGTATTTATTATCAGAAGTTAAATCTAAACTAATCGCAGTATCTGCTATATATCCATCAACTGAAATTCCAAAATCAACTTTTAATAAACCTTTAGCCACTTCATAATTATCTAAAGTAGGATGAAAGTGAGCTGCAATACCGTCTATTGAGAGATTAACTGGAAAAGCTGGAAGAGCATATTTTTCTATTTCTTTATGAATTGCTATTGCTATATCAATCAATTTCATGTTCGGTTTTATATAACCTTTAATAAATTTTTTAATTTTTACTGCTATTTTTCCAGCTTTTATGTATTTTGCGAGTTCTTCTTGATTCATTGTATTAATGTGATTCATACTCCGCTTTTAAGTTTTTCAATCTCTGGAAAAGTTTCAGATTAAATTCAACTATTGATAATTATTAATAAATTTATAGTTAGTTTGAACCTTATCTTCAGACGAATCAACTCTCCCAATTTTATGGTTTAATATTATTAGCATGTTTATTCATTGATGCTCTTTTATTTAGAACAGATTTTTCATCTTTTATCAGTTCTTATAGCAAATGAATTATATAATTGAGCGTTTTTGTCATTTGCTATATTTGGAAAACTTAAATTATATTGCTCAATTATTTAGGTTTTATGTTATAATATAGTTTTTTATGTATATAAATCTTTAAAAAACTTTTATGTTAAAGATTTTTATGAAAGATCTTGAGCGATTGATTAAAAAAATTTTGGACGACGCGAAAAAAGAGGGGGCTCCTGATAGAGCAATTATTGAGAATTCTCTAAAAAGATTTGCTAAAATTTATAAAACATGCACCAATAAAAAAGAAAGAGAAGTAGAAGATAAAGGAGCATACAAATTTATTCAAACAATTTTTTCTACAGACTTAGCTTCTCAACAAATTTGTGTAGATATTTATGAGGATTGCAAGAAAAAGAAATTAAAAATACAAGACTTTAATACCTTTTAGTACTCTTAATTAATAAAAAATAATCCTAGAATAATAAAAGAATACCTAAATTAAATGTTAATAAAATAAATCTAGTTTAATAATCTAGATTTTCAATTAAGGTTATTTATTAATTAAGGAGACAATATAAAAACTATAAAGATTTTTTATTAAAGTAGTTATGGAAATTATTTAAATTAAAAATGGCAGAAATAAAGCTTAAAAAAATCTCGGAAGTTGAATGGGAAATTCCTAAGGAAGGAAAGATGAATGTTCCAGGAAAAATTTTTGCTAATGAAAAATTAATTGAAGGTATTAAAAAAGATAAAACTCTTGAACAGGTTAAAAATGTAGCAATGCTTCCAGGAATTATTGGATCAAGTATTGCACTCTCAGACGCTCACCAAGGATATGGATTCCCTATAGGAGGTGTTGCTGCTTTTGATATAGAGAAAGGAATAATAAGTCCTGGGGGGGTAGGATATGATATTAATTGTGGAGTCAGACTTTTAAAAACAAATTTAACTTTAGAGGACATTAAAAAAAAAGGACAAAAAGAAATTGTTCATTCTTTGTATAAAGCAGTTCCGTCTGGGATTGGAAGAGGAACTAAAATAAACCTTACTAGAAATGATTTAAATAAGATTTTGAAAGAAGGTTCTCAGTGGTGCATAAAAAAAAGTTATGGAGTTAAAGAAGATTTTTTTCATACTGAAGAACAAGGAAAACTCCCCGGAAATCCTGATGACGTTAGTGAAAGAGCTAAAACTCGTGGAATTGGTCAATTAGGAAGCATTGGTTCTGGAAACCATTTTTTAGAAATACAGGTTGTAGAAAAGATTTTTGATCAGCCTATAGCTAAAGTTTTTGGATTAGAAGAAGGCAAAATTACGATAATGATTCATTGCGGTTCAAGAGGATTAGGACATCAAGTTGCAAGCGATTATATTAAATTAATGGAGAATGAGTATGGTTATCCTGAACAAGATAGACAGCTTGTTTATGCGCCAATTAAAAGCGAATTAGGAAACAAATATATTTCTGCCATGAATTGCGCTGCTAATTTTGCTTTTGCAAATAGACAGATAATAACCCATCTGGTTAGAGAAAACCTAAAAAAATATTTTCCAAATCTTAAAATAGATGTTGTTTATGATATCTGCCATAATATTGCTAAATTTGAAATACATACTATAAATGGCAAGGAAAAACAGGTTCTTATATTGAGAAAAGGAGCGACTAGAAGTTTTGGAATTAACAGGCAGGAAATTCCAGAAGATTATAGAAAAGTCGGACAGCCTGTCTTAATTCCTGGGACAATGGGAACCTATAGCTATGTTTTAGTTGGAACTGAAAAAGCAGAAGACGTTAGTTTTGGCTCTACTGCTCATGGAGCAGGGAGAGTTGAAAGTAGGACAAAGGCAAGAAAAGAGATTAAAGCAGAAGAAATAAAAAAAGAACTTAATAAAAAGGGAATTGAAATAGAGGCAGGGAGTTTAATGAGCATTAGCGAAGAAGCCCCTCAGGCTTATAAAAATGTTAATGAGATTGTTGAAGTCAGCCATAAAGCAGGAATAGGAAATTTAGTTGTAAAACTTAAACCAATTGGGGTTATTAAGGGGTAGTCTAGAAATAGTTTAAGATTGTCAAAATCAGATTCCAAAACTATTTAAACATAAAATAATTAGATTAATAAACTATATTTATCTAGTTTATTTGTAAAAATCACAAAACCCCGAATGTGTTTTGGTTTGGGAGTTACCAAAACCAGAGAAAACTTGAAAAGTTTTCTTGATCGAGAAAATTTTATAATAAGAAATTTTCTCTGGAAATCCGCATAAAAAGATAACATCAATATAAATGTTGCGGATTTTTTTAAGGATTAATTATAAAGGTTGTAAAAAAGGTGTAAAATGAGTAAAAATTATATTATACTAGTTTTTTTATTTATAATTTTTTTAGTTGGTTTAGTGAACGCTGCACAAAATTGCGATAGTAATCAAACAATAATGAAATTGTCTGGAGAAAATAATTCTCACGGAGCTTTATGGAATGATGCGATTTATACTACTAAAATTTGTTATGATGTTCTTTATGGAAAAAGCTTTACAGGAGCCAACCCCCCTGGTTGCACAGGAAATAATAAAGTCGTTGGGCTCGCTGGTACAAGTAACGCTCACGTTGAAATTCCAGAGCAGTCTAATTATACGACAAATGTCTGTTTTGGTGATTTAATATGCAGGTCAATTGACACAACTTCTAGTACTGATAATTGTAATGGAATAAATGAAAAAATTGTTGTTAGTCTGGCTCAAAGCTCAAACTCGCATTTAGCTGAAGGAAACAACACTAATTATCCAATAAAAATTTGTTGTAAACTAGGTATAGAAGTTCAACAGGCTTATTGGACAGATATGCAAGAATCGCCTATTAGTAATGCGGATTTAAATGATTTAGTTAAACTAATAGTAAATGGCAATGGATTAGAAAATAAAGAAATTACTTATAAAATATTTAAAGTTAATACTGGAATTTGGTTTACAGAAAGAAAAATTGCAGAAACTTCCAATAAAGTGGTTTTGGAGTGGAGAGCTGGTAAAAATAATAATGGAAGTTTAAGTGCCGGAACTTATTATTTTAATGCGAGTGTTGAAGGAAAAGAAGTTGCTTCTGGAAATTTAGTTGTCTTAGCCAATGAAGTAAACACTCCGCCTGTTGCAAACATTA
>ERZ1292623.687-Hain-H51-01um-R1-687-length-34892-cov-9_pt1 | contig 18691 bp, 15 predicted proteins | sample MGYA00564398_ERZ1292623 | MGnify/ENA primary metagenome ERZ1292623 (study PRJEB36523, sample SAMEA6512633) | groundwater metagenome | collected 2019-01-07 | study: AquaDiva: Metagenomics assemblies of 32 groundwater samples | reverse complement strand
CCGGAGCGTCACCGACGCTGATCGCGAACGCAGCCGTCATCACGCGGCCGGAGCGTCACCGACGCTGATCGCGAACGCAGCCGTCATCACGCGGCCGGAGCGCTTCACCTGCACAAAGACGCGATACTCACCGGCGCGCGGGAAGGCGTACGGGAATGAGACTGGTGACGCCGGTGGCTGAACCGGGACGGCAGCCGGAACGTGCGCGACGTGCTCCCCGAGCCTGAGCGTGCCGCCAGCGGTCGTATCGCCGCGATCGCGCGCAGCGAAGACCTCCTGGGCCGCCACCGTCACCGTGCCCATCGGATGCAGGTGCACGTACACGTCACCCGAGTCGCGCACTACGGCAGCGTGCGCTGGCATTCCGAGGTACGGCTCGAGCACAGCCGGCTTGCCCTGTGCGTCCACCACCGTGACGTTGAACGAAAGCTCCTCGCGCGCCTTGGGCGCAGCCGGCAAAAGCGTCAGCGCCAGTGTACTGCCGTCCGAAAGCCGCATCGAACCGGACCGGGTGGCCTCGCCCACGAACCACCCATCGTCCGGATCCAGCTTGGCGGTCTGCGCCGGCAGGTTCTCGGGCACCTGCACCAGGCCCACCATTGTCCGTTCGAATCCGGTCTCCTGAACCACGTCGCCGAAGAGGAAATACCGGCCCGCTGGCAGCGGCGGCAGCATCGTCGTGAACTCGGGGATCGTGGCGGTGTCCGCTCCCGGATGCAAATGCGCAAAGCCGCGTGCGTCGCCTTCCTTCACCATGAACAGGTGCATCAGCTTGCCGTGGTCCGGCACATACGTGGACGCGCGGTCTCCCGGCAGGTACTGCGTGTCGCGCGCCGCCAGCCGCATTACGCCGTCGGCCAGCGACACCCTGAGCCTGGACGGATGGTAGATGCTGCCTTCGTACTCCGTGTCCACCGCATTCCACCAACGCGCGCCGCCAAGGATGGCGAGCGCGAGCACCGCCATTGCGATGCCGCCGGCCACACGGCTGCTGCGAACACCCGCGTCATTGAGCGACTTGCCCGGCCCCAACAAACTCTCCCCCGCCGCCTTGCGCACGATGTTCACCAGGCCGGTCACGAGGAACACGCCAAGCACGACGAGGATCGCGGCCAGCGGCGTGTCGAGCGCCAGCCGACCCGTGGCAACTGACGCGACCGGCACGAGCACCGTCCCGGTGCCCAGCCCGCCCTCGAGCACGACCTCCACGCTGTACGCGCCACGCGCCATGAGCCACAGCGCGCCTTCGAACGTATCCGATGCGTTCACGCGGCTCATGACGTCCGCTGACGGAGCACCTTTTGATCCCGCGCGCCAGTACACGGGCCGCATCAACACACGGCCTTCGAAGCCGTCGGGCGCCCGCACCGTGACGCGCGCGATGCCCGGCACCACTTCCGGTGGCCGCACAACCACACGGATGTCGAAGGCGCCTGCCTTTCCGGTAAAGAACACGTCGGGCGAACCGATGTGGGCGGACACGAGCACGCCAATGCCGAGCACTCCCAGGACCCGGAACGCCGCACCCCGCACCCTGTGCCTCGATGCTTGCCCGATCATCAGCGTCTCACGCGCGTCATCCACGTTCCGAACCACAGGCCCACCCAACTCGAGAACGCGCCGATCGCGACTGCAGAGCCCAGCTGCGCCGCGAAAAACAGCCCGTTCGCCTCATACTGCCAGGTCCGCGCGTTCTCCACGCCGCGCGCGGGCATCCAGTACACGAAGTTCTCGGCGTTGAAGAACCAGTTGCGCGCTGCCGGCGACATGAGGAACGACGCAAACGGCCACTGCACGGCGACAAAGAGCGCCACGAACACGACGGACAGCACCAGCGCCAGCAGCAGCGGTCGCAGCGTGAGGCGCTGCATCACCAGATCGATACCGATGGCCGGCACCACGATGAGCACCGGGAAGTCCATCGCTACCATATGCGTGATGTTCTGATAGATGGGCCCCAGCTTCGGCGTCGCCGGAAACAGCTGGATGATCCACATGAGCGCGAGCATCAGCCCCATGAAGATCCCGGTCGTGGTCGTCGCTGCCCATTTCATCCTCGACGCACGCGCCATCAGCACCAGCACCATCGGATACGCCAGCGCCGACACACGATAGAACGCGCCGTCGTGCATCAGGTTCTTCCAGCTGTACTCCGTGAGCATGATGGCGCGGTCCATGAGCAGCAGCGAGCCTGCGATGAGAAAGAGCCACATCGCGCCCCGCGCCTGCGCACTGCCGCGATTCTGGGCCGCGAGCGTCAGGAGCAGCGCGCCGATGCCGACGCCGGCGATGCCCATCGCCAGGACCATGTGCGGCGGGCTGATGATGCGGACATCCAGGCCGTACGCATCGTGCCACCAGTTGTCGAACGGCGCGGACGCCACCATCGCAAAGCAACCCCAGATGGCGACCCACGCGCCGAGCGGAGCCTTGAAACCCCAGAAAGTGACGGACGCGTCGTGCGCCCCGACTGAACCACCGAACGTGGTGCGGATGGCCACGTATCCGGACGAAAGTCCGGCAATGAGCCCGCCGGCCTGGATCAACAAGTGCGCCGGCGTCCAGAACGTGTCGCGGCCGATGGTCATGTGCCACGAAATGTCCCAGTACACGCCAATCATGACGCACACGGCGCCGAACGTGACCACCGCGCCGAGCCACCCGAACGGCCGCGACTCGTTGAGCTCCTCCATGAGGGCGTGCGCCGCGTACTTCGGCGTCGTCCTGCGGATCGTCGTCGCCATCTAGAACAGGGTCATTTGTTCGCCGAGCTCCTCGGGCATTACCGGTTTGAGGTGAAGCAACCGTTGCAGGTCCCGCACCGACGCGGGTGAGTGGCCGGCAAAGTGGTTGTTCACGTACCCATATATGGTACGCCCCTTGGCGGCCAACTGTGTAAGGACGCCCTGCCACATCTCCAACTCGCGGGTGCGGTCGAGCTGGATGCGCGAGTAGTCCACGATCTCGCGGTCCGCCCCCATCCAGCGCACATAGACGAAATCCGCCGTGGGCCGCTCGGCGCACGACAGCATCTGTTTCCGGGAAATCCAGCGCGCATCCGTGAGCGCCAGGGACACGTTGTGTTCCGCCAGCAGCGCGATGACGCCGTCGTTGATCCAGTGCTTGTCACGGAACTCGATAGCGAACGCGATGTCCTGCGGCAGTATCGGCAGGAACTTGGCCAGCGCAGGCAACTCACCGGCGCCGAAGTCCGGCCCCATCTGGAGCAGGATCGGGCCGAGCTTGTCCTCCAACTCGCGCGCACGCTCGCAGAATTCCTTGAGGAGATCGGTTGAGTCACGCAGGCGTCGCTCGTGGGTGATTTCCTGCGACATCTTGAGCGCGAACGAGAATCCCGGTGGCGTGCGCTGCGCCCACTGCTTGATGGTCTTGGCCGGCGGCACGGCGTAGAACGTGGAGTCCACCTCGACGGTGTCGAACGCGCGTGAGTAGATGGTGAGGAAGTCGACGGCTTTCGTGCCCTCCGGATAGAAGGGGCCCGTCCAAGCGTCGTAGTTCCAGCCCTGCGTGCCGAGGCGAATGTTGGCGGGCATCGCCTCATCTTCGGGAATCGGCGCACTGGAGTCAATGCCAATGCGACCTACTTTCGCGACAATCCGACCACGAGAATCTGGCCGGCGAGCTCGGCGCCAATCGCGCGCTTGGCGGCGTCCACTTTGACGGTGATGGGTCCGTCGAAAGGCGCGTGCTCGAGGACCTTCACGGTCGCCCCGGGTACGACGCCGAGTTGGGCGAGATAGCGCAAGCGTTCGGCGCTCTCGTCGCTGACGCGCTCCACGCGCGCGGTGGCGCCCTCCGGCAGCGACGCCAACGGCACCACCGCTTTTTCCTTGAGCGTGCCCTCGCGAGACGGAATCGGCGCGCCATGCGGATCCGTTTCGGGTTCGCCGATGGCCTTGGCCATGCGATCGATGAGTTCGTCGCTGGCGGCGTGCTCCAGACGTTCGGCTTCGTCGTGGACGCGGTCCCACGAATAGCCCAGCGCCTCGGTGAGGTAGGCCTCGATCACGCGATGCCGCCGGATGGTCTTCAATGCAGCGCGGCGGCCGGCCGCGGTGAGGCGCGCACCGTGATAGCGCTCGTGCGTGATGAGTCCCTGGCGCGCCAAGCGGCGCACCATCCCGCTCACCGACGCCGGCGCGATACGCAGCCGCTTGGCAATGGCATTGGTCTCGGCCGCTTCCCCGCTGCGCTCCAGGTCGTAGATGGCCTTGAGGTAGTCCTCGACGGGACCGGAGAGTTCGGGCACAACCTTCAGGGTGCGGGCGGGGCTCATGAATCTCGGCTCTCGGCTCCCGGCTTTGGGCTTTCCGCGGAAGCGCCCCGCACGAGCAGCACCGGTACGTGGGTGGTGTGCCGAACTTCATTGGCCACGCTGCCACGAATCACGTCCTGCACGAACCCGTGTCCGTGGGTGGACATGGCGATCAAGTCGCAATGCTCGCGCTCCGCCGCGGCGCAGATCTCCGCCGTGGGGTCGCCGCCGGCCAGCACGCCTTCCGCGCTCACACCGGCGTTTTCGAGTTCGACGGTCAAGCGGTCGAGGTACGCCATGTCCTGCTTCATCTCTTCGGACTCGCGCAGGTCCAGTTGGTTGGCGTTGCGCGCCACCCAGCCGTCGGCCACATGGATGAGCACGACGGATGCGCCACAGTGCTTGGCCAGCGCGCTGACGTGCGCGATGATGGCCGCGTCGTACCTGGTATTCTCGAGCGGTACAAGGATGCGCGTGTACATCAGGCCACCCATCCGCGAACGGTCTGGAACAGCAGCCAGGCGTTGAGCGTCGCGATGATGAACGCGACGGAATAGGCCAGCACCTTCACCCATAGCGGATTCACGAACTCGCCCATTTTCTTCTTGTCCGACGTGAACATCACCAGCGGAAAGACGGCGAAGGAAAGCTGCAAGCTGAGGATCACCTGGCTGAGAATGAGGAGCTTGGCCGTGCCATGCTCGCCATACAGTATGGCCGTTATGACGGCCGGCACAATCGCGATGCCGCGCGTGATCAGGCGCCGCAGCCACGGACGCAGGCGAATGTTGAGAAAGCCCTCCATCACGATCTGCCCCGCCAGCGTACCCGTAATCGTCGAGTTGAGTCCGGACGCCAGCAGCGCCACGGCGAACACGGTGCTGGCGCCAGCGCCCAACAAGGGCGTCAAGAGCTTGTAGGCGTCCTGAATCTCGGCGACGTCGGTACGCCCCGTGGTGTTGAATGACGCCGCAGCGACGATGAGAATGGCCGCGTTGATGAAGAGCGCGAAGCTGAGCGCGATGGTGGAGTCGAGGAACGCGAACTTGAACGCTTCGCGCTTGCCGGACGTGGTCTCCTCGTACTTGCGCGTCTGCACGATGGACGAGTGCAGGTACAGGTTGTGCGGCATCACCGTGGCGCCAAGGATTCCGATCGCGATATAGAGCTGGTCCTTGTTCTTCAGGATGCTTGCGGACGGGATGAAGCCCCGCAGCACGCCACCCACGTCGGGCTTGGACAGGATGATCTCGAAGAGGAAGCTGGCGCCCACGGTGGCGACGAGCGCAATGACGAGCGCTTCCAGCAGCCGGAATCCCCTGTTCTGAAGGTACAGCACCAGCATCACATCCAGCGCCGTAATCGCCACGCCCCAGCCCAGCGGGATACCGAAGAGCAGGTTGAGCGCGATAGCCGCACCAATCACCTCGGCCAGGTCGCACGCGGCGATGGCGACCTCGCAGAGAAACCAGAGCACGAAGTTCGTGCCCTTGCCGTAGTGGTCTCGACAGGCCTGGGCCAAGTCGCGCCCCGTGACGATGCCGAGCTTGGCGGACAACCCCTGGAGCAGGATTGCCATGAGGTTGGAGAGCAGGATCACGCTCAGCAGCGTGTAGCCAAAGGCGGATCCGCCGGCGAGATCGGTGGCCCAGTTGCCGGGGTCCATGTAGCCCACGGCGACGAGGTATCCCGGCCCCGCAAAAGCGAGGACCTTCTTCCACCAGCCTGCGTGGTTGACGTCAACGGACCGGTAGACCTCGGCCAGGCTTGGAGCGACGCGCGAATGGCGCCAGCCATCAGAGCGTCGGGCCGGTGGCGCGGATGGTTCGATTGGGAGTTGCGTGGATGGCACGGCTGGATTGCTGGACTAAATGATAAGTTAGGTTCAACTAACTTATTTTGTCCGTGCGGCACCCGCAAGGGGTGGATCGGTCACCAAAGTCCCCTGACGCAGGACTAGCCCAGTAGCTCCACCAGTTGGCGCAGCACGCGTTCGGTCAGGCCCCACACGACGTGCTCGCGGTACGTGAAAGTGCGTTCTTCACGGGGAGCGCCGCGCACCAGCACACTGCGTAACGCCCACGCGCGCTCGTCACGAATATCTGAGAGCGGCACCCAGAACCACTGCGCAACCTCGGCGCTGGGCGTCACCGCCAGCTCGCTGTGGGCGGCAACAACGAAGGGGCGGATCGAAATCGGCGGCAGGTTGGGCGTCCGTGGCGCGACATCGTCCAGCGTGCCAAGGATGCGGCCCACGCGCGCCAGGTCGATACCGGTCTCCTCCAACGTCTCGCGCATCGCGGTGAACGCCAGGTCGGCGTCGTCCGGGTCCATGCGGCCGCCGGGAACCGCCACGTGGCCGCTCCACGGATCGCCCGCATGCTCGGCGCGCTTGATCATGAGCAGCTCCGGCTCGCCGGCGGTGGACAGGCGCAACGTGAGCGCGATGGCGGCCCAGCGTCGCTCGAGATCGAGCGCAACCATGCGTCCCGGCGTTTGCGAGAGGGCGCGGGCCAGCCGCGCGATGTCCGGATGTGCGAGCAGCGTCTCGAGCGTCACCGCGTTGCGCTGCGGTGCGGTGCGCTGTGGAGCGAGCGCCGGCTCATGTCAGTCCAGCGGCATACGACGCCAGCGCTCGGCGGGCCAGACGAACCCGACGACCCCGAACACCGCGCCGCCAAGCGCGGCGGCATTGCCCATGGCCTCGCTGCGGCTATCGGCGCCAAACGTACGCGACTTGCTGTAGAAGATGGCCGCGTTGAGCGCGAAAACGACTGCGCCGCCGATGCCCGTGCCAATGGCGCTCGGAATCCGGCGAGGCACACCGCGACTGCGTTGCATGGAGTACACGCCAATCAGCGGGACAGCCACCACTCCGGTGAGCGGCGACGGCCGAATGAACAGTGTGTCGCCCGAGACATTCTCCAATACTCCCCGAAGGTACTGCGCTTTCTGCATGCGATTTTCCTGCTGCGCCTGAAACTCCGGCAGCGCCACGCGCACGCGTTCACCCACCGGCAGCAACCGCTGCGCACTGGCCGCGCTGCCGGCGACCACGAGCGACACCAGCGCGATCCAGAGCGTGCAGCGCGTCATTCCACTTCCCCACCGTCGGCTACCCATCCGCTGAATCCCTCCTTCAAAGACCGCACGTGCTCATACCCCATGACGATCAGAACGTCCGCCGAAAAGGCTGAGCGGTTGCCGTTGGCGCAGTAGACGATGACGGTTTTTTCGCGCGGCACCTGGGCCTCGACGTTCTTCTCCAGGTTGCTGCGTCCGATGGTGATCGCGCCCGGGATCTTGCCGAGGTTGTACTCGTTGGGGTCGCGCACGTCGAGAAAAACCGGGTCGCCGGTGGTGTGTCGCAGCGCCTTGGCGTCCTTGACGGTGATTTCCTTGATGCGAGCCTTCGTTTCTGCAAGCAGTTCGGCGTAGGTCTTCATGGCAGCTCTCGGCTGTCGGCGCCCGGCCTTCAGCTTAGTCGTAGTGGTTCAGAGATTCAGTATGGTCAGCGCCTTGGCATCCGCATCCAGTTCAGCGTCCGCGCCCAACGGCAGGCTCCACTGCTCTTCGACATGTCCCAACGGTATGCCGGAAATGGCTGGGATGTTGGCCAGGCGCGCCGCTTCGGTCAGGACGTCGGCGACGGTCCGCGTCGTGCCACCGATGGATGCGTCCTGGGCCGGGTCGGTGAACTGACCGAAGGCGAGGCCGGCGCACTTCTGCAAGTCGCCTGACAAACGCAGCTGGAGCAGCATGCGTTCGATGCGGTACGGCGCCTCGCCTACGTCTTCAACGACCAGGATGGCTCCATCATAGAGGGGCTGCCACGGCGTGCCGTGGAGCGCGGAGAGGAGCGACAGGTTGCCGCCGATGAGCCGGCCGCGGGCCTTGCCGCCGACGAGGGTCACCGCGTCCGGCGCGATGCCGGCTGGCTGTTCGCGGCGTGAGGTGGCGGCGCGCAGCGACTTCTCGGAGAACGGCGTGAGGATGCCGCGCGCGGTGGGTCCGTGGATGGAGCACAGACCGGCCTTGAGTGCCACCGCCGAGTGGATGGCGGTGATGTCGGAGAAGCCGATGATGGCCTTGGGCGTCCGTTTCAGCGCCTTGAAGTCGAGCTGTTCCAGCAAGCGCATGGCGCCGTAGCCGCCGCGCAGGCACCAGATGGCGGCGACGGAATCATCGCGGAGCGCTGCGTTGAAGTCGCTGACGCGCAGTTCGTCCGGGCCGGCGAAATAGTCCTGCTGTTCCTCCGCATACGTGCCCACCACCGGCTCCCAGCCGAGCGTCTTGCAGTTGGCGATGGCGCGCTGGAGGTCGCCAGCCTTGAGTGGACCAGCTGGGGCCACGAGCGCGACTCGCGTGCCGGCGGTGATCGGCGTGAACTGGCGCATTGGGGATGAAGGGGGCGACAAGCGAATCTAGTCGCGTTCGTTTTTGCTGGTCGACGCAACAGGATGATGCTGGTGATTCGCGATTTCACCATACGCTCGGCGGGTGCTCACGATGCGTGGGGCTGCCGCGCTCTTGTCCGCTGCGCGAACACCGGATGGTGTCTGGGAAGTCGTGCGCGCGACTGGCCTTGCATCCGCGCCGGTCGCCGTGGACGACGACATGCGTGCCGCACTGAGGCTCGGCGGCGCGCAACAGGCCCGCATCGCCGGTGGCGTGGGATCGTTTCGCGTGTTGGCTCTGCAGTTGGATGAGGGCGCAACCCTCCGTGAGGCACTGCAACGGATCGCACGACGGCTGACGTCGAGCGCTCCGCATGTGCTCTGGCTGGTGGGCGCAGTCGAACGCAGCGGGGAGCGCGCCGCGATCGTCGCATGGTCGGGTAGCGAGCGATCCGCCCGGGTCGCCTCCTTCGTATGGGAGCCGGACCGCGTCGTGGATTCGGACGCCGAGACTCTCTGCGCGCTGGCTTCAGTGCGTGAAGTGATGGACGTTGCCCTGCATGCGCGTTGCCTCGACGTGCTGGGTCGCGAGGCGCTGAGCCGCCGCTTCTATAGAGTGCTGAGTGGGCACGTCGAAGGCCTGGCCGCCGGTACCGCCAAGCGGCTAACCGGCAGCGAAGGCCACGAGTTGGCGCTGCTCTGCGTGTCGCGTTGGCTGTTCCTGCGGTTCCTTGAAGCCAAGGGTTGGGTCAACGGCGAGCGTGAGTTCGTCGCCACCCGATTCGACGAGTGCATGGCGAGTGGCGGCGCTTTTCACCGCCGCGTCCTGCTGCCGCTCTTTTTCGGAACACTCAACACGCCGTACTCGCGCCGGGCCATGCATGCGCGTGCGTTCGGTCGCGTGCCGTTTCTCAACGGCGGCCTCTTTACACGAACCGCACTGGAGCGTCGGGCCGGCGCGCTGCGGTTCCCGGACGAGCAACTGGGCGCACTGCTCCAGGAGGTCTTCCAGAAGTTCCGATTTGTGGCGCGCGAGGACTCGGCAACGTGGTCCGAGGCGAGCGTGGACCCCGAGATGTTGGGACGCGCGTTCGAGTCGCTCATGGCCGTGAACGAGCGCAAATCGGGAGGTGTCTTCTACACGCCGCACGCGCTCGTCGCCCGCGTCGCCGATCAGGCGCTGGAAGCGGTGTCCAAGGAGCAGGATCTGCGCACGGTTCGCGACACCCGAGTGCTGGACCCGGCCTGCGGCTCTGGTGCGTTCCTGGTGCACGTGTTGGAGCGACTGGCAGAGGTCCGCCGCCGGCTCGGCGATGCGGGGTCGATCGCCGAACTGCGTCGTGATGTGCTGGCACGATCGGTCTTTGGCGTAGACCGCAATCCGACCGCGGTGTGGCTGTGCGAGCTGCGCCTGTGGCTGTCGGTCGTGATCGAAAGCGATGAGACGGACCCGATGCGCGTGCCGCCGCTGCCCAACCTCGATCGCAACATCCGGATCGGCGACGCGCTCGCCGGTCCCGGATTCACGGATGGCCAGCTTGCGGCTGGGAGCGGGCGCATCGCCACGCAGCGCCAACGCTATGTGCGCGCCACCGGCCGGCGGAAAGCCGGACTTGCCCGGGTGCTCGATCGAATGGAGCGACACCGTGCGATGGATCACGCCGATCGGCTCGTTTGCGCCACCCAACATGCGCGACGCGAATTGGTCAACGCGCAGCGTTCGCGCGACCTCTTTGGCGAACGCCAGCGCGTGTCGTCGAACACGCGACGCGAACTCAAGCGGCTCAAGGACGTCCTGCGGCAGCACCGGTCCGAGAGGAGTCGCATCGCTGACGGCGGCGCCTTGCCCTTTTCGTTCAGTGCGTACTTCGCGGAGGCGCAGGCAGCCGGCGGCTTCGATGTCGTGCTCGGCAATCCACCTTGGGTGCGACTGCATCGCATCCCGGTGGCCACCCGCCAGCGTTTTCGCGACGTCTACGAGGTCTTTCGGTCGTCCCACTGGCAGGCGGGAGCGCGCAGTGCGCACGTGGCGCCGGGATTCGCGTCACAGGTGGACTTGTCCGCGCTGTTCGCCGAGCGCTCGCTGGGCTTGTTGCGGCCGGGAGGCACAATGGCGCTGCTGCTGCCGGCCAAGTTGTGGCGTTCGTTGTCGGGCGGGGGCATCCGGCACCTGCTGGCGACGCGGGCCTTTGTCACGCGCATCGAGGACGCCAGCGAGGCACGCCACATGTTCGACGCTGTCGTGTATCCGTCGCTGCTGGTCGCGCGCACCGAGCCACCGCGATCGCCGTGCGTTTCGGTGGTGGTGCACAACGCACGCGGCGAGCGCACGTGGCCATCCACACTGGAACGGATGGCGTTCGACGCCACACCCGGCGCGCCTTGGGTGCTGCTGCCTCCTGACGCGCGTCAGGCGTTCGAGCGTTTGAGGGACGCGGGAACGCCGCTGGCAGCGACATTGTTCGGCGCGCCCCGGCTTGGTGTGAAATCCGGCTGCAACGCGGCGTTCCTCGTACGCAGGATGGACGAAGCCCGCGGATTCACGGCCGTCGTGGACGCCAGCGGTGAGAGCGGCTGCGTGGAAAGCGCGCACCTGCGGCCAGCATTGCGCGGCGACGGTCTGCGGGCATGGCACGGCGCCGAGTCCGATGTGCAGATCGTGTGGACGCACGACCGCAACGGTGCGCCGCTGGCACAGCTGCCCCCGCGGACTGCCGCTTGGCTGGGCCGGTATCACGGCGCGCTCACACGACGCGCGGATGCCAAGGCAAGCAAGCGGTGGTGGGCGTTGTTCCGCGTGGACGCCGCCGATACGCGCAAGGCACGCGTGGTGTGGGCGGACTTCGGCAAACGCCCGCGGGCGCTGGTACTCGAAGCCGGCAACACAACCGTTCCGCTCAACACCTGCTATGTGCTGGCCTGCGACGATCCGCGCGACGCCTGGGCGATGGCGACGCTGCTGAATTCGCGACTGGCGGCGGCCTGGCTGAATGCGATCGCCGAGCCCGCGCGCGGCGGCTATCACCGCTACCTCGGCTGGACGGTGGGGCAACTGCCGATCCCGAGCGATTGGGCAAGTGTGCGAGCATCGCTCGCGCGCGCGGGCAGGTCCGCGGCGTCTGGTCACGGGCCCAGCGAACTCGATGAAGTTGTTTGCGCGGCGTACCGCCTCGATGCCGGTGAACTGGCTCCGCTCCTGGACTTTGCGCCATGCACATGATTCCGGGCGCCGAAGTGCAGGCCGTGATCGCCCGCCATGTGCTTGGCGACGCCGGGACCGCCGCCCGGCTCGGCGACGTCACGTTGCATTCGCACCAGCGCGAAGGCGCCAACCGGGCGCGTCACTTGCTCGACGCATTCGGAGGCGCGCTGATCGCGGACGACGTGGGCATGGGCAAGACGTACCTGGCCTTGGCCGTCGCCCGCGATGCGCGCGCACCCGTCGTCATTGCGCCTGCGGCGTTGCGCTCGGCATGGAACCACGCGATGCGCAGTTCCCGCGTGGCGCTTCACTTCGTGTCGCTCGAATCGCTGGCCCACGGAACCGCGCCTGGCGGCACGCACGACCTCGTCGTCATTGACGAAGCCCAGCACCTGCGCAACCCAGCCACGCGTGGCTTTGCCGCGTGTCGAGCACTGTGCGCAACCGCCAAGGTTCTCTTGCTCAGCGCCACGCCGGTCCAGAATCGCACGGCCGACCTGCGCGTGATACTCTCGCTCTTTCTTGGCGAGCGGGCGCACGCGCTTTCGCTCGAGTCCCTGGCTGCGTTCATCGTTCGGCGGGATGGCGACGACATCAGCGGGCTCGCCGCCGCGGCATTGCCGGTGGCCGAGGCGCCCCAGTGGTTGGAGCCGTCGAGCGACGTCGACTGCCTTGATCGCATCGTCGCGCTGCCGCCTCCCCTCGGTGGCGCAGACTCCGGTGACGGAGGCGCGCTGCTGACGTACACGCTGGTGCGGCAGTGGGCCTCGAGTCGCGCGGCATTCCGCGCCGCGCTCAGCCGACGGCTCGCCCGTGCTTGCGCGCTGGAAGACACTCTCGTCGAAGGCCGCCGGCCAACGCGCGCCGAGCTTGCGTCGTGGACATTCTCGGGCGGCGCACAACAACTCGCGTTTCCACTCATTGCGACAAGCGCCCTCTCAGAGAATTCGGTGGAACTGTTGGAACGCGTGCGCAAACATCGCGATGCCGTCCGGGCGCTCGCGACATGGCTCGCCAGCACGCCTGACCCGGATGACTCCCGCGCGGAGAGATTACGCGAACTCTCGGCGCTGCATCCGCATCGGCGGATCATCGCGTTCAGCGAATACGCCGACACGGTGGCGGCGTTGTATCGGCTCCTCGCACCGACAGTGCGAGTGGCCATGCTGACGCACGCCGGGGGTCGCGTTGCCGGCGGACGAACAACGCGGCGTGACTTGCTGACGGCGTTTGCACCGGGAGCGCGGGAACGCACACACGAGCGCGACCGCGTGGATCTCCTCCTGACCACAGATGTTTTGAGTGAGGGCGTGGGACTTCAGGACGCCAGCATCGTGGTGCATCTCGACCTTCCATGGAATCCCGCACGCTTGGCGCAGCGCGTCGGCAGGGTACGGCGGCTGGGCTCAGCAGAGTCCACCGTGCTCGTCTTTGCGATGTCGCCTCCCGCGCCGGCGGCACGGATGCTCGAACTGGAAGGTCGGCTTCGCCGCAAGATCGGCGATGCCGCGAGGGCCGTCGGCCTCGCAGGGACGATCCTGCCGGAGCTGGCGCCTGCGACCGGCGCCGCCCCGCCCACAGATCGCACGGAACACATTGCGGCCTCTCTCGGTCGTTGGCGCCGGACGATTGTCCGCACCAGTGACGGTCCTGTGTGCGGAGCGGTCCGGGCGTCGCGCGCCGGTGCCATCGTCTGCGTGAGAATCGACGACGCCGCGAGGCTCGTGGCATGGGATGGCCGTGTCGTGAGCGAAGGCGCGGTCGCCGATCTCATCAGCTCGGCGTCAAGCGAGTCTGTCGGGGTGGATGCACCCGCGCGCGACGAGGCGCTCTCCGCCGTACACGCGTGGCTGCGCGAGCGCCGGACCACCGACGTGGTGGACTTGCCGGCCCGCCGAGTCGCCAAGTCTCGCCGTGCGCTGTTGCGCCGGGCGGAACGCATCGCCAAGGCGACACCGCGGCACGTGCGGGCCACCGTGTCACCACTGCTGTTTGCCGCGCGCAGCGCGGCGGCGGTTCCGCTCTCAGCCGGCACCGAGCGCATACTGCACGAGTTGACGTTGGCTCCGTTGAGCGACGAAGCGTGGCTGCGTGCCCTGAGCAAGTTCGCGGCCGTCCACGTTGCGCAGCGCTGCAGCGGCAAATTGGTCGCCCTGCTCTTGCTCGACTGCCCAGGCTAGCGCCGCAGTCTACCGCGCGGACGCTTCGATCAGGCGCCGGTAGAAGCGCACCGCGTTGAGATAGTTGTCCACGCTCACGCGTTCGTTAGTGGAATGCAGCAGCCCCATCGTTTCGCCGGTGGCCACGATTGGCGCAAAGCGATACACGTTGCGCGACACGAGCTCGAAGTTCCGCGCGTCCGTGCCGCCCATCACCAGATACGGCGCTACCAGGCTGGCGCCGAGCGTCTCGCGAATGGCGGACGCGATGAGGCGGTAGCCCTCGCTCGTGTCCGGTGACACGGCGCTGGCCTCGCGACCGGTGCCTTCCACCAGCTCCACCGTCACGCGCGCATCATCCACGATCTCGTTCACCTGACGCAGCAGCCACGTCACGCTGTCGCCCGGCATCAGGCGGAAATTCACGATTGCCGTCGCAGACGCCGGCACCACGTTGTCCTTGATGCCGCCCGAGATCATCGTCGCCGCCGTGGTGGTGCGCACCATCGCATTGCCCGTGCGCTCGCCGGCCATCAGGCGCGTCAGCACGGGACGGACGAGCCACAGGTTGGCCATCACCACGCGCCAGGACCACGGCATGGCCGGCCCGATGGCGTTGAACATCCCCAGCGTCGCGCCATCGAGCCGCGCGGGAAGCGGCGTTCCCTGCAACTCACTCACCGCTTCGCCCAGGATGCTCACCGAGGTCTCGCGCGGCGGCGTGGAGGAATGCCCGCCCTCGCCCTTGGCTGTGAGACGCAACGACACGTAGCCCTTCTCGGCGACCCCCACCACCGCGACGCGTGCCGCCACCCCGGGCACCAGTCCGTCGCCCACCGCTCCGCCTTCGTCCATCACGAACCACGGCGCGATGCCGCGCGTCTTGAAGAGCTGCGCCACTTTTGCGGCAGCGGCGCCGCCGCCCTCTTCGTTATGGCCGAAGGAGAACAACACCGTGCGCTTCGGCTGGAATCCTGCGGCCAGCAGCGCCTCAGTCGCTTCCATCAGCCCCATGACGCTGATCTTGTCGTCCAGCGTGCCGCGGCCCCAGATGATGCCGTCCGCGACCGTGCCCGCGAACGCCGGATGCGTCCAGTCCTTCTCGGTGCCGGGCTCCACTGGCACCACGTCCATATGACCCATGAGCAGCACGGGCGCGAGCGTGGTGTCCGTGCCGCGCCACGTGTACACCAGCGAGCCGGAGTCCACCGCCTCGCGCGCGAGGCGCGCGTGCACCCGCGGGTACGAACGGCGCAGGAACTCGTGGAACTTGAGGAACTGCGGCATGTCCGCCGGCGCGTTGAACTTCGTGACCGTCGGAATGCGGACGGCTTCGCTCAACCGACGCACCGCGGCCGAGTCCACCGGTACAGGCGCGGGCACCGCGGTGGCGGGTTCGGCCGAGCGCGAGCCATAGGTCGCGGTCCGCACCACGACTACGCCGGCCAGCAGGACGAGCGCGCCGAGTACCGAAACGACAATTCGTTTGAACACGTTCATTCGCCCAAGGCGGGCTCGAACTCGTCGCGGGTCGCGGGCGAGTGTTCGTGGCGGCCCAACATCCGGGCACAGGTGTTCCAGCGCAGGATGGCTTCGTCGTTGCCCTTGGGACGCATCGCCTCCGCCTTCTCATAGAATCGCATGGCGTCGTGGAACCAGTCGTGGGCCACGTCCGCCACGCCCAGCCCGCCGCGGCGCAGCAACGCCTTGGCTTTCCGCTCGCTGATGATGCCCGAGTAGTACAGGCGCTTGTACTCGTCCTTGAGGTGCGGCAGCACATCTCGTGCGCGCTTGACGCTGTCGCCGGTATCGTCGGGGAACTGATCCGTGATGGCCAGCAGCAGCATCACCTGCGCCCGCTGGTTGTCCGGCTCCACTTCGAGGATGTCCAGGCAAATGGACTCGGCCGCGGTGGAGTCGTTGAGCAGCCGGTAGCGTTCCGCCTTCTGGAGCGCGGCCGGGATGCCTGATGGAGTTATCGGCTTCACGTTCATGGTGACTCGCGACCAGTTACTGATGACTGGTCACTTCCCTTTCCGGCTGAAGATCTTTACCAGCTTCCCGATCGGATCATAGAACTCGTCCACGACGCGTTCCTTGAGCGGGATGATGGCGTTGTCCGTGATCGTAATGTGCTCCGGACAGACCGTTGTGCAACACTTGGTAATGTTGCAGTAGCCGATGCCGTGCTGGCCCTTGAGGTCCGGAATCCGGTCGCCGGTGTCCAGCGGATGCATCTCCAGCGCGGCCGTGTACACGAAGTGCCTCGGGCCCGCGAACTCCTCGTGTTTGTGGTGGTCGCGCACCACATGGCACACGTCCTGGCACAAGAAGCACTCGATGCACTTTCGGAACTCCTGCACACGGTCCACGTCCTTTTGCTGCATGCGCCACGTGCCGTCCGGCGCGTCCGGCGGGCGCGGCTGGAACTTCCGCACCGTCTTCTTCATCCGGAAGTTGACCGACACGTCCGTCACCAGGTCGCGGATGGACGGGAACGCCTTCATCGGCTCCACCGTCACCGGCTTGTCCGTCGGCAATTCATCCAGGCGCGTCATGCACATCAGCTTGGGCATGCCGTTGATCTCGGCCGAACACGAGCCGCACTTGCCCGCCTTGCAGTTCCAGCGCACGGCCAGGTCCGGCGCCGACTCGGCCTGGATCTGGTGAATGGCGTCGAGGACAACCATACCCTCGCTGATCGTCGTCTCGAATTTCTGGAACTTTCCGCCGCGGGCGTCGCCGCGCCACACGGCGAACGACCGCGTGTCCCTGTAGGGAAGCGGGGTCGGCGAATCGGGAAGCGAGTGGGACTCGCTCATTTCATCTCCTCGATGATCTGCGTGAGTTCGGGCGGCATCGGCGGAATCTTGACGCGCTCGAGTTTCATCTTGCCGTCAGTCCCCTTCGTGATCACGGTGTTGTACGTCTGCCCCTCGGCGGACTTGTCGGGATAGTCGTCGCGGAAATGACCACCGCGACTCTCCTTGCGATCGATGGCGCTGCGGGCAATCGCCTCGCTGATGGTGAGCAGGTGCGTGAGGTCCAGGGCGGTGTGCCAGCCGGGATTGTACTCGCGGTTGCCCTGGACGCCGACCTGCCGTGCACGCGACTGCAGTTCGCCCACGGTCTTGAGCGCTTGCTGCATTTCGCCTTCAGTGCGAACAATGCCCACGAGGTCCTGCATCGTCTCCTGGAGCGCGTGCTGCACGTCGTACGCGCCTTCACCGCCCTGGCCGCGGTCGAACGGCTCGAGCGCGGACGTGATGCCGGCGCCGGCCTCCGCCTCCGAGAGCTTGGGCGCCGCGCTCTGCTTGGCATACAGCGCCGCGTGCTCGCCAGCCCGCCGACCGAAGACGACCAGATCCGACAACGAATTGCCGCCGAGCCGGTTGGCGCCGTGCAGTCCGGCCGCGACCTCGCCGCACGCGAAGAGGCCTGGTACGGTGGACATCTGCGTTGTGCCGTCCACGCGGATGCCGCCCATGATGTAGTGCGTGGTGGGGCCCACCTCCATCGGCACCTTGGTGATGTCGATGTTGGCCAACTGCATGAATTGATGGTACATGCTGGGCAGTTTCTTTTTGATGTGCTCCGGCGCGTTGGAGATCTTCTCCTTGATCCACGCGATGTCGAGGAAAACGCCGCCGTGCGGTGAACCGCGACCCGCCTTGACTTCGCGGTTGATCATGCGCGCCACGTGGTCGCGCGTCAGCAACTCAGGCGGGCGGCGCGCGTTCTTGTCGCCCGTCACGTAGCGCCAGCCCTCTTCCTCGGAGTCGGCGGTCTGCGCCTTGTAGTTGTCTGGAATGTGGTCGAACATGAAGCGCTTTCCCTGGTTGTTGCGCAGCACGCCGCCTTCCCCGCGCACGCCTTCCGTCACCAGGATGCCGCGCACGCTGGGCGGCCACACCATGCCCGTGGGATGGAATTGCACGAACTCCATGTCCATGAGCGCGGCGCCCGCGTGATATGCCAGCGACTGTCCGTCGCCGGTGTATTCCCAGCTGTTGGACGTGATCCGGAACGCGCGACCGATGCCGCCGGTCGCGAGCACGATGGCCTTGGCCTTGAAGAGACGGAAGCGACCGCGCTCGCGATCGTAGCCCAGCGCGCCAGACACGCGTTCGCCGTCCTTGAAGAGCGCGATGATCGTGTGCTCCATGTGCACATCGATCGGCTGATGGATCGCGTGGTCCTGAAGCGTGCGGATCATCTCGAGGCCGGTGCGGTCACCCACGTGCGCAAGACGCGGATACCGGTGGCCACCAAAGTTGCGTTGCAGAATGCGCCCGTCCGGCGTGCGGTCGAACAGCGCGCCCCAGGCTTCCAGCTCGCGGATACGGTCCGGCGCTTCTTTGGCGTGCAGCTCCGCCATGCGCCAGTTGTTGACGTACTGGCCGCCGCGCATGGTGTCCGCGAAATGGACCTTCCAGTTGTCGCGGTCGTCCACGTTGCCCATCGCCGCCGCGGCGCCCCCCTCGGCCATGACCGTGTGGGCCTTGCCGAGCAACGATTTGCAAATCAAGCCGACGCGGACGCCGTTGGACGCGGATTCCACGGCGGCTCTCAGTCCCGCCCCTCCCGCGCCCACGACAAGGACGTCGTACTCGCTTATCTCGTATTCTGGCATCTGTAATAGTTGGAAATCCGTTAG
>ERZ1292623.965-Hain-H51-01um-R1-965-length-28783-cov-7_pt2 | contig 18693 bp, 18 predicted proteins | sample MGYA00564398_ERZ1292623 | MGnify/ENA primary metagenome ERZ1292623 (study PRJEB36523, sample SAMEA6512633) | groundwater metagenome | collected 2019-01-07 | study: AquaDiva: Metagenomics assemblies of 32 groundwater samples | reverse complement strand
TAAAATAGATGAATCTATTGCAAACTATATTAGACGTAAACATAACCTAATTATTGGAGATCAGACGGCTGAATCGGTAAAGATAAAAATAGGTTCGGCAACGAGGCTTGCGGTTGAGGAGACAATGGAAGTTTCTGGGCGAGATCAAGTACTTGGGCTTCCAAGAACTGTAGTTTTGACTTCGACAGAGATAGCGGAGGCGATGAGGGCGCCACTTATACAGATTGTTGGGGCGGTAAAGGGGGTTTTGGAGGGAACCCCTCCGGAGTTAGCATCGGACATTATCGAAAGGGGTATAACTATGTCAGGAGGTACGAGTCTTTTGCGGAATTTTGATCGTTTGATGGTTGAAGAAACGGGTGTGCCAGCACATTTGGCGGAAGATCCGCTTCTTTGTGTTGTTCGCGGGACGGGTGTAGCGCTGGAAAACCTGGATTTGTATAAACGTTCAATCGCAAGGAAATGAGCGAACTATTTGTTTTTAAATCCATTACCGCATTTTTTTGTGCCTGCTTAGTTTAATTTCCTCAAGTTTATAGATTTTCCAGGGCTCTTTTGTGCCTGAAAATAATTTCCGTAGCGAAACTGTGTGGCTATCTAAATCTGCGGTTTAATTACCGTATATGGCTAAATTTGGCTTTGTAATTACCGTACACATTAAAATATCCTTTTTTGTAGTTTATTGCAGATCTCTTTTAAATCAGAGTAAGTTTTTCGCAACTAAACAATTTACAGCAGGGTGTATATGATGAACAATGGTTTCAACCTAAGTAAATGACTAGCGACAAAAGTGAGTTTATCTATAGGGTTTTTGGGTTATCGTATAAGAAGTGTGGTGTTTACTGTATATATAACACTCCTGGGTTTGCTCATAGGGAGGGTATACCTTTAAGGAGTGGCTTACCAGGAGGTATTAGAGGAAGACCTGAAGTACCTAAAATATTTCATATAAGCATTGAGAACATCTGGGGTTTTTGAGTATGAAGTGCAACCGTAGGAAGTTACATGACTCATTTTGCTGTTGATGGGAAGGCAAAATTTAAGTTGAAGTCGGTAAAGTTCTTATCTTAGGTCGTATGATATGCAACTTCTTCATTAACTTTTTAAAACAACAGGCTATAAAGTTTTTTGGTTGTTGATAAACCTTGGAACACCGAAGTTAATTATTAGAAGTCTTCTTTGGACTGGGGATTGGATAAATTATCTTTTTGAAAATTCTGACTTAATCTTGCGCGAATCTTTAACTGTAAATCTTTGCCCTGTCAAAGCCTATATACCTTCATTTTACTACTCTATTTAGTGAGGCTTGCACTACTAATCGTATTACATTCGGGTCTTGTAGTAGGTGCTTTGTAAAAATTAGTAAAGTGAACGATATATATAAGAGTTAGGCAAGCTTGAAGCTTATATGTATGAGTGGTATTTGTGAACAATTTGAGTGTTTTACACACTTTTAGTGTGAGCTATGAATTAACTGATAGTATATGATATTCTCTTGAATGGGGGAGAGACGAGCAAACAACTACTCAGACTTATAGTAGATTGCCACGGGTCGTATAAATTTAGTAATATTTTACAAAAGTGGCACTTTTTTTTAATGAAGTTTACAATAAGGTGAGGTTGATTTGTGGTGAACTTGCAAAAATTCCACAAAACGGCAAAAAATGGTGAGAAAAGCGTTAGAAACTGGACAGAAAACAACAAGAATAGATCGAGAAATCGTGCCGATTTTGGGAGTACCCGTGGATAGCACTACTAAGCGGAGAGTGCTAAGGTTTTTGGAGGATTTTTTGTCCTCGCCAAGCGGCCGGCGAAGCAAAAATGCTTTCCAGGCACAAAATGGAAGGGAAGCGAAGCTTTTCGTGACGACTCCGAATCCCGAAATTGTTAATTTAGCCTTAAAAGAACCATTGTTTAGGCAGGTGCTAGGTCATGCCCATTTAAATTTACCTGACGGTATTGGGATTATTATGGCCCAAAGGTTTTTAAAGATGCAAGTACCAAAATTTCCTGTGGTGACCCAATTAGCCATATTATGTATAGGTATCTGGGTTGGGATCTCCGCAGTCATTAACCGAAAATGGCTTTTTGCGAGCGGGGAAACTGTCCCTGGAAGACTTATTTTTGAGGATTTGGTAAAACTTGCTGAGAAGAATAGGTGGAAGATTTTCCTTTTGGGCGGCAAGCTGGGGGTTGCAGGGAAGGCTGTAAGAAAACTGTTAGGAGAGAACGGTGAATTGCAGGTTGATTTTAGTGAAGGACCACTGTTGGGGATGGATGGCTCGCCACGAGACAGTGGGCAGGCACAAATCGAGCGTGAGACCATTGCGAAAATAAACGCATTTTCGCCTGATATACTTTTTGTTGGTTTTGGAGCGCCAAAGCAGGAGTATTGGTTAAAAAGAAATTTGCCACGATTACATACACGAGTTGGGATGGTTGTAGGGGGGACTTTTGATTCTATTGCGGGAACGGTTATTTCTGCGCCCAGATGGATAACGGAGTCTGGGTTTGAATGGGGCTGGAGGCTAGTTACCCAGCCTTGGAGGCTGCCAAGAATTTTTAATGCAGTAATCGTTTTTCCCTTGAAGGTTTTTACCTGGAGGCTAAAGAATGATTAATCTTCAAGTGTTAGCTTTACGATAGGTTCAGTGTATGCTTCTTGGTTTACGAAACTCTTATAAGAGAGTTTCTTATTAGTTTTTGAAAAGAAGGTTAGTATCTCTTCAGGTTTAACCCATTCGGTTTTTCTCTTGCCTAGATACTCTGGGTAAGAACACGGTTGCCCTGCCTCCCAGCTTCGCAAGGTCTCTCCTTGCGAAGCTAGGGCTTGCTTGTGAATATAGCGGGTAAGATGGAGAAGTTGTTCGTCTGTCTCGACTAATACTGCCTTGTAAACACCTTGGCAAAGGGTGCCAACTCTTTTGTATTTTTTGTTGAAGTACATCGTGTAACGTGTGCCAAGTGAGCTCATAAATCTATCGATAGAGTCAGCTTTTGTCTGTTTTACAAGGAAGTGGAGGTGGTTTGACATTAAACAATGGGCGAGTAGGGTGATTTCATTTGAAAAGTTGTTCAGCTTTAATAACTTAAGTGCTCGATCTTTCTCTTTACTGGTGGTTGTGGCTATTTGATCCAAAAGAGCCTCACGATTTTTGGGCATAAGGTAGTCTTTTAGATAAGAAAGAAACACGGAATAATCCTGTTCGTCTTGAAATATTACGCGTTTTTCCACACCACGATTGTATAGATGGTAATAGCTATTTTGGGAGTATATTTTAAGGGAATTGCGGGTGGGCATTCATCTGTATAACACATGTGCGTTAGCTTCGCAAGGTCTCTCCTTGCGAAGCTGAGAGCGGGGAAAGCACGAGATGTTAGGGGAGCAAGGTGCGAGCTTGTAAGAAAACGATGCTCGATCATATCGCGTCGGCAATCATAAATGCGTGCTTGGTTGAATGAGCATATTGGCTTAGATAAGCAAGGGGTTTTGGACCAGTACTATCCACATAAAAAGCTACAGGCTGTGGATATGTTGTGTTATCGGTCAAAAGAGGAAAATTTAGGCTCGTGTATGTGTTTTCAGGCCTAATAGTGGCATTTTCGTGGGTTATCGCCTTTTAACTGTTTTTAAAACTAGAAAAATGTTTTTAGGTAATAAAAAGAAAAGACGCAGGAGGCTGTTTGCTTATGTAGTGGCTTAAGACGAGATTTACATGGACGAAAAACGGATTTACACAGATCGGTGGTGTTGTTTTAGGAATTTTTGAGAAAAATTGAAAAAATTCAGAAAAAAGGTGATGAGCCCCGTTAGATATCCGGAAAATTTCATTTGTCCGGCAAAAATCTAAAGATTTTTTATCTCTAACGGGATGAGTAACAAAAGGACTACAAAAACAATATGTTGGATACTTTTTATGTTCAATAGGATGGATGCATGGGGGAATTAGGTTGTTTAGGGTGATTAGGGAACTTAGGGTGATTTAGTCGTAGACAGGTAAAATCGCACTACTTAGTTGTTCGTTAGGAGTTTTTGACTCGAGTTTTCGGGATTTTTCTCTTCGTCTATCTAAAAAGCTAGAGGATGTTAGAGGAATTAAGGTATGCTATATTGAGAAAAATGGCTGTTGAAAGACCAATTTTGAGTCGTCGAGCTGTGGTTGGAAGTGCAGTTGGGGCAACTTTAGGACGTTTTAAGGCATCTGGTGAGGTTTTGGGTTCAGGAAATGCACCTGAGGTAGAAAAAATAGCATCTCCTGAAGCTATAGAGTTTGCTGGAACAGTTCGTTGGGCAGTTGAAACAAGAGATTCTGAATTTTTTGAGACTTTAGTCCACCGTCCGATTGTGTTGGGGCAAAAGCCGTTAGAAATATCTTTTTCCTCAAGGCCTGAAGCAATCAGGATTCACAAGGAGCAAGAAGAATACCAGGTAGTGTTTAAGGATCTAAGGTTGGGTTTGGTTCAAGATTCCAGTAGGGTTTCAATCGTTAAGTTTGGCAACTTGGGGGGAGCTTGGGTTGTAAGCGAGGTTGAGGAGTTATCAAAGGCTGAATTGAATAAACGCTTTAGTGAGATAGAAGTTTGGGATGCACCGCCTCCTGCTGATGGGACATGGGCGAGACACTTTTGGCTAAGACGAGGAGAAATTCATGCCCATCCGGATGCGGTTATACACAAAGATCCAGGATACGTATTTTTGTATGTGCCAGGAATGACATCTTCTGTTGTCTCCGGGGGTGGGGGTATGGAAGCAACACGTCTCTTTTTACCTCTTCAGTCAAAGTTGGGACCCCCTTTTAAGCCATCTTGGAATGTACAAATGAGCTGGAACGGTGTTGAATTTGATCTTGAAACCGGACTTTCGAGTGCTAAAACTCAATATTGCCAAGAAACATTATCAAGCCCAGTTTGGAGGGAAAGGATGTTGTATGGAGTAATTAGCGAATTTTTTAGCATTCATCCTAATAAAAAGTTAACTATTTGCACTCATTCCGAAGGTTGTCACCCAGTATTTTTGTTTATGAAGCGAATAAGAGAAGAAATTGAAAGAAATCCGGATTTTCCAATTAAACCTGAAAATATAAACATAATTCTAACTCATGCCCCAGCGCTTGGGGTAAATCACAGAATTTTTGAACTTTTGGCAAAGGTAGATCGCGAAATTCCAGATGACTGCAAGGGCCTACTTGGTCCGCCGGCCTTGGGAGTTTTGAACTCTGATACCGCAAAATACATGACTGGTCTTTGGGATAGAAGGCAGGCTTGGAAAAGGGAACTCAAGGATTTAGTTTTGTGGTTGAGGGATCGAAAAGGTAGTGTGGCATCTTTGGGAAGCTGGCAAGATGTCGCTTTTTCGGGAGCTTATGTAGGAATGTTCTCTTTCTTTGTCGATTTGAATTTGAAATTTGATCCAGAATCAAAAGATCAACTTTTGACTCAAGTTGTACCCGGTGCGGATCCTGCTGAAATGAGATATCTCGGAACTCATGGTCTTGGACATGCGGGTGCCTGGAAATCTGAGGAGGGTTTGGATTGGATTAAGAATACTGCAAAAAAGGCTTGGAAAATTTAGAAATTGTAGACATGAACCTGTCCGTTTTCAGCCTCGAGAAAGATTGAGTGTCCATTTTCGGCAACCCTCTTTATTTTGGATTCGAAAACAGCAATTGCTTTCAATTCTCCTGTTGTTGGTATGATTTGAGAAATCGAGTTTGAACCAACAAGAACAAGTTTGTCACCCATTTTGAAAGCTTGGACTTTTTCCTTTCCGACTGAAGCTTGCCACGGTTCTCCTTTAGGATTTTCTAGGTTTATTCCATAAATTCTGTACTCGCCTTGTGAAACACGCCCAAGAGTGTCTTGGCCAACCGACCTGTAATCGGCAAGGTCAGATTGAACTAGAACAAAACTTCCAAATTTTCCTAAAAGCTGATATTCTCCTCCGGCGAAATCAGGCAGGTAAAAACTATTACCGTCAGCATAAATCATTAAATATCTTCTAAAATCTTCAATTCTACGAAGGCTTGTTCTTGAGTCGTTTTGGGTAAAACTTTTTGAAAATCGGGGGAAGACTACCGAGTAATGCTCGGCCGCTCTCAAATAAAACCCATCCCCAGCTTGAATGGTCATTGGAAATTTTTGGGTAAACGTTTCGTTAAAGTGCCTCAATGTCCCGCTTTCCTGCTCGTATGCAAGTCTGGCATACAATTGGTTGTAGGCAATCATACCTTTTCCTGAGGGCATGCTGTGGTGTATGAATATTTCAAAAATACCTTTTCCAGTTTGAGGGTCGGTCATGGGGTTTATAGTTATATTTGAAAAGTCATAATCTATGCAGCGGTGTGATCGGCAGGAGTTTTGGTGTGTAAAATCATTCCACTCATATTCGCCGGGAAAGACCTCAGCGAACGACACTTCGCCAGTGATAAAGTTAAAGACAGAAACGACAACATTTTTAACCCTTAGAGAATTGTTGACAAAATCGCCCGTTCTGACTGTTGCGGCTACGTCACCAGATCTTTTATATGCCCAACCTCCGGTTTTTCTTTTTGCAGGCAGAGTTGCTATTTCTTGACCGGTTTTGGGTTCTAAAATACGAACTTTTTTTCCTGTTACCTCGCCGACAACTATTCCTTGTGGCAATGCTTCAACAAGATATGTTTGATTTGGTCCTGTATCCCAAATTTTTTGCCCTTCCTTTGTATATCCTGCAACTTTTTCTGTGATAGTTGGGGAGACAACAGTTCTGTGTTCAACGACAACAATATCGCCAATTGGTACAACTTGATAAAAGTAAGGTTGTTTTTTCTCCGGCGCAAGGTTTGATAAAACAGGATCTATTTTAACTTCACCTGTTGAGCGTTTTTGCGCGTCAAGAAAGCGCAAAGAAGACTTGTCAGTTGATAGTAGAGCTGAAAAGTTTGGGGTGGCTGCCAGGATTTGTTCTCCTTGGACAGATTTCCAGAGGGTTTCTGGGGTTTGGCGATTTGATTTGGGGTCGAATCCTCGGGTTATTCCATCCGACCCTTGAAAATATACAAGATTTTCACTTGCCCCGACAACTCGGGAGTCTTTTGTCCCATTAAGCGTAAAACTTGCGCCGTTTGGTTTGTTGTCAATTGCGGGCACTAGTTCAACGGGTGTAGGGGAAGCGATGGCAGCGCGTGGAGGAAGGGAAGGTTTTGTTGCATCGGTACGCTGTGGAAGTGGCTCATTTGTGCCTAGTCCGCAGGCGGCAAGTGTCGTACCCCCAAGGGTGCTAAGTACTCCACGGCGAGTGAGGAGTTCAGAGAATGCTGGCATGATTATTTTGTACACCTTTAAAAAGAGGGAATCAACTGGAAATTGTGGGAATTTGGGGCTTGACCTTTCGACTCCGCTCAGGGTCTGCGCCCCAATCGAGCTTAAGCTACGATTTGGGGCTTGACACCTTTTGGAGAGGTCTGATATGTTTCTTTGTAGAATGGCGCCACGAACAAGAGCCTCATTAAAAATTGATGAACTGCCTGATCTTTTGACAGTTCGAGAAGTTGCAGAAGTTTTGCGCGTTTCTCCTCTGACTATTAAACGCTGGGGCAAAAAAGGAAAATTGCCGGCGATCCGCATTAACTCTCGCGGAGATCGCCGTTACAAAAAGGAAGCGGTATTGTGGCTCTTGGGCATACAGCCGAAAGGCATGGAGTAAGACCTTGTAGATTAGTCAAATTGGACTAATTAGTCCAATTGGCTTTAAAATACAAGGCTATGCTGGAAAATTTGCTCCTTGGCCAAAGCCTTGGCGATCCTTTGTTTAACCCCCTAAAGTACGCAATCCGCGCGGCCTACTACTCGGAGGTTTCTCTTGAGACTATAGTTTTATTATTGCTTTTGCCTCTCGTTACTTTGATTATTGCGGCATTCAGGCATTTGATGGGTCTTCGGGGATTCGGAATCTTTTTGCCGGCAAGCTTGGCTGTTGTATTTTTGGCGATTGGGCCGACTTTAGGACTGGGGCTTTTCTTGGTTATAGTTTTGGCTTCTACTTTTTTTAGAACAACGCTTAGAAAACTAAAAATCAAGCTTGCGTATTTGCCGAGAATGTCTTTGATTCTTTGGGCTGTAACTTTATGTGTTTTTGCGGCACTTTTTGGTGCCCACTTTATAAGCACTTTAGGGGTTAGTGGTGTTTCGATTTTCCCGATATTGATTTTAATTCTCTTGGCGGAAGAATTTACTCGAGTTCAGCTTGGGAAGAGTGCTGAGGTTGCGATGACTTTAACTGGCGAGACTTTGGTTTTAGGTTTGGTTTCGTGGGCGGTTTTGGCGCTTCCTCAAGTGCAAAGTTTTGCACTCTTAAACCCTGAGACAACGCTTCTTTCCGTTTTGGCACTAGATTTGTTTTTAGGAAGATATACGGGATTGAGGTTGGCAGAATTGTGGCGCTTTCGAAAACTACTTAGAAAATAAAAAATAAAAACTGAAAAAGAAAAACGATATATTAAGAATGTAAAAAGATTTTAATACTTTTTTAATTTAAATGAAGCTATCTTCTATCCTTGGTCTTAATTCCCGTTCTGCCATATTTGGAAATAATTCTGCGCGTAGCAAAAGAATTGCCAGGTCAAAGATTTTGACAAAAAGAATCTTGAGGCGAGCGGGAGTTCCAACACCGAAATTGTATAAAGTTTTTCGGACAGATCGAGATATATCAAATTTTGATTGGGGCAAAATTTCTTCATCCTTTGCTTTAAAGCCTTCTAAAAGCTCATATGGTGACGGGATAATTATCGTTAGAAAGCGAGTAGATGTTGAGAATAAGCTCACCCCCTCGTATTGGGTAACTTCTCAGCGGAAGAAAATTTACAAAGAAGATTTAGATCTTCATGTTTTGGATATTTTGGAGGGAGCATATTCTGTTGGAAATGTTCCTGACATTGCTTTTTGTGAGGAATATATTGCACGACATAAAGTTTTTAGGAGGTTTGCTTATCGGGGAACTCCGGATATCCGGGTTTTGGTTTTTAACTCAGTTCCTGTCATGAGCATGTTGAGACTTCCAACTGTTGAGTCGGGTGGGCGGGCAAATCTTCACAAAGGTGCAATTGGGGTTGGGATAGATATTGAAACGGGAGTAACAACTTATGCGATTCATCACGGTGAGCGTATTGAGTATAAGCCAGGGAATTCGAAGGTGAAGTTCTCTGGGATCAAGATTCCGAGCTGGAGTCAGATTTTGGAGGTTGCTGTGTCGGGGGCGGCTGCTGCGGGACTAGACCTTTGTGGGGTTGATGTGGTTTTGCATTCGGAGCGGGGGCCGCAAGTTTTAGAACTTAACTCTCAACCCGGTTTGCAGATTCAGCTTGCCAACATGGCGGGACTCAGAAAGAGGTTGGAGCGCGTGGAAGATCTGCGTGTTTTAGATGCAGAGCATGGTGTGAGGATTGCGAAGGCTTTGTTTTCTTCACATGCGAAAAGAAAAAGTGAGGACACACATGTTTTGGGAATTGCCGAAAAGATTAAGATCCGGACTGCAAATGGTGCAAAGAGAGTTGTTGAAGCAAAGGTTGACACAGGAGCGCACAGATCTGCAATAGACAAAAAATTGGCACGAGAGCTTGGTCTTTTGAAAGCCCGCAATATTCTTTGGAAAAGAAAAGTTAGGAGTACTTTCGGAGAGGAAGAGAGACCGGTTATATCGCTGGTTTTTTGGCTTCGCGGGAAAAAGATTGTTACCCAAGCTGGGGTTGCAGACAGAAAAAATATGAAAAAGAGGGTGATTATTGGAAGACGGGATCTGGGAGGTTTTTTGGTTGAGCTAGGGAGGAAAAAGTGACCCAGTTACCCAGTAACCCAGTAGCCCAGAAGAAGATTCTTGTGTTGGTTGGAGGAGGGACGAAGCATATAAGCCCTTTTAAGGAAGCGGGCGACAGGCTTGGGGTTGAGGTTGTCATTGGGTCATTTGGAAATTTGAATTATAAATTAGAACACAGGCAGAGATTATTTTGTGGGGATCAAGATATTGCAGATTTTGATGTTTTATATTTTCGACTTGTTGGGAGAAGGGCAGAGGATGCGAGTTTGGTTGCGGAGTATGCAAAGAAGCATAAAGTGAGGGTTGTGGATTCAATTTACCAAAAGGGATATTCATTTTTGCCTCTTAAGAAGAGTCAGGAAATGATGGTGTTGGCAGAGAATAACATTCCACTTCCAAAGACTGTGTTTGGGTCTTTGAAGTATTTGGTGGATGAGGCACCATCTGTATTGGGTTTTCCACTTGTTGTTAAGGGAAGCTATGGCAAACAGGGACATGCGGTTTGGTTAATACGAGACAGCGCTGAACTTGCGGAACTTTACACAGAACTACGCGGAAAAGAGAAGGAAGGAAAAAGGTTCTTTGCGCAGGAGTTTGTCAAAATTACAGAGAGGACAAGGGTATTTGTTTTGGGTGACCGAGTTATCGGCTCAATAGTGTTGCGCGCAAAATGGCGCAAGTATGTAGAAAGTCTCGATATATCGTACCTTATAAGGCCAGGCCTTGCAGATGGTGATAGCTATGAGCTTGCTGTGAAGGCAGCAAGGACATTAGGGATAGAGGTGGCGGGAGTTGATTTAATTCAAGACATATTTAGCGGAAAAGTTTATGTTTTGGAAGTAAATTCAGCCCCGCGATGGGTAAGGTTTAAACGTGAGACAGGGATAAATGTGGAGAAAGAGATTGTTAAGTATCTATCAAGCTTGTGATTATACATTCATACGTATGAGTGTATGAAGGCCTACTTATGTTTCTTAAGCCTTTTATCTCTGTATTGTAGACCTGTCTCCTCTCGAAGGTCTTCGTTGTCGGCATTTTTAATACGCATGTTCTGCAGGAATTTTTGAAGTTTATTTATTTCTCTTTTCTTTAGTCCTAGGGATGCGTAGTGAAGGAGTATCTGATCGAGACCGTAACCAATTCCTGGAGTCCACCTCGCTTGATGTACTGTGCGACGCTTGGGTAGTCGAGATATGACATGTTTCAATCCATCACCCGCATTATCAAACCACATATTGACCTTTGTCACTGTAGCGAAACTGGAATGTGTTAGATCTACGACCTCTTCTTGGGTTTTCCCCTTTAACAAAAGTTTTGCTATGCGAAGCCTTTTTGCAAGATTTGAGATCTCATTTTCCGTTAGCAAGTCATGAAGGAGGCGTGCAGAGTGGGTTGGCGTATTTGCATGTGCGAATGCATTTATTAGATCAAATACAAAGTCTTCTTGTTCTTTAATTGAGAGCTTGCTCATTTTAGAAGCTGGCTGGTAGGGAAAATAGTTAAACTTGCCCATTGATCTCTACTTTCATGGGAAGATTTTCTTATTTGAGCTCTACTGTCGCTCCTGCAGTCCTTTGACGAGCTCAGGACATTGGTCGCTACCTTGTGATTCTATTTTAATTCCACGGTAGCTCCCGCGGCTTCCAACTTTTCTTTTGCGGTTTTTGCTTCCTCTGCTTTAACGTCTGTTAAGACTTCTTTTGGAGCAGCTTCGGCAAGGTCTTTTGCTTCCTTCAACCCAAGATTGGGGTTTATCTCGCGAAGAGCTTTAATGACTGCAATTTTGTTGCCTCCAGCTTGAGCAAGAACAACAGTTTGGAGACCTCCAGAAGCTTGTGTAGGAGCTTCTCCTTCGCCTGTATCTGCAACTCCAGCCATAGGCTGGCCAGCCGTTGGCTGGGGTATCGCGGAGACTCCAAGTTCTTCTTGAAGAACCTTAACGAGGTCTGCAACTTCCATTACTGAAAGCTTTTTGATTTCTTCAACTAATTTTGATATGTCTGCCATAAATGTCACCACCTTTTCTCACTACGCATTACTCACAACTTCACCTGAGTTTTGTTGAGAACGAGCATTTAATATGTAAACTAATTTCTGTAAATTTCCTTGTAATACCCCAACTAGATCGTATGCATGTCCACTTAGCGCCCCTACAAGCTGGCTGTAGAGAGTTTGCTTTCCGGGAAGTTTAGAGAGGGTTGTAAGGGTTTGTGCGTCAACAAGTTTTCCTTCTAAAACTCCAAACTTCATTACTGGCAAGTCTTTCCCTTTTAGATACTTTGCCAAAGCTTGAAGAGGAGCGATTTCGTCTTCTTTTGCAACAATTAAGGCAGTTTGACCCTCAAGAGTTAGGTCGTTGGAAGCGCTGGAGGTGCTAGATTCAAGGGTTTTTTCAAGTGCGATTTTAAGAAGGGTGTTTTTGACTATTGTGAGCTTTCCGCCAACGGGAGAAACAGAGGCCTTGAGAGCTTGAAGATTGGCAGTTGTCATACCTTTGTAGTCGACGACTGTTGCGGACTTGGCCTCACTGAGGTCTTTTGTTAGATCTTTTAAGGCTTCAGCCTTTTGTAATTTATTCATAAAAAAACGCACCTCGAGGCGCGCCAATAAAATTTCGCTCCTCGGTGGGGCTTATGGATGCCCACTGTCTTTGGATTCTTTGATATTTTAACGTATTTAGGCGATGATGGCAAGCTTAACGCTTGGTCCCATGCTTGCTCCCAAATATGCTCTCTCGATTGTTTTCGGGCCCACTGTGTTTACTATAGCTTGCAGGTTTTCGACGAGTTCTTTTTCCGGTTGGTCGACTTTGCCAATTATGGTGTGAACCAACGGAGCTTTAGCTTCAGATTTAACTTGTAAGGTGTTTCCACCCCATTTTTTAGCTGCGGTTTCTGGTTGAGCGGAAATCGTCCCCATTTTTGGATTTGGCATTAGACCTTTTGGTCCTAAAACTTTAGCAAAAGGAACGAGCTTGGGCATCATTGATGGGTGCGCAACTAAAACGTCAAAGTCGATTTTTCCGCCTTTTAATTTTTCAACAGTAACGTCCGAGGCAACTTCGACCTTTTTAGTTTTTCCGGAAGAATGTGGAAGATCAAGAACTTTATTTACAGAGCCACTCTTTAAGACAATGTGGAGTTGTATACTTCCACCGAACTTTGAGTAGGAGGTATCTTTGGCAAGTTTTACTGCTTCTTCGGGTGAGTAGAGTTTTTCGAGGTCAACTTTGGATTTTGCTTCAATATATTTCTTGCCTCGCACTTTCTCTGTCTGTGGGGATTTGCGGGAAGCATGGGAAATTCCGGGAGTTTGTTCTTCCGTTCTTGGGTTCTTTCGTTCCTCTGTTTTCACAGAGTCGTCAATAATTACTGTTCTGTTTTTAGCCATATATTTTATTTTCCTTTCATTGCTGTATGCGGACCCCCATAGAACGCGCTGTTCCCGCAACGACTTTCACTGCTTGATCAATATCTTTAGTGTTTAGGTCGCCTATTTTTGTTTCTGCAATTTTTCGCAATTGATCTTTAGATAGAGCTCCAACCGGTTGTTTGTTGGGAACTCCTGAGCCTTTTTCAATACCCAATTCCTTTTTGATAAGTTCAGAAACTGGGGCAAGTTTGGTAACGAAGTTAAAAGAACGATCTTCGTAGATTGTTAAGACGACAGGAACGATGTTGCCTTTTTGGTCAGCTGTTTTTTCGTTGTAGCTTCGCACAAAATCCATGATTGCAATTCCGTGTTGACCCAAAGCTGTACCAACAGGAGGAGCAGGAGTTGCTTCTCCTGCAGGTAAGTTTAGCTTGACTATCGTTTTGATTTTTTTAGTAGTCATAAATTTAGAGTAAAAGAGTTAAAGAGTAGAAGAGCTTGAGTCTGACTTTCACTCTCATGCTCTCTGGCTCTCCTGCTCTATACTTTTGCTATCTGTAGGAAGTCCAATTCCACAGGAGTTTCTCTTCCAAAGATAGACACCATAACTTTTACTTTCCCTTTTTCTTCGTCCATCTCGTTTATTGTTCCTAAAAATTCCGCAAATGGGCCGTCTGTAATTTTGACCGCTTCGCCAACTGAGAAGCGAACTTTATAGCGAGCGGCTGGGGCTGATGTGAACTTTTCAATATTTTCAACCTCAGCGTTTGAAAGGGGGGTGGGTTTGTTGCCTGCGCCGACGAAGCCTGTTACACCTTGAGTTGTACGAACTCCAAGCCATGCATCCTCATCCAAGATCATTTTAACTAAAAGGTATCCTGGGAAGATTTTTTCTTTGACTGTAACTTTTCTTCCGGAGCGGATAACAACTCGGTCTTGGGTTGGAATCAGGATTTCAAAGACTTTGTCGTCCAGAGACAAAGTGTGGATTCTTTGGCGCAAGGATTCTGCAACTCGGGCCTCATGTCCGCTTGTTGTATGGACAACATACCAATGCGCGCGCGGATTGTCGGTTTTTGAAAGAACAATGTGGCCAGAGAGCCTTTTGGAGCCGGTGCCGCGCTCCTCAAGCTTTGCCTCTGGAAGAGGTTGGTTATCAGTTTTCTGTTGTCGGTTATCTGGTTCCGGTTGATCGGTCATCTGTTCGTCGGTTTGAACCGTTTCACTACTGATATCCTGATTTACTTCACTTTCGTGAAGTTCTTCTTCCGCCTCTTTTTGTAACTCTTTAAGATCGTCTGGCATATAAATTTATCAATAATCATTTACTGATTATTGATTCAATGGTTATTGTTTATTTGAGCAAGTTATTCAATATTGATGTAAAAATTAAGTCCAGTCCTCCAACGTATGCTCCGACAATGAGCGAGATTACGATAACGAGTATCGTTGCTTGAGTTGTTTGGGCTCGTGTTGGCCAAACAACTTTGGAAAGTTCGGAACGGACTTCGGATAGGAACCGTATGGGATTCATCGAATGTAACTTGTGACTAGTAACTAGTATACTCGTCGGAAACAAAAAAGCTCACTATTTTGCGAGCTCTTGTCAAGTATTTTAACAGTTTTCTTGTGTCGGTGCAAGTTTGGTGTAACTTGCTGGACTTATTGTTTTGGTTCTGTCTGGCTTGGGCTTCTTAAGTTGGGTAAATGCAATGAGGTAGTTTTGGTAGGAATGGGTGGAGTTTCTGCTTTTTTTGGGAGTTCTGAAACGAAGGGCGTTCTATCTGGTATGGTTATGCCTTCAGCTAGATCTTCCAGGTCGTCGACGGTCATACCATCAAAGGCTTTGTATGCTTCTCTATTAAGTGGTGTTGTGCCTTTAACTTTAATATCTTTTGCTGCCGATTTTACGCTTTCAGGGGCATTGTGGAGTGAATCGGGACGGGGTTGTTCGACCATATTTAATTGTAATTGTATGGATTTTTTGAAAAGTTGCAAGAGGCTATGTAAAAAAAGGCGGCCGGTGTAACACAGGACAAGTTGGCGTGAGAACATTCACGTTACCTTATCTTGCATCACCGGCCGCTTGCGCAGGAGAGGAGGACGAGGTTTGTCTAGGATGAAATTTATCCTCGTCCTTTTGCCGCTTCGGAAAGCGCCAGGTGCGTCCGGAAGGATTCACTTGACTCTTCCATAGGTCCTCGTCGCTCGTGGCGCGAGTCCGAAGCAGTCGAGCTGGGCTATCCGATGTCCCTGAAGGCACCTAAGATCACGGCGCGTGCTCGATGAGTAGTACTCATGAGCCTCCTTTCACAGTGCGTGTCGTGAGTGGACCCTGCCGCACGGCTTCCTGTTGAAGAAAACCTACTTTGAAAGCAGAAATTTGTTGTCCCGCCAGTGGCTTTGCAATAAATCTCCGTCTCTTTCAGCTTTCTGCCCCACCGGAAGAGTGCTTTTTCCGAGTTCCGCTCGGGAAAACTGTGGGATGGTCCTCAAACCCGACAGCGCGCGCAGCACTTGACGTCTACTGACTACAGTCTACTGTCTACGGCAAATTGAATGCGGTAGTTCATAGACTGTGGACAAGCAAATGCTTCCTGCGCTGCCGGGTTTTATCTCCTTTTGAAAAGGTACAACCTAAATTACAGGTTAATTAAAAGTAGTGTAATACCCCAAAAGAGGCGTTGTCAAGGGGAATATGGGTTTTCAAATCAAGAAAAACCCTCAAGAAAACATGCAGATGTGAACTGCAGCCCAAGCCTAAGCTTGGTTAATCTTGAGGGTATAAAGGGGCTGGTGTTAGGTGGAGAGATTCGAACTCTCGACCTCGCGCAACGCATGCACGCGCTCTATCCTTTTGAGCTACACCTAAACCAGCCGGTCATCTGGGTGGGATTTGAACCCACAGCCTTCTCGCCTCCTGGCGGGTGTTCTTCCATTTGAACTACCAGGTGAGTCTTGCCTTGCGTACTCTTGTCGCTTTTGAAGCCGAGTGGGTGTGAACCACTTCTGCAAGGCAAGGGGTTGCCGTCGGCGCCCAGCTAGGTGTGCTGCGTGCCGGCGATGCCGACTAGGTGTTCTAACAGGGATTCTTGCGGTCAGAGATCTCAAAGCACGATTGCCTTGAGAGCTTTCCAGCTAGACTGGATTTAGATTTGCTCTGACTTCAAACCCAACAGCTTAAGTGTCCCAAAAAATTGGGAACCCAAAGCTATCGGGTTTGGGAAGGTCGGCTGATGTCTTTTTGGAAAGGGCAAAAAACACTGCAAATTAAAGCAGAAAGCCTCCCGACAGGAAGGTCTATGCCCCGTCTGCCACACATCCTGTCAGTTTTTCAAATGAGAAGGGAAAAGGGGTGCGGCGGGATGGACTCGTACCGCCGCAAACTTGTCAGTCAGAAGACAAAATTGTCAGTAGCAGTAATATTCCAGCCAGACCGAGCAAAAGCCCTTGGGAGGACCGCTGGGTGTTTTCAGGGTGGCTCCACTTCACAGTTTCCTCCTTTAGGTGTAAAGAGTAAAATTTTTGAGAAACAAAAACTCGCAAATTTGCGAGTCGACTGATAAAAAGTATATCAGAGAAAAATGGGGATTGTCAATACCCTGTAGGAATGAGGTGGATTAGAGGATTAGTGAATTAGAGAATTAGCTTCAGGAGAGGAAGTTAGAGGGTATTGGAAAGTAGATAGGTAGATAGGTAGACAAGTAGATAGGTATAAAATACATGAATGCAGTTACCAAATTTTAAGTTCGAAAAAAGATATTGGAGGAAGGGATTAAAAACAGTGGTTGGAGCCGATGAAGTAGGGAGAGGAGCATTGGCTGGACCGCTAGTAGCGGCGACTGTGATCTTTGAACAAAAAAGCACGATAAATCATGCCGTACAAGGCCAGGCCTTTAAAAGGCTTGTAAATCGGGCCGATTCTCGTGTGGTAATAAACGATTCTAAGAAGTTAAGCGCGAAACAGAGAGGAAAGGCTGAAAAATGGATCAAGAAGAACTGCTTAGCTTGGGGAATTGGGGTGGTGAGTGTTTCTGAAATTAACCGCCTGGGTATGGCCAAAGCTTCTAAGATGGTTTTTCGCCGCGCTATTGTGCAGTGCAACCTCAAATTAGTTCTGCAAGGTCTCACCTTGCAGATTCAGTTTTTATTAATTGATGCGTTTTATGTTCCGTACACACGAGGAATTAAGAGAAAAAATCAGCTTGCTGTAGTTCGTGGGGATGAAAAATCGTTTTCAATTGCCGCGGCTTCCATTATTGCCAAGGTTTATCGCGACAGCCTGATGTGGGACATGTCCAAAAAGCACAAGAATTACAAATGGGATCAAAATAAAGGATATGGTACGCGAGAGCACCAAGAAGCTATTCAAAAGTACGGAATTACCAGATTGCACAGAAAGATGTTTGTGAGAAAACTTTTAGAGCAGGAGAGTGAAAGAGCATGAGAGCGAGAGTTACTAAAAACTTATACTCTTCCCCACTTTTTATCAAGCTCTCGAAGATGGGCAACTCTATATTTTGACTCTTTTCTTTTTTCAGCTTCAGTCTTGTGACGTTCTCGCTCACGATATTCCAAAAGGACTCCAGAGTTTAAAATTTTCTTTCGGAAACGCGCAATAAGCCGGTCCATAGATTCACCCGGTTTTGCTTTGACAACTACCATGGTCATTTGTTCAACCCCCTCTCCATAAAATAGTGAAAAGTGAATAGTGACGAGTGAAAAGTCACAAACATTTATTTTTGCATTATATCACACAGAAAAAGCCCCGTTCCCGCAAGGCCTTGCAGAATCGCATTGTTATTTGGTGTGGGAGCGGAAGAAAGCAAGGGAGCGGGAGATGGCGGTATTCCAACCGGGTGTCATATTGTGGTTCATTCCAGGGTAATAAAAGGCTTTTAGCGTTTTGCTTTTGGCAGTTAGTGTTTTTTCAAATTCTTGTGACCACCAGTAGAGGATTTCTTGGTCGGAGTACCCTTGATGGAGCTGGATTGGCGATTTTATCCAGTCTAGATAATTGTGGACGGAATACAAGTTGACGTCATAATCTTCTTCGAATTTTGCCAAATTTTTGCGCTGGAGTTTTCCCAAGTCATCTGCTTCGTCGGTATAAACCAATGTGGAAAACGGAAAGGGTTTTGAGACAGGAGCCCAAAGGACTGTTGGAAAAGTTTTTCCGGCAAAGGAGGGGGAATTTCCGGCGATTTCAAGAGTTGCGATTGCAATATGGCCGCCGTTTGAATGACCGAATAAAAATAGTGACGTGTGACGAGTGGAGAGTGATGAGTCAGGACATGAAGTGGGATCGGGGAGGGCACAAACGAACTTGGGCTCTATGAGTGAGCGAAGAAGGATTAGGGCGATGGGGTAAGACTCGAAGCGGCCGGCCATTTCATCTTCATCGCGCGGGTCTGAGCCGCCGTATCCCAAAAAATCGGGAGCAACGGTTATAAACCCGTTTTGGGCAAAAACTGCGGCTGAAGGACGAGTGCCGATGCCGGTTTCGTAGGTTTCCCGGGGGGCATAGCCTC
>ERZ1292623.2027-Hain-H51-01um-R1-2027-length-18716-cov-8_pt1 | contig 18716 bp, 18 predicted proteins | sample MGYA00564398_ERZ1292623 | MGnify/ENA primary metagenome ERZ1292623 (study PRJEB36523, sample SAMEA6512633) | groundwater metagenome | collected 2019-01-07 | study: AquaDiva: Metagenomics assemblies of 32 groundwater samples | reverse complement strand
CACTCACGTTGCCAATACATTTAAAACAAAAGAGTTTTACAATCAAAATAAAAAATTGGTCCAGAAGCTTGAAAAGGAAAACTATCTTCTGAATTTTGACCAACTTACGGCAATAACACCACCGCACGGAGGAAGATTGATTAATAGGTGTGTTGCGCCGCCACAAAAATCTTCTCTGCATTCTTTGCCTAAAATTAAATTGAACGAAAATCAATTAATGGATTTGGAACAGATTGCCATCGGCACTTTCAGTCCTCTGGAAGGATTTATGAATAAACGGGAATTAAAAAGCGTGCTCAACAAAATGAGGCTTCCAAGTAGCGAGGTGTGGCCCATACCGATCTTGTTGGACGTCTCGGAAGAGACCGCCAGTTCTTTGACTGTTGGAAAGCCGGTGGCGCTTTTAAACCAATCAAATAAAATTGTCGGCTTGCTTCATCTGGAGGAGATTTATAATTTTGATAAAACAGAGTTGATTCAAAAATTATACGGCACGCAGGATAACGGCCATCCGGGAGTGCAAATGGTTAAAAAATTAAATCCCGCATTTCTGGCAGGTAAAATCGATTTATTTGAACGCAGGAAAACATCAACTCAAGAGTTTGAATTGACACCGCTCCAAGTTCGCCGTCTTTTTGAAGAGAGGAATTGGAGCAGAGTTGTCGGTTTCCATACTCGAAATGTTATCCATCGAAGTCATGAATTTATCCAGATGAAAGCATTGGAACAAGAATTTTGCGATGGTCTTTTTATTCAGCCGGTAATAGGCCCCAAAAAACAAGGAGATTTTCAATCCAAATATATAATTGATAGTTATCAAATCATGATGAAAAGATTTTACCCAAAGGATAGTGTACTATTTGCAGTTCTGGCTACTTATTCTCGCTATGCGGGACCTCGTGAAGCAATATTCACCGCTCTATGCAGGAAGAATTTTGGTTGCAGTCATTTTATTGTCGGTCGCGACCATACCGGAGTGGGTAATTTTTATTCGCCGACCGCTTCTCATAAAATATTTGATAAATTTAAAGATTTGGGAATCAAGCCGATTAAATTCAACAATGTATTTTACTCCGGAAAATTAAAATCCCATATTCATGAAGAAAACGACTCGCTTCACGCTCCCAAAGATAAATTATCCATTAGCGGAACACAAGCTCGAGAAATGCTCAAGAGGGGTGAAGCGCCACCGGAATGGTTTATGCGACCGGAAATCAGCAAACTAATCACTAAAGCAATTAAAAATAATAAGCCGGTGTTTGTTTAATAATATGGGAAAAATAATATGGTTTACAGGTTTAAGCGGGTCTGGGAAAACTACCATTGCAGAAGCACTGGCTGATCGCTTAAAATCAACAGGAAAAACCGTAAAAATATTGGATGGTGACGCTGTACGCAATATCAAACATAAGCATTTGGGATTTTCGCGTGATGATATTCGCGAGAACAACCGATTAATCGCCGAAATGGCAAAAACTGCCGGCAAACGCAAAGATTTTGTTCTGGTGCCGATTATTTCTCCCTACCGGACAGACCGAGCTATGGCGCAGGAAATCATAGGCAACGGATTTGTTGAGCTTTTTATCAATGCCCCCCTGGAAGAGTGCATAAAAAGAGATGCAAAGGGATTATACAAAAAAGCATTAGAGGGTAAAATAGACAATTTTATAGGCATCAGCCCCCAAAATCCCTATGAGCCACCTCAGTCGCCAGACCTTGAGATTGAAAGTGCCAACTTTTCTTTAGAGGAAAATGTAAATAAAATTTTTAATTTTTTACAATTTGAACGCTATGAAAAATAAAATTAAACTCGGCAGAAAAGAACCTCTTGTGAAAAATCTTCTGTTAATAGAAGGGATTAGCCGAGCTGGAAAGTTTTTACTGGCCAATCTTTTGCATGGTTTTAGAGGAATTGAACCTGTTCAATATTATGGACTTTTAGAGCATATCCCGTTTTTGGAGAAAATAAACCTAATAGACAAAATAACTGCCCAACAAATATTGCAATGCGAGATTGACAGCCATTGTTATGAAATGCTTATAGGCCGAAATTTAAATCATAGGTTATCCGACAAATCTTCCATTTTTAATATTCCCAACTGCAATAAATATTTAAAACGCTGCAAAGAACCGGACGGAGACCGGGCAATAGAAAAATTTTATGGGAAAAATCTTTGCAGTATGTTCATCCTCCACGAGCTTATGCCTAATATTAAAATTTATCTTGATACATTTCCGGAATTAAAAGTAATCAGCATACAACGAAGCCCTGTGTATCTGGTGTATTCATGGTACAAGCGCGGTTTGGGAAAACGTTTTGGCAATGACTCAAAATTATTCAGTATTCCGTTTCAATTTAAAGGAGAAAATATTCCTTGGTTTGCAACGGGCTGGGAAAAGCGTTATTTAGCGTTATCGGAAATGGACCGCATTATAGCTTCAATTGAATGGCTTACATTGGCCTCCCAAAAATCATATCGCCGACTCAGTCCGCAACACAAAAAAAAGATTTTATTTGTCAGTTATGAGGAAATATTAACATGGACGAATGAAGCTATAAAAAAAATAACAAACTTTTTGGGAAGAACCGTGGTAAAAAGTGATATGAAAATCATTCTTGAGCGTGAAAAATTGCCAAATTTGGCCTATTCCGAATCAAATCAAGAAAAATTAACCTTGATCGAGAGAGAATCTTCATCTGGTTATTTCAAAAGATTGCTTGCCTTGGAAGAGAAGTATAAAGAAAAACAAAACAACTTAAAATAATGAAAAATATCAGAATTATACCCAGATTGGATATAAAAGGGCCAAATGTGGTCAAGCCGGTTCAAACTGAAGCTTTGAGAGTAATAGGCAACCCAAAAAAATTGGCCCATCATTACTATGAAGCAGGGGCAGACGAATTGATTTATTTGGACATTGTTGCCAGTCTTTACGGGCGTAATTTGGATTTTGATTTGTTAAAATCGGTTACAGAAAATATTTTTATACCCATAACAGTGGGAGGTGGTATAAGAAGCATTCATGATATAAACAATGTTTTGCGCAGCGGCGCCGATAAAATAGCAATTAATACTTATGTAGTAAAACATCCGAATTTTATCAGTGAAGCCGTTAGAGAATTCGGGTCTCAATGCATAGTTTTATATATTGAAGCAAAAAAACAACTTGATGGCAGTTATGAGGCTTACACGGATGGGGGCAGAGAAAAAAGCGGTTTGGAAGTTATCGACTGGATTAAAAAAGCCATTGATTTGGGTGTCGGCGAGATTTTGCTCACTTCAGTTGATAAAGATGGAACCAGAGATGGTTATGATATTGAATTATTAAAAAAAATTACTTCTTTCTCCCCTATTCCAGTCATCGCTCACGGTGGCGCCGGAAAACCTGAGTCTCTAAAGAAAGCTGTTATGGAAGCAAAAGTTGATGCTTTGGGTGTTTCTTCTATTTTTCACTACAACGAATATTCAATAAAAGATTCAAAAGATTATTTACAAAAAAATAACATTAACGTAAGAATTATATGAACCACGATTTAAAAATAGCAATTGTAGATTATGGCGTCGGCAATTTATATAGCTTAATCAGGGCTTTCAATTTTTTTGGCGTTGAAGCGGTAATCACCGAAGATGCAAAAATTCTGGAATAAGCGGACGGGATAATTCTTCCTGGAGTCGGCTCATTTGAAGCCGGTATGAGAGGATTGGAAATAAGAGGTTTGACCGAAACAATAAGAAACCTGGCAAAAGATGACAAACCTGTGCTTGGCATTTGTTTGGGCGCTCAAATTATGTTAACCGAAGGACATGAATTTGGTATTTTTAAAGGATTGGATATTATTAAAGGCAAGGTTGTTCATTTTCCGATTTTGGTTGATAATGAGAAAGTTCCGCATATCGGTTGGAACACTATCTCTCCCCGAAAAGGAGATTCTTGGTCGGATACGATACTAGATCCATTTGATAAAAATGATCAGGTATATTTTGTTCATTCTTATATTTTAGAACCGGAATCCAAGGAAAATATTCTTGCTTTGACGACTTATGGAAATCATACTTTCTGTTCAGCTGTTAAAAAGGGGAATATTTATGGTTGTCAGTTTCATCCAGAAAAAAGTGGTACAGTCGGGTTAAAATTAATTGAAAATTTTATCAATTTAATTAAAAATATATCATAATATATGGTTAAAACATTAGACAAACAATTGCAAGACCAACCTAAAGAGGTTAAATTTTGCGTCCGTTGCGTCGTATCTAACCAGCGACCGCGCACTGAGTTTGATGAAGAGGGTGTTTGCAATGCCTGCCGCTATGCAGAAAGAAAGAAAAAAGTTGATTGGAAAAAAAGAGAAGAAGAGTTTGCTAAAATTTGTGATAAACATCGTTCTAAAGATGGAAATTTTGATGTAATAGTTCCTTCAAGTGGAGGCAAAGACAGCGGATTTACCGCTCATACGCTTAAAACCGAATATGGCATGCACCCGCTTTGTATCACTTGGGCGCCATTTATTTATACCGATATTGGTTGGAAAAATTTCCAGAATTTTGTTAGTTCGGGGTTTAGTGAATTAAATTTTTTCCCAAATGGCATATTGCACAGAAAATTGGCCAGAGTGGCTTTTGAACTGAAAGGAGATGCTTGGGAACCATTTGCTTTCGGACAAAAGACATATGCTTTTCATATGGCCCTTAAATTTGGCATTCCTCTTATTTTTTACGGAGAAAATGGAGAAGCCGAATATGGAGGTTCAATGCAAAATGCCGATAAACCTTACGAGTCTGTCACCGATTGGGAAAAATTATATTTTAAGGGCGCCGGTGTGGATGCTTTATTAAAAGCCGGGTATGAAATGGGTATATTTACAAAAGCCGAATCAGAAGACAAAACTTTTGATTTTTATAGACCGCCAAAATTGGAAGATATTGAAAAACTCGGCGCCCAAATGCATTGGCATTCCTATTATCATAATTGGGTTCCTCAGGAAAATTTCTATTACGCCCAAAAATATACTGGATTTGTTACAAACGAAGACGGGCATTCCGAAGGCACTCATTCCAAATACGCAAGCCTGGACGACAAGACGGACGGATTCCATTTTTATCTTGGATATATAAAATTTGGTTTGGGCAGGGCGACAAGGGACGCGATGATGGAAATTCGCTCCGGTCATATTACCCGCGAAGAAGGGGTAGCGTTGGTTAAACGCTATGATGGCGAGTTTCCCAAAAAATATTTCAAAGAATTTTTGGAATATTTGGATATTACCGAGGAACATTTTTGGAAAATCATTGATTCCTACAGACCGCCACATCTTTGGGAAAAAGTTGATGGCAAATGGAAATTAAAATATACCGTTTTTGACAAAAATTAGATTCGTTTATCAGAAAACTCAATAATTTTGTTCTCCCTCAAAAAGCTCTGCAGTTGCTTTTTGGACATCGGTTTATATTCAGAGGAAAATTTTTTTGGATTGACTTTTTTGGTCATTTCCAAGAATGGGTTATGTCTCACCTTATACGGCAGATCTGCGGCTGGCATTATTATAAGTATGTCGTCCAGCTCCACCACCCTTTGGCTTTCTTCTTCTACTATTAACTGCTCATGAATTTTTTCACCAGCCCGACGGCCAATTTGTTTGATGTTTATTTTTTTGGTATTTCCGCCATTTATAAACATATATTCCTCCGCAAGCCCTATGGCCAAATCATTTATGTTGACCGACTTCATTTTCAAAACGAAAACTTCCTCGCCATTCATCATTTCAGTAGCTTTAAATATCAAGTGAACTGCCATTTCCATAGGCATTAAGAATCTGGTCATTTTGGAGGAAGTGACGGTAAGAGGCTGGCCAGCTTTTAGTTGTTTTAGGAAGCTTGGGATAACGGACCCATTGGACATAGTAACATTACCAAACCTTACACTTGAGAAAATGGTTGGCAAATCACCTTTATAATAATTGGCAGCAGTTACAATTTTTTCTCCGAGCAATTTGGAAGCCCCTAAAGTTCCAATCGGATTAACTGCTTTATCGGTGCTTATATAAATAAATTTTTTGACTCTATTATAGGAAGCGGCATCAATCGCATTTTGGGTACCTATAACATTTGTTTTTATAGCTTCCAACGGATTATAATCGCAAAAATGAACATGTTTATAAGCGGCTGCATGATAGACAATATCAACACCATTCATGGCCGTTTGTAGGCGATCTCTATCCCTAACATCGCCCAGGAAAAATCTGGCTTTTTTCCTGTCTTCTTCAGATAGAGAACATTCCATCTTATGCAATGAGAACTCGTGTGAATCAAGTATTCTTACCGTTTTTATATCATATTTTAAAATTTCCCTCACCAAAGCGCTACCAATAGAACCAGCTCCTCCGGTTATCAAAATCACTTTGTCTTTAAATTCATTTGTCATACTTTTTGATTATTTTCACAACCTTTTCCGATATATATTCTATATCTCTTTCTGTAAGCCCTATATATAAAGGCAAGGCTATGGAAGATTTGCTTACCATTTCCGAAACCGGGAAATCCCCAGTCCTATACTTAAATTTTTTCTTATAAAAGTCAAATAAGTGAATGGACGGCAAATAAGGTTTGGTAGCTACGCCAACTTTATACAAATCTTTTATAACGTCATCTCTCTTTATTTTTTTATTCTTTATGCACAAAACATAAACAAACCAAGTATGAGTGTTGCCCCTCCCTATCTGAGGAATCTGAATAAGATCGGAATACTTTTCAAAATATTTATTGTAAGAGAGACAAATTTTTTGTCTTTGCTTTATCATAAAATCTAATTTTTCTAATTGAGCTATACCAAGCGCAGCACTCATCTCATCTAGACGATAATTGTATCCAAGATACTTGTGGTCAAGCCATTGCATATTGGGAGAGCGTCCTTGGTTTCGCAAACTGGAGCAAAGCTCATATATTTTTTTATTATTGGTAACAATCATTCCCCCTTCGCCCGTAGTCATCTGTTTATTCGGATAAAAAGCAAAAACTGCCGACTCTCCAAATGTGCCGACTTTTTTGCTTTTATGGGTAGCCAAAATTGATTCGCAAGCATCTTCAATGATTTTTAATTTATATTTTTTGGCAATTTTTATAATCGGATTCATATCGGCCGATTGACCAAAAATATGAACCACTAAAATTGCTTTGGTTTTGGGGGTTATTTTTTCTTCAATTTTTGAAGGATCCATATTATATGTTACCGGATCTATATCTATAAATACTGGTTTGGCTCCGACATACAAAATAGAGTTGGCGGAAGCGATGAACGAAAACGGTGAAGTTATAACTTCATCCCCTTCTTTAATACCTGCCGCTATCATAGCCAAGTGGAGTCCAGCCGTGCCACTTGAAACCGTGCAGGCATATTTTGCGCCTATTTTTTGGGCAAACTTTTCTTCAAATTCCTTGTATTTTGGACCTAAACTTAAGTTGCCGGAATTTAATACTTCCATAACAAGCTGTTTTTCTCTTTGAGTTATATATGGTTTGGCTATAGGATATTTCATTTTTTCTTTTTTATAACTCGCGCCGGAACGCCAAAGGCGATTGAATTGTCGGGGATATCACGATTAACAAAACTGTGGGCTCCAACTATAGAATTTTCACCTATAGTCACTCCCGGCATAATAGTGCTGTGAGAGCCAATTTTACAGTTTTCTTTTAAAACAACCCGGCCTTGTTTGTGGTCAATTGTTGAGACAGAATAAACAGAACAGTGCGATCCAATTTCTACTCGATTTCCAATCTCCACCCCATGAAGAGCATTGATATATGTAAAAGCGCCAATATCAGTTTCTTTGCCAAGTTTAAGGTTTTCCGGATTTTGGACCATCCAATTCCATTTTGTTAATTTGCCATGCTCGATAACCGGCGGTTCCCATTTTTTGAATCTTTTATGCATTTTATTTATTGTCCTAGTTTTAACCTAAAATACCACAATAATGAAAATAATCAATAATTTATTTGTTTATTTAATAGCTTGGGAGTAATCTCTAATTTTTCTAATATTTTGATTATCCTAGAACTTGCTCTACCATCGCCCCAAGGATTTTTTATTTTTTTTAGTTTTGATAAATATTTTTTATCATTTAACGATTTATCAATTGCTTTATATATTTTTTCACTATCATAATCTACATCTAAAACATTATTTCCTCTTTGTCTACCCATTTGACGGTTACCTATATTTACAACAGGAATTTTAAACGAGGACGATTCAATTAAAGCTGCACTGGAGTTACCTACCCAAACAGAAGCCTCACGCTCTAGTGCTAGAAAAGTCTTATATTCTAGACTTGGAAAAATTTTAAATAAACGATTACTTTTTTCTTTTTCGATTACTTCTATAATTTTTTTACCACCAGCATCTGCATGGGGATATATAATTACCGTTGGTATATTAAATCTTTTTACTGCTTCAATAATCACTTCCATTTGTCTGCCAGCATTTTCTATATCTTCACTAACTGGATGCTCTAGTATTAATATAAAATTTTCTTTGGGGTTAATACCGAACTTATCGGCTAATTCTTTTCTGGAAGGTAATTTGTTATTGAGTATTGTATCTAATGCTGGTGCTCCAACAATGTTAATTCGCCAATCTTCTTCCCCCATTTTTTTTATACGCAAAGCTGCATCCTTAGTTGCCGGAAAATGAATGCTTGCAATCTTGGTGATGGTATGACGAGCCACACCATCAACTGTGCCCGTTCTTTCTCCCCCATGGATATGGGCAATTGGAATACCTAAATAAAGGCAGGCTACTGAAACCATAAGCATTTCTTGTCTATCCCCTAAAACAAGCATCAAATCTGGTCTAGAAATATTTAATTCTTCTATCATTTTTTTAAAAAAATCTGCATTAAATTTTGCTGTGCCAATTTTATCGTTCTGTTTAGAAACTGCGTCTATTACAATCACCTTAGAAAAATATTTTTTAACATTATTTATGGTCATTCCCAACTCTGGCATTAGATGTTCACCAGTAACATACAATTTAATACTAAGTAATTTACTTTTTTCAATAGCTTTCAAAATTGGAATCATGAGACCAAAATCAGCTCTTGTTCCTGATACATACGCAATTCTTTTTTTCATTTTTGTATTAGACAAAATCATTTTTTTTAATTAAAGTATCGGTTTTTAGATTTCTCTTAGATTTCTTACCTAATATTTTGAAAAGATATTTGGGTGGCAGTCCAATACCAGGACGTTTAATGCCGATATTTTTATAGCTGAATACCTCGCCCTTTTTAATATTGTTAAGCGCTACTAAACTTTTTCTAATATTAAACTTTATTTTCATCTCGCTAAGCATTGGTTTTTTCTCTGAATTTCCTAAAATTATCTCTGCTTTGCGAATTTCGTCCACCATTTCTTTAAAAACTGTCTGGTTGGCGGAGGCTTTGTGATCCGGACCATTCATATTATTATCGAGAGTTAAGTGCTTCTCAACCACTTGAGCCCCTAAGGTAACAGCCATAACAGGCACTTGCGAACCTGAAGTGTGATCAGAATATCCCACCAAAACACCCGACTTTTTTATCATGCTCTGCATAGCTCTTAAATTAACTTCATTAAAAGAACAGGGGTAACTGGTGGTGCAATGGAGAACTATTATTTTGTCATTTCCTGCAGATTTTATAATCTTGATTGCTTCTTTCACTTCCCTCATAGTCGCCATGCCAGTTCCTAAAATCATAGGCTTTTTAAATTTGGCGACATATTTGAGAACGGGAAGATTGGTTAAATCTCCCGAACCAAATTTAAACGCAGGCACTCCTATTTTTTGCAACAAATCAACAGAAGCGAAACTTCCATGGGGAGTGGAAAAAAATATTATGCCTCTTTTTTGGCATCTCTTTATTACTTTTGGATACCACTTTTCATTAAATTCCAAATTTTTAAGCATTTTAATTTGGCTTTCAGTTTTGTCCATGTTCTTTTTTTGATATTCAGCCATCTCCACACTTCGTGTTACGACCTGTTCCGCTTTGAATGTTTGAAATTTAATAGCATCTGCCCCAGCATCTGCCGCCACATCAACAAGCTGGAGGGCCAAATCAAGCCGGCCATTATGATTGACCCCGGCTTCGGCAATAATAAAGGTTGGTTTGCCTTCTCCTATAATTTTATTTCCTATTTTTATTTCTCGAGCTTCTCTTTTCATTTTGTTGATACAAACTTTTTTATCTTGGCGCTCTTTTCCAAAGCAAAAAGAGTTTTTAAATGTTCCAAACTTTCTTTAAATGTAAACGGGTATTTTGATTTCTTTTTTATGGCATCTAAAAATCTACCAATTTCTTCTTCATACATATCTTCTGTTGTTATATAATTTTTCTCTCTTCTTCCTTTCTTGATTTTTATGATTTTCCATACGCGATTTACATTATTATTTTCAAAATTTTTTCCATCAAATATTCTGACTTGGTTATCCTGCCATTCCCATTCTAAAACTCCGTCCGAGCCAACCACCCTCAAGGTTCTGAAAGGTTTTTTGGATATTAAATCAATAACCATATTGCCAGATATTTTGTTTTCAAATTTTAAAATAGCCGAATATCTATCATCAGCTGTCATATCTAGGTCAGAAAGCTTTTCTGTAAAACCCGCTATTCTAGAAACTTTTCCCAAATTTAGGGCAAAAGTGAGCCAAACGAGCTCAAAGCCAAACATTTCCCGGCAAGCTCCGGTATTTTTCTTGGAAAAATACACTATTCTAAAATCTTCCCACGGATGCCAGCTTGGCAAATATTGTCCTAAGTGATATTGGAAAGACAAAATTTTGCCTATTCTTTTTTCATCTATAATTTTTTTTATCAATTTCACCGCCGGATGAAATCTCAGGGTGCATGACGGGGTGGCAACAAAACTGCCATTTGTCAAACTCAAAAGTTCTTTATAGCCTTTATCAGTAACAGGATGCTCTACGAATAGATGTTTTTTGTTTTTAGCTGCGTGAAGAAAATAAATATAATGCTTGTCTGGAGGCGTTGAAATAATATAAGCGTCCGGATTTACTTTGAGCGCCTCTTTAAAGCTTTTGTAAGTTTTTATTGAATGTTTCTCCGTAGCTTCTTCTCTCCTGTCTTTTCTTGGGTCATAACCGATTATGTTTTCTTTTTTAATATCATAACAAAGAAGATTTCTTATTCTCCTTTTGCCCATTGAGCCCAAACCTATGACCAGAAATTTAAAATCTTTTAATTTTTTCATGTATTTTTTCTTTATATTTGTACAGAAATTCGGCCAGGACCCAGTCTTCCGGAGTATCCAAATCAACGGAACACCATTTTTCACAAATTATTGCTTTAGTATTTTTTGTAATTATACTTCGTTCTGCTCTAAGTGCTTTTACTGAGACAACATAAACAAAACATCCGTTTAGTATGTAGGCCGAACGCCATTCCTGCATATTGGTCGATTGTGATTCCAAACCGTTTGCTAAAATAATATTCTGTTTTTTATCCATATAATAAAGACGTGGATGAGTTTGACATACTGTCAAAACAGTGGTTGCATCAGTCTTTTTCATTAAATTTAAGCATTTATTTATATCCCGCAACTCTCTCAATGGAGACGTAGTTTGCAGAATTACAATATGAGTTGGTTCATAATCTTGTTCTTGTTTAAGTCTATCAAGCAGATGGATAATAGCGTCTACCACCTTTGCCTTATCGCCAGCAAGCTCTTTTGGTCTCAAAAAGGGCGCTTCTGCTCCATATTTTGTCGCTATTTTGGCGATTTCCGGACTGTCTGTATCAACAATAACTTTATCAAAAAAATTGCTTTCCAGAGCTTGCTTTATTGTGTAGTAAATTAGGGGCTTTCCGTTAAAAAGCTTTATATTTTTATTTGGTATCCTTTTGGACCCTCCCCGAGCCGGTATAATAGCCAGAAGTTTTTGCATAATCCAATTTCTATCATAAAAATTAGGTATTAGCAACAAGATATGATAAAATCGCTAAATTAAAACTGAAATGATTGAAGAAACAAAAAAAATAATAAACGACCCAAATCACCCGGTAATTTTTGTCATACCCGAAGCCGGAATATATCCTTTTACGAGAGGGTTGGCTATTTTAGGAGACGCCATTGTAAAACAGGGTGGTAAGGTTCTTGTTACTCACGACACAGGAGTTATGTTGCGCTCCCCCATTATGGTAAAAAATAAAATGCCGATAAATGCCTCACCGGAACAAAGAGCCGAAATATGCAAAAAAAACACAGAAGTTTTGAAAAGTGTTTTGTTAAAATATAAATTTTCATCAATTGAACTCTCTGATTTTGTGGATGATGAACTGACAAAAGAAATTGAAAACCTTATTGCCCCCCAAAATAATGATTTGGAAAGCATAAATTACAGAGGTTTTCCGGTAGGAAAGGTTGCTCTGCATGATTTTATGCTTGAAACCAAATCCCCCTATTCTTCAAAACTTTCCGATAAATATAAAGATTTATATTCAATTTATACAAAAAATACAGCTTTGGTTATTGCCACAACCGATCGTATTTGCCAAAAATATAAGCCGTCTTTGCTTGTGACATTTAACGAATACGCCCAGGGTCAAGCCGTGCGATATAGTGCCAACACTAACAATGTATTGCGTATGACATTGACTTATCCTACACATTTTAATATAGACGCTTCAAGATTTTCAATTTGTAAACATACATACTCATCATTTTTTTATTCTCACTGCAAAAAATGGGACCGTGCAAAAAATATGCCGATAGTTCCACGATTCATTAAAGAATGCTGGAATGATACTGTTTTTCGCCTTTTTGGTGTGGGGGGGTCACACATATTTTCTGCCAAAAAGCAAAGTGACCCGATTATTATTTTTAATAAATTAAAACTAGACCCAAAAAAGAAAACAATTGTGGCCTATTCCAGTAGCTATGATGAACGTCTTGGTTTAGATACTACAATGAATGTGTGGAAGGAGGGTCGACAAGTTGTTGATGCTTTTTCAAACCAAATAGAATGGCTTTCTATGTTGCGTGATTATGCAAGCAAACGAGATGATGTTCAAATCGTTGCCCGCATTCATCCCCGAGAGGGCAAAAGACAGTTTGGTTTTGATTCTCAACACTTAAAAGAACTTAGGGCAAAATTTAAAGAAAATACTTCAAATTTTATTGTTATTTGGCCGGATGATCCGATTTCAAGCTATGACCTTATGGAATTGGCGAATGTGTGTCTTGGAGTTTGGTCGTCCGTGGGACACGAAGCGGCAAGACTCGGAATACCGGTTCTTTCGTACACTGGAAATTTAACTTATCCAGACGACGATTTTATACAAGTTGCTACAACGCCGGAAGAATACACCAAAAAATTGGATGCTATGCTTGATATGAAATATACATGGCAACACCTTGTCAAAGCGGTGCGTTTTTACCATTGGCGCACTTTTATTCCTTCACTCGATTTGGGAGAAACGGTTCCTGTTGATTTTAAGGATGACACCATATGGCCGGAGGCCCCGGCGTCTATGGTAGGAGTAATAAACGATATTTTGTCCGGCAAACAAGATCTTATTGAATACAATATAAATAAATGGAAAAATTCTTTAACAGACAATTCTCTGGCGGAAGAATCTGAGGCTATGCGACAAGGTGTTCGTTATTTTTTGGATAAAATATTTTATCCACCAAATGTAGATAACAAAAAAAAGAATTTAATGTCAAAGTTTTGTGCAAAAGTTTTGAACAAACTTAAAAGGATTTGGCACCGCCTATCTTGGAACAGAAAATATCCCACTAAGAAAAAAGAGTATGATTTTATTGACTACAAACTTGAATACTCCGATAACAAATCTCTTGTGGAAGAATTTATCAAAAGAACCGAGAAAGATAAAAATTTGCGCATCATTATAAAAGATGGGCTTTATGCCACATTGATACACGAAGGCAAACTATTGCGTCGCATGTCCCCCATGGTTAATAAGCTAGCCAGACTGCACGAAAAAAGCAAAAACTAGATTGTATAAAATTTATGCTTAAGAGAATATTTAACAAAATTAAATATAAAATATTCCCAGAAACAAAATCATACTCATTAAATGATCTTGATTTAAAATTAAGACCTTATTTATCCAAAATACAACAAGGATTTTTTGTGGAAGCCGGAGCCAATAACGGCATAAGCCAGAGCAACACTTTATATTTTGAGAAAAATTTTGGCTGGCGCGGTATACTAATAGAGCCTATTCCTGATTTGGCAGACAAATGCAAAGCAAACAGACCTAAATCTATAGTTGAGAACTATGCTCTTGTGTCTAATGATTTCAAAGAAAATGCCATAAACATGAGATATTGCAATTTGATGTCAGTGGTAAAAGGGGGTATGAAAACAAAAGAAGAGGAAGACGAGCATATTAAAAATGGGAGTGAATTAAAAAACATTGAGACTTATGAAATAGATGTCCCTGTTTCCACCCTTTCAAACATTCTTGAAAAAAATTCAATTAAAAAAGTTGATTTTATTTCTCTTGATGTTGAGGGTTATGAATTGGAGGTTTTGAAAGGATTTGATTTTAAAAAATGGCAACCTTCGTACATATTGATAGAAGCCAGATACGAAGATGAAATAAATTCTTTTATGGATGGGGTGGAATATAAAAAAATTGATAAATTATCATCTTACGACATTTTATATGCTCCAAAATAATAACTCACAAAATAAATTATCCCCCATTGCCTTATTTGTCTATAACAGGCCGGAACACACCAAAAAAACAGTAGAGGCTCTGCAAAAAAATAATCTCGCCAAAGAGAGCGAACTTTTTGTATTCTCAGATGGCAATAAAGACGAGATGAGCAAAGAAAAAATTAGAGAAGTAAGAAATTACATAAAAAATATTTCCGGATTCAAAAATGTAAATATTATAGAAAGAAAAGAAAATTTAGGACTGGCAAGGTCCATTATTTTTGGTGTAACCGAAGTAGTAAATAAGTATGGGAAAATTATAGTTTTGGAAGACGACTTAGTCACTTCCCCATATTTTTTGGAATATATGAACGAAGCTTTAGATTTATATGAAAAAGAAGAAAAAGTTATAAGTATTCACGGCTATATTTATCCCGTTAAAAAAACTCTGCCAGAAACATTTTTCTTAAAAGGAGCAGACTGCTGGGGTTGGGCCACATGGAAAAGAGGCTGGGATTTGTTTGAACCGGATGGTAAAAAATTACTGACTGAGTTGGAAAAAAGAAATTTAACAAAAGAATTTGATTTTGACGGCACTTACAATTACTCCGGTATGCTTAAAAAACAAATTGCAGGTCTTACTAATTCTTGGGCTATCCGTTGGTACGCTTCAGCTTTTCTCCAAAACAAGCTCACCCTTTATCCGGGCAAATCGCTTATCCAAAATATAGGACAAGATGCTAGTGGCACCCATAAAGGCGATTCAAATATACACCAAACTTTTATCTCTGACAGAAAAATAAATGTTGGGAAAATAGAAATTGTTGAAAATGGAGAAGCCAAAAAAATCATATCCCAGTATTTCAAGTCAATAAAACCAAATTTATTCAAAAGGGTTAAATTAAAAATTTTTGGATAATTTAAATAAAAATATGAAAGAAAAAATAAAATCTTTTGTCAAGAAATTTTCAGAAATATTGTTTAAGTATGAATGTCTCCTGGCATCCAAATGGGCGTCAAAAGCGCATGAACATCTAAAGTGGGCACAATGGAGAATACCGCACCAGCCTGAATTTTTTGACCACCATATTGACCTGTATTATCAATGGCTGAAAAAAAGAGACCCCCTTTGGACAGAAAGAGGCGTTTTTAGCGGTTTGACATTAAAAGGGGGCAATGTTTTGGAGTTGGCCTGCGGAGACGGTTTTAACGCCAGAAATTTTTACAGCTTAAAATCAAAACAAATCATTGCGTGCGATTTTGATCCAAAAGCGATAGGAACGGCAAAAAATAAAAACTCGACCCCCAATGTAAAATATGTCCTTGCCGATATAAGAAGCGGGATGCCCCAAGGAAAATTTGACAATGTAATTTGGGACGCAGCCATAGAGCACTTTACACCAAAAGAAATAAACAATATTCTTAAAGACATCAAAATGCGACTAGACAAAGGAGGAGTATTGAGCGGCTATACAATCGTTAAAAAAGATGGTGGCCAGAAGTCCTTGTCGCATCATGAATATGAATTTGAGGATAAGGAGGATTTGTTGCGTTTTTTTACGCCATTTTTTAAAAATGTAACGGTTTTTGAGACTATTTATCCAAGCCGCCACAATTTGTATTTTTGGGCTTCGGACGAAAACAATCTGCCGTTTGCAGAGGACTGGGAGCATTCCATAAGCATCAAACAATGATTAAAAACTTTATAAAAAATATTACCCCGCCTTTTATCCTAAAACTTGCAAAGAGGAAGCCGAGATACGGGTTTTTGGGCAATTATAAAACCTGGCAGGAAGCGCAAGCGGATTCAAAAGGGTATGACGACAAAAAAATTTTAGAAAAAGTGAAAAATTCTTTGCTTAAAGTCAAGAACGGCGAGGTGGTTTATGAAAGGGACTCTGTTATTTTTGATAAAATACAATATTCTTGGCCCGTCCTTTCTTCCCTCTTGTGGATCGCTTCGCAAAACAACAATGAATTGAATTTGATTGATTTCGGCGGATCTTTGGGCAGCAGCTATTTCCAGAACATCGGATTTTTGAAGCATCTTAAGGAGTTAAGGTGGAATATTGTGGAGCAGAAAAATTTCGTTGAATGCGGCAAAAAATATTTTGAAGACGAACATCTAAAATTTTTTGATGATATCGAAACTTGCGCAAGGGAAAATAAAATTGATGTTTTCATGGCTTTGAGTTCATTTCAATATCTTGAAAATCCTTATGTCTTTGCGGAAAAAATGATTGATTTTGATTTTAAATATATTATCATAGATAGAACTCCATATTTTAAAAAAGAAGATAGGATCACAGTGCAAAAAGTAAACCCTAAAATTTATGATGTCAGCTATCCAGCTTGGATTATAAATGAAAATAAATTTATTAAAATTTTTGAATCCAAATATGACTTGATCACCGACTGGCAATCACCATTTGGAGATATTAATTTGCGGGGGTTTATATTTAAAAAGAAATAAGGATGATTAAAACTGCCAACAAAAATGGGCCCGTTATACTTATACCTAAAGATGTTTCTTTTATCTTTCCTTTTGGATATGCATATCTCGCTGGTTATTTAATTAAAAAAGGTGAGAAAGTGGTTATTTTATTTAGGCCCAATAAGTCCTCTGATTTTAAAAAATTTGTGGAGCAAATAATTGAAATGAAGCCGGCATTAGTCGGATTCGGAACAATTTATCCAGACCTTTATCCAATCAAAGAATTAATCGGGCTTTTAAATAAAGCCGGCAGAAATTTTCCCGTTGTTATAGGTGGCCAAATGGTGACTCCCACTCCGGAATTTGCTGTAAAAATAACAGGGGCTGATTTTGGAGTTATTGGAGAAGGAGAAATTATTTTAGACAAACTGGTCAAGGCCCTGCACCAAGATAAAGACGCGCATCAAGTTAAAGGCCTTGTGATTAACGAAAATGGTATGATATCTTTTACCGGTCAGGGTGATTTTATAAAAGATATGTCCAAATTGCCTAAAATTCCTTATGATTTATTTCCTTCCAACAAATGGTTAAACATTGGGCGATACTATGTCGGCAAAGCTCAGCCTCATTGGCGCTATAACGATAAAGTCATCGCCATTCACGGTGGCAGAGGTTGCCCTTTTAATTGCAATTTTTGCTATCACCACAGCATGCCCCGCTACCGCTCCATAAACGACATGTTTGAAGGGGTGAAGGAATTGATAGAAAAATATAATGCCAATATGCTCTATTTTGCCGATGATCTGGTGTTAGCTACTCCGACCAGGGCCAAAGAATTGACCCGGGCGATAAGACAGCTTGGCAAAAAAATTGAATATTCGGTTTCCTGCCGTTTTGATATTTTGGACAGATTAAGCGATGAGATGTTGTGCGAAATGAAAAAAACCGGATGCCGGATTTTTGGGCTGGGCATTGAGTCCGGCTCCCAAAGAATACTTGATATTATTGATAAAAGAATCACTACCGAACAAATTATAAAGGGAATGAGGCGCCTAAAGGATGTCGGAATTCTTCCCTCAGTGAGTATTATGGTCGGACAATACACCGAAACATTGGAAGATGTGCAAAAATCAATAGATTTAATGCTGGAGACCTTGGCTTATGATAAGAACGCTTTTTACGCCTTTACCATTACTACTCCTTTCCCTGGCACTCAACTGTATGGTATTGCTCTGGAGAAAAAAATAATAAAAGATCATTTGGATTTTTATAAAAAATTTGATTCGGAAAAAGGAATCATCGGCCTGTCTGTAAACCTTTCGGCTATGAGTAATGAAGAAGTGATAGCCATGCACAAAAAAATAAAAAGTGTCTATCTGAAAAGAAAAAGAGAGTTGATTGGCAAAAAAGTAGTAGCCGTAGAAGTTATACGTTATTTCGTATATCGAGTTTATAACAAAATAGCTAAAAAACTGGTAGACAGATTGCCGGAAAAGCAACCATTTAAGTTAATCAAAAAAATATACCATGAAAGTCACAATGCGGTTCAGTTTTTATTTGATAAATTGAGGCTTTATTTATTGGATGTTAAATAAAATGATAAAAA
>ERZ1292623.2026-Hain-H51-01um-R1-2026-length-18722-cov-11_pt1 | contig 18722 bp, 20 predicted proteins | sample MGYA00564398_ERZ1292623 | MGnify/ENA primary metagenome ERZ1292623 (study PRJEB36523, sample SAMEA6512633) | groundwater metagenome | collected 2019-01-07 | study: AquaDiva: Metagenomics assemblies of 32 groundwater samples | reverse complement strand
TTTTCTTTTTTTAGCCATGTCTTCGCAATAGAGCCTAGATTACACTATTGACATCGTGCCTGTCAAGAGGCTAATATAGATTGATACACATGTTATCTAATTTACCCCTTTTCCTAGCTGGAATTTTTTTTGTTTGGCTTGCCGTTCTAACATACTTCTTTTGGCAGATGTATTCCCATTACGACAAGCTGACTAAGGGTGTAAGCAGTAAGACTCTTAAGTCAATTCTTGAGGAAGTTCTTTCAAGAATGGATGAATACAAGAAAGATATCGCATCGCTTCAGGAATATTGCAATAATTTGAATACAGAGAGTCTTTCTCATATAAAAAAGATTGGACTTAATAGATTTAACCCTTTCAAAGATACGGGAGGAGATCAGAGTTTTATACTCTCGCTGACTGACGAAAATGATTCAGGAATCATAATATCAGCGCTTTATTCACGCTCCGGCACTCGTTGGTATGCAAAGAAAATCAAAAACGGCAAAGGGGAAGAAATCGAGCTTTCTGATGATGAGAAGAAGGCTCTTAAATTAGGAAATAAAGAAAAATAAAATGAATAAAACAAACCTTTTAAGAATATTATTGGTCGCTGTGGTTTATCTTTTAGCTTCTGGAATTTCATATAAGGTCTTATCAAGTGTTTCGGTTCCAGGGGTGTCATCCCCAATAGCTGCACCAAAAGTAGAAGATAATGGAAAACTTTCTTTTGACCAAAATTTACCAAAGACTCAACCATGTCCTCTGAATGGAGCTAAATATTCCAAGCAGCAAGAGCAATGGTGGCAAAAACACAGGCCATTGGGAGTAATGATAGAGAACCATGCGGAATCAAGGCCTCAGTCCGGTCTTTCTTCAGCAGATGTTGTCTACGAGGCCGTAGCTGAAGGAGGAATCACCAGATTCCTTGCGGTATTTTATTGTCAGGACGCTGGTCAAATTGCGCCAGTTCGATCAGCAAGGACATATTTCATCGATTTTCTTTCTGAATACGGAAATTCCCCTTTATATGCGCACGTTGGCGGGGCGAATCAGTCCGGACCGGCAAACGCTATCGGACAGCTTGCTGATTATGGATGGAGACTCTACAACGATCTGGATCAATTCTCAAATATTCCATTCCCTATTTTTAGAAGAGATGAGGACAGATTGGACCGTCCGGTAGCTACGGAACACACAATGTCATCTACCACTCTTCAGTTATGGGATTATGCTGCGAAAAATAGAAAGCTTGGGTATGAAGACGAAGATGGAGTTAGCTGGGACGAGGAATTTGTAGAGTACTCTTTTAAAGATGAAGAATCGAAAGGAGTAAAGAAAACAATTCATGTGGAATTTTGGAGAGCTGATAATAACTATTTCGTTGACTGGGCTTATGATCCTGCTACCAATGCGTATGCAAGGAATAATGGAGGCAAGCCTCAGTTGGATAAAAATAACAATAAACAGCTTGTCGCAAAAAATCTTGTAATACTCTTTATGCAAGAAAGCCGGGCGAATGATGGATATGAGAACAACGTTCATCTTCTTTATAAAACAAAGGGAACGGGAAAAGCGGCCATATTTATGGATGGCGAAGATATAGCTGGTACATGGAAAAAAGATTCCCGAACCGGCCGAACAATAGTGCGTGATAGCAGCGGAAAAGAAATAGAATTCAATAGGGGATTAATTTGGTTCCATATTGTTCCTGCCCAAACCGGAATAGCTAAGGTACAATAATTCCTCATTTTCTTCAGTTCGGACTTGCACAGCGGGAGAGAAGTGCTATAATACAAGCGTTTAATATGTTTGCTGATTTAATCACATCCAAGTCCAGAATTAAACTCCTTAGCGTATTCCTCGCAAATCCTTCTGAAATGTATCATGTAAGAGAACTAGTCCGAAGAACAGGTGATGAAATTAACGCTGTAAGGAGAGAGCTTCTTTTTCTTGAAAAAAGAGGAGTTTTATCTAAAGAACCAAGAGCAAACCGAGTATATTATTTCCTCTCCAAAAATTACCCGTTTTACTATGATTTTCTTAGAATGGGGGCAAAAACAGTAGGACTTGGAGCTGATATATTGGCAAACAGAGCAAAGCTAGGTAAAATAAAATATGCAATGTTTTCAGGAAAATTTGCAAGAAGGATAAAGCTTGATCCTGATGAAATAAACCTTCTCATAGTAGGTACAGTAGTTCTTCCAGAGCTCACTATTTTAGTCAGAGCCGAGGAAAAAAGGCTGGGTACCGAAATAAATTATACGGTAATGTCTGAAGAGGAATTCGATTTCCGGAAAAAAAGAAGAGACCCATTTATACTTTCAATTCTTTCGGGATCCCGGATCATGCTTCTGGGCGATGAGGAGACCATGCTCTAATGAAAAAATCCCCGCGCCTTTTCTTCTGGTTTATAATGGCTATCATACTTGCCGCAGTTTTTATTAACCTGCCAAAACTTAATAAAGTAAACATAGGACCAATTTCAAATATCAGCATAAATCCTTCTGATTTCCTAAAAACACTTCGAATAAATAAAGAATTTGAATACAGACGCGGACTTGATCTTGAAGGGGGAACTTCAATTACATTTAAGGCTGATATGACAGGAATTCCTTCATCACAAAGAAGTGACGCACTAAATTCGGCGCAGGCAGTTATGGAGAAAAGAGTCAACTTGTTTGGAGTCTCAGAGCCTGTAATCCAAACGGCTACTGTAAACAATGACTCAAGGATAATCGTAGAGCTTCCGGGAGTGACAGATATAGAACAAGCAATAAATTTAGTTGGCCAGACTGCTCAGCTTTCTTTTTGGGAGAGCGGATCGAGTGAGTCAGGACAGCTAGCTTCTCCATCAGCTTACCCTCTGGGCGCAGTTGAAGTTTTAGGAGGCAATCCACAGAAGACCAATCTTTCAGGAAGTGATCTTCAAAGATCCGATGTAACTTTTGACCCAAATAACGGAGAGCCGCAAGTACAGCTTCAATTTTCATCTGATGGAGTGAAAAAATTTGCTGAAATTACTAAGAGAAATGTAAATAAAGTTCTTGCCATTGTTTTGGATAAGCAAGTTATTCAAGCTCCAGTTGTAAATCAGCCGATAATTTCCGGTGATGCTGTAATTACAGGAAAATTTAATGTTGATGAGGCAAAACTCTTGTCAACACAGCTTAATGCGGGAGCACTTCCTTTGTCGCTGTCAGTTCTTGAACAAAGAGTAATTGGCCCGACCCTAGGACAAGAATCACTCATGAAGAGTCTTTTTGCAGGAATTGTAGGATTTGTAATAATTGTGACTTTTATGAGCGTTATTTACAAAAAACTTGGAATTATAGCTAGCTGTGCGCTTGTGGTCTATACGCTTATTACTCTTGCGATTTTCAAGCTAAGCAGTATAACACCTTACGGAATTACTCTTACACTTTCTGGAATTGCGGGTTTTGTTCTCTCAATTGGAATGGCGGTTGATGCCAATATCTTAATTTTTGAAAGAATAAAAGAGGAGCTTCGAGCTGGTAAGAATCGTACTGTAGCAACAGAAGTTGGTTTTTCCCGTGCCTGGTCATCAATACGCGATTCAAATATCTCGACTCTTATAACCAGTGCAATTTTGTATGAATTTGGTACAGGTTCTGTAAAGGGATTTGCATTAGTCTTGGCAATTGGAGTTTTGGTTTCGATGTTCTCTGCTATTTTTGTTACAAGGACGTTTTTGAGATTTGTATATGAAAATTAAAATTAAAAATCTAGATATTATAGGAAAGAAAAACTGGTATTTTGGATTTTCCTTACTCATTATGATTCCAGGGCTTATCTTCCTTCTTTTGTTTGGACTAAATCCCTCTATTGATTTTACTGGCGGATCAAGGCTTACAGTAGATTTTAAAAACAAAGTTACGAATAACGATGCGCAGAAAATAAACAGGATTCTTACAGATGAAAACATAAAGGTATACACAGTTGAAACATCGGACAGGTCAGTTTTGATAAGAACAAGCCCAATTGATGAGAAAGAAAACACAAGGTTTAAAAACGATTTGGCGAAAAACATAAAAGATGCGAAGGAAACAAGTTTTGAAACCATAGGACCTACTATCGGAAAGGAGACTACGATAAATGCGCTTAAGGCTGTTGTAATTGCGTCAGTACTTATAGTTTTATATATCGCATGGTCTTTCAGGAAAGTTCCCAAGCCTGCCAGCGGAGTCCGTTTTGGAGTAAGTGCTGTTATCGCACTTATTCATGATGTCTTGGTAGTTGTAGGAGTTTTTGCAATTCTTGGGAAGTTATTTGGCGTAGAAGTTGATTCACTTTTTGTTACTGCACTTCTTACCGTAATAGGATTTTCAGTTCACGATACAATTGTTGTATTCGATAGAATAAGGGAAAACTTAAGAAGGGAAACTGCTCCATTCCCGCAGGTTGTTAACGATTCCATATTGCAAACAATAGACAGATCTCTTAATACATCACTTACAGTAATTCTTGTTCTCTTCGCATTATTGTTATTCGGCGGAGAAAGTATAAGGTGGTTTGTAGTAGCACTTCTTGTAGGAGTCGCAAGCGGAACATATTCATCAATCTTTAACGCCTCACCCATCCTTGTCGCCTGGCAGGAATGGGTTGAGAAGAGAAAAAATAAAAGATAGAATATTAAAATGTCACAGATTAAAGAACAAGAACACCCTTTTTCTAGTAAAAAAGCTCCAATTAAAGTAATTGACAGAAGAACAATTTTAAGTGAAATAGATCAGACAACTGATCTGCAATTAAAAACAACTTTAATAGCATTAGATGCTTTGGCATCAGAACCTTTGATATTGGGAGTACTTTTGTCTGAAAGAGACGATATAGTTGGAGGATATTATGTTCATTATTTTGAAACTAGACAAAAAGGTCAGGACGCTATTGGGAGAACATTAGAAGCTTCTTACGCTTTTGATAGACTTATGGAGCCTATTACTCAAGATATTGGATTACCTGCTGAGTTTGTGGCACTTTCTCTGGAACAAAAATCAGATCCAGAGAATTTTGCAATAAATTTTTTAAAGAGAATTGCAAAAGAAGAGAAAGATTTGAAACCTCTTGGGATTGTAATGTTTAAAGATTAAGAGAGTTTTTCGCGAACTATTTTATTTACCAGGTTTCCGTCGGCTTTGCCTTTTATTTTTGGCATTAATACTCCCATAAGTTTTCCAATATCAGACATTGAGGTAGCTCCTGTTTGAGCAACCGTTTCTTCTACAAGTTTTTTAATTTCTTCTTCTGACAATTGTTCCGGTAAATAAGTTTGTAAAATATCAAGCTCTTTCTGTTCTTTATCTGCTAGGTCCTGTCTTTCTGCTTTTTTAAATTCCTCAATAGAATCTCTTCTTTGCTTTGTTTCTTTTTGAATTGAAGCCATTACATCTTCTTCTGTCGCTTCATATCCTGCGCCACCCTTATTGGTCTCCAGATAACTGATGGAAGATAAGAGCATGCGAAGTACTGAGGTTTTTAATTCGTCTCTTGCCAGCATTGATTGTTTTAATTCCTCTTGTAAATCTTTCTTCGTCATAAATTGATTATATCAAACCTTCTATCTAATAACTAAATTTAATTATAGTTTCGTGGTCTAGTACACGGATCAATCAAGACTACTACCTTTCAATATCCCTTCTTTTAATTCCAGAGTGCACCTTTGTTTTTATAATTTGTTTTGATCCGCCACTATTTCTATATTTATTATTTAAATAATCTTTTTCAACTTTCTCACCACGCTTCTCAATTAATAGGAAACCATTTCCATACTTCTCAACTCTTCTTGAAATATGCATAACAGTATTTTTTCCTACTTTTAGTTCACGTATAATTTCATCGATCCCAAACCCAGCCAATAAATACTGCGCAATAATTATTCTTCTTCCCAACTTCATTTTCTCGTCATGAGTTAAAAGACTATTGATTATTTCATCTACCTCTGTGCCATTTCTCGCTGAGAGAAATGCATTTCTTAATTTGTTTAGAACGTTATAGACTTGGTCCTCTTTTAAAAATTTATATCTTCTCATATCCGTTGTCTAGTCGACGGAACAATTTCATTAATGCCAATCGTTAGATAGATCTAATTTATTTTGTAATATTGAGTTTCTAAATTGAGATTAATTAGTTTTGGATAATTTAGAAATGCGGTCAATTAGATATTCTTTGGTGTTTCTTGAAAGGTCTTCATCGACTTCTTCAAAAAGTTTTTGTAAGATTTTTCCAATCTTTGGGCCCGGTTTGATATTTAGTATTTTCATTACATCATTGCCGTCAATTGCCAAATCATTAATTGAAAACGGAGCGGGTTTAAGCTGTTCTTCAACTCGTTTTTTAAACAGTTTAAGCCTCCAGCTCTCAGCAGTTTGCGTTCCTCCGCCAAGCCTGTCTCCAATGCGAAGATCCATCATGTCCTTAACATTTTCAACACCGACCCGCCTAATAAATCTTCTTACAGCTGCATCGGTAATTTTTTCATCAACCGTAAACATGTGCCATCTTATAAGATTCACGACTTTTTCTTTATCTTTTTTTGAGAACTTAAGCCTTTCACAAAGCGCCTGCGCAATTTTTGCACCGGCGAGTTCATGATTGTGAAAAATAACCAATCCGTTCTCGTCCTTTGATGCAACTTTTGGTTTGCCTACATCATGAATTAGAGTCGCAAATCGTACAATGGGGTCTTTGGATGGACAAAACTTAAGAGACATTACGTTATGAGTAAAAACATCAGTCGTATGATGCCTTCCGGGTCTTGCTTGAGAGACCCCTTCCCCTTCAAGAAGCTCAGCGACAATATGCTCAAGAAGCCCGCTATTTCTTAGAAGCATTAAGCCCTCATACGGATAATCGCTTGAAAGAATTCTTAGGAGTTCTATTTGGATTCTTTCTTTTGATATTTCATTTATAAGACTTGCATCACTTACTATTTCAGTCCAAGTATTCTCCTCAATAGTAAAGGAGAGTTCTGTAGCAAGTCTTATTGCGCGCATAAGACGCAGTGCATCTTCTTTAAACCTAAGCTTCGGATCTCCAACTGCTTTTATTATTTTACTTTTTATATCTTCCCGTCCATTAAATGGATCAATAATTTTGTGCGCCGACCCCTGGGGTTGAGCCTCGATTCCTAAAGCGATCGCGTTTATCGTGAAATCCCGACGGGATAAATCTTCTTCAATTGTTTTTCCCCACTGCACTTTTTCAGGCCGCCTTCTGTCTTTATATCCATGTTCTGTTCTAAATGTAGTTACTTCAGCTACCTTCTTATCTTTAATAGGAATGCCAACCGTTCCAAAATCATTATCATAAAAACCATTTTTAAATAATTTTAATAATTCTTGCGGAGTTGCGTTGGTGGTCATGTCCCAGTCTTTCACATCTTTTTCAAGAAGAATATTCCTTACACATCCGCCCACAAGATAAATTTCAAAATTACTATCATGGATCTTCTTATAAATCTTTACAATTTCGTCTGGAATCTTAAGTTTCATAGCTTGTCCCATTAAAGTGGGATTTGCTATAGTATAGCAAGATTTATGCATATGAATAAATGGGTGATACTAAATAAAAAATTAAATATAGAAAATAAAAAATTAAGAACAGAAAAGATTGTTAATGTATTACTGAGCAATCGGGGACTTAAAACAAAGAAAGAGATTGATAATTTTCTAAATCCCAAGCTTTCAGATCTGACGATTGACAATGCAGGTATTGACAGAAAAGAAATTGATAAGTCTGTAAAAAGAATCAAGAGAGCAATAGAGGATAAAGAACAAATTATTGTTTTTGGCGATTACGATGTGGATGGAATTTGCGGAAGCGCAATTTTATGGGAAGCTTTAAACGATGCAGGAGCGAAAGTCTTACCTTATATTCCTCACAGAGTCGATGAGGGGTATGGATTATCAGAAGCTGGTATTAAAAATATTATAGTAAAACACCCTGACACAAGCTTAATAATCACTGTTGATAATGGAATCGTGGCAAATAAAGCCGTGGACATTGCCAATAAAAACAATATTGATGTAATTATTACAGATCATCATGTTCCTTCTGCCAAACTTCCTCGAGCTTTTTCTATAGTTCATACTACTTCTCTTTGCGGGACAGGAGTCGCTTATATGCTATCAAAACAGCTAAGAACTAATAACGAAAAACTAATAACTGGTAAGGAGTTTGATCATTTAAGTCTTGTTGCGGTTGCTACTGTTGCTGATTTGGTACCGCTAATGGGTTTAAATAGAGTATTTCTCAAATTCGGACTTGAAGAACTTAGGAAGACCAAGAGACAGGGACTTTTAGCTTTGATAAAAGAGTCAGCAATTGAGCAGAGGGAGATTAACGTTTTTGAAATCGGGCATATTTTGGCACCGCGGATTAATGCAATGGGGAGACTTGAACTTGCTATGGATAGTTTGAGATTACTTTGCACCAAAGATGAAAAAAAATGCGAGGAGCTTGCTAAAAAACTCGGTGAAACAAATAAGAGGCGGAAAGATATTACAATTGAATCTTTTGAACATGCTAAAGAAAAAATCAAAAGTCAACCCGTTCGGCACGCTCAGGGCAAGAATGCAAAACTCAAAAGTTTGATTTTTATCGGAGACCAGTCTTACAATCCGGGAGTTATTGGACTTATGGCATCAAGGCTTGTTGAAGAGTTTTATAGGCCTTCGATCGTGCTTTCTATTGGAGAAAAGTTTTCCAAGGCATCTGCGCGGTCAATATCGGGACTTAATATCATTGAGTTTATAAGAAAAGCATCGGATCTGTTGGTTGATGCGGGGGGTCATCCGATGGCAGCAGGATTTACTATTGAAACCTCAAAGATTGGACTACTTCGGGCAAAATTAATAAAGCTTTCGAAAACCCATATACCACTGAGTTTGCTCAAGAGAACTATTAGGATTGACACTGAAATTTTGCCTGAAGATATAAGCACAGATTTTTACGACGAGATTTTAAAACTTTCGCCTTTTGGGATTAAGAATCCGCAACCGGTTTTTTTGACCAAAAATTTATTGGTTTCAGATATGAGACTGGTGGGTTTTGATAAGCGTCATGTATCTTTTAAATTAATTAGTTCTGAAAACAAGCCTATGGATGCAATTGCATTTAATTTATCTGAAAAAGCGAATGATATAAGAATAGGAGACAGGATCGATGTTGTTTATGCAATTGATAAAGAAACTTGGAGAGGTGTTGCGAGATTCAAGCTCAAGTTGAGAGATTTTAAAAAATAAATTAAGCTTGAGGATCGCTTAGTGATACTCCGTGCATTTTTTGAATAAATATTGTAGTATCTCGGCGTGGTCGTTCTTTTAAGCTCCGAGCTGTTTCGCCTACTGTAAAAGCTATAACTTCCGGAGGTACTCCAACTTCGCCTAGAAGTTGTTGATAAGCATGAAGACCAGCTTCCTGCCCAATATGTTTAAGTCCGCTATCTTTTATTAAATCAGGTGATGTTGTAAGAGTCTTCAAGACTTCACGAGCCAAAGCATTTCGGGATTCATTTGGAGCTTCTTTGAATGATGACATTGATAAATTCCTTTCTTAAATAAAAAACCTCCCTAATTTTTTAAATTGGGAGGAATTTTCCTACAAAATCCCTCCTTCTACTAAATGAGAAGGAAAGTACGCTTAATTTGCAAAGAAAAATTCATAATTACTGTATAAATCTATACCTTTTTATATCCCTTGTCAAGAGATTAAAACTTGGTTAGAATTAGGGAATGCAAGAAGAAAGAATTTTGGCTTCAGACACTGTAAGCTTAAAAGACAAAAAAGTTAAACTTAAGGGTTGGGTTAAGACTAGGCGCGACCACGGAAAATTGATCTTTATAGATTTAAGAGACAGGTCGGGCATTATTCAATTAGTCATAAGTCCGAAAGTTTCTGAAGAGGTCTATAAAAAGGCGGCAAGCATAAGTACAGAGTCAGTAATTGAAATAGAAGGTTTGGTAAAAGAAAGACCAACTTCAACTATCAATGAGGATTTAGAAACTGGAAAATTTGAAGTAAGCGTGGAGAATTTGGAAATATTGTCTCGAGCAGGTACTTTGCCTTTTGACATGGGAGCTGAAACTTTGAACCTTGAGCTTCCGACACTCCTTGACCACCGCTCTCTATCTCTTCGTCATCCGAAAGTTTCCTCTATATTTAAAATTCAGGAAACAATCGCAGATACCTTTAGAAAGACGCTTAAAAACGAAGGATTCACTGAAATATTCGTGCCTACTCTTGTACCATCCGCAACTGAAGGAGGAGCGGAGGTTTTTCCGGTAGAATACTATTCCCACAAAGCATATCTAGCGCAATCACCTCAAATGTATAAGCAGATAATGACATCTATATTCGAGCGGGTGTTTACCATCGCACATGCATATAGAGCAGAACCTTCTGTTACTACCAGACATCTTTCGGAATATGTAAGTCTTGATGCGGAGATGGGGTTTATAAATTCATGGGAGGAAATTATGGATATGGCAGAAAAAGTAGTAGGTTCAATTATAAACGAAGTACAGAAAGAAAATAGCGCAGAATTAAAATTATTGGACGTAAAACTTCCTAAGATTATAAAAAAAATTCCAAGAATCAAATTAAAGGAAGCACATGAAATTATTCTGAAACGTACGAAAAAAGATCATGGGAATGAACCGGATCTTAATCCGTCAGACGAAAAAGAAATTTGCAAATGGGCGCAAGATGAGACAGGAGCACCGTTTGTTTTCATAACTCATTATCCTGTCAAAAAAAGGCCTTTCTATACTATGCCGGATGAAAAAGATTCTGATTTTACTTTAAGTTTTGATTTGCTTGGTATAAATGAGGAGTGGGTTACGGGCGGACAGAGAATAAATGATTATGAAATGCTACTTTCAAATATTAAAAAATGGGGAAATAAGCCGGAAAAATTTGAAATATATCTCCAGGCATTTTCCTACGGAATGCCGCCAGAGGGCGGATTTGCAATGGGACTAGAAAGAATCACCAGAGATATCATAGGCTTATCAAACATAAGAGAGGCAAGTCTTTTCCCAAGAGACATGGAAAGAATAGATGAAAGATTTTCAAAAACTGATTAAATCTCTTAAAAAAGGCTTTACAAAACCAGACCTCTTATTTATCCCTCTCATTTTTATTATTTTACTTTCAGTTTTAGCAGCTTTTGATATCTATGAAAAAGGCAGACATTATTTTTTATCCACCCAGCCATCCCCTTTAAAAGACTATGAAATAAAAAAATACCCGTTTATAAAAAATAAATATGAGCCTCAGATAAGTGCACACGCCGCACTTATTATGGATAAAGACAGCGGAACTATTCTTTATTCGCGCAACCAAAATTTCCGTTTTTCTCCGGCATCTACTACAAAAATCATGACTTCCCTAATCGGACTTGAATATTTTAAGCTATCAGATATTCTGGAGGTTAAGGCTCCAATTCAAGAGGGGACACTTCTTGGACTTTATCAGGGACAGAAAATGACTTTTGAAAATCTGCTTTATGCCATGATGCTTCCGTCTGCAAATGATGCCGCTTCTACAATAGCCCAAAATTATCCGGGAGGTTTTGATAATTTTATTAAAAAGATGAATGATAAGGCTCAGGATCTTAAATTACCCAATACCCACTTTGAAGATCCTGCGGGACTTGAAGACCGGCATGATTACACCACTGCATGGGAGCTCGCACGCCTTACATCTGCTGCGCTTGATAATAAAATTTTTGCACAAGTAGTATCGACTCCTTCAAGACTTATTACCGATACTTTAGGAAATGAATATTTTGTGCTAAACAGGAACAAGCTCCTTGGAGTAGATGGCGTAAATGGGGTAAAAACGGGAACTACCGAGGAGGCCGGAGACGTGCTTGTCACTTCAAAAAATACGAAGGGTCACACAATTATAATAATAGTCCTGAGGAGTGAGGATAGATTTGCAGATACAAAGGCGCTTCTAAATCTAGTAAACGAGGAGAGCCTTACTTATTTATCCATTCGGCCTTGACTGCAGGCAGATAAGCAATAAACCCATTATCGCCCTTAAAAACTACGATTGGCATTAGATATTCCTGCGCTTTATCATTCATGTAGTATGCAAGTGAAATGTTTTGCAGTGAAACTTCTCCTTTGCCCGGACTCGCTATGTAAGCCTTCCCATCTTTAAGTTCCGAATAGGTTTCTTCCGCCGTTTTTATCGGATAAGTGGCTGATTCTGTTGAAATGTCCTGATGGAAAAATTGAGCCTGTATTATCTGAGGCTGATTTTCTCCTCCTCCGATAAAAACCTTCATGGTTGAATTGTATGGCTGCGGATAATAAATTGGCAGATTATCGAGATCTTTTTGGAAAAAATCTACTTCAATTATGTGAGCATCGCTAAAACTTGTTGTAGATACAAGCTCAGAGCCTTTGATTGAAAAAAAATAAGTCTGTGTGTTTTTAATATCCTCAGACAGAGCTTCCATGCTTGATAATAACCCCTGTGCGAGATCTCTTGCTTCGTCCGGACTTGGCAAATTCAAACTGCTCAATATAGTCGTATCGTTAAAAAATTCCGAACTTATGCTAAATTCGGATGTGAAAATATCTACTTTGATTTTGCTTCCTACCGGTGAGCGCGGATCGCTCCATTGATAGACATTTCCCCTGACTCTTACGGGCCCGCTTGTAAATCCTGCCTGTGAGACCTTTTCTCCTGTTTTTCTAAGAGCCAATAAGTCAGTTGAACGGGGTGTGATCTTAAAAACCTTTGCCCTATCTGAGAATTTAGGAAGTTCTCCAGTTACTGTATCAATTGTATATGAGTAATTTTTGGTATCTAAATTTAACGGCAGTTCCATCTCTGGAAGCTCTCCATACGCTACGCTCGGCGGAGCAGGAGGTGTTGGGGCAATAATGTTCTTAATTAAAGTACCTATTCTAAAAAGTAAAATAATGGTTACCAACGTCCCCAGAAGTACCCCTATCCAAATCGCTAATTTCTTGGTCATTCCGGTTGCTTGATTAAGAGTGAGCATGTCTTGAGTATAGAAAATACATGAGGTACAATGCAAGTTATGGTGAGAGTAAGATTTGCTCCAAGTCCCACAGGAATTCCGCATATTGGAAATACCCGCACCGCGCTTTTTAACTTTCTTTTTGCGAAACATAATAATGGCAAATTTATTATCCGGATCGAAGATACAGATAGGGCACGTTATGTAAAAGAAGCCGAGGATGCAATTATCGAAATTTTAAAATGGCTGGACATTTCTTGGGATGAAGAGATAGTTTATCAATCTAAACGACTCTCTATTTACAAAGAACATGCAAAGATTCTTAAAGAGAAAGGATTAGTCTATGAAGATGAAGGTGCTCTGAGGTTTAAAATGCCCAAAACTGGTGAAACTTCATGGGATGATGCGGTCGGTAATAAAAAAATTACTTTTAAAAACGAGACGCAGGAAGATTTCGTAATCATCAAATCAGACGGATATCCAACATATAACTTTGCAAATGTAGTTGATGATAAGCTTATGAATATAACGCATGTGATAAGAGGTGAGGAATTTATTTCCTCGACACCAAAACATGTTCAATTATACAAAACCTTCTTATGGGAGCAACCTATTTTTGCGCATTTGCCTGTAATTTTGGGCACTGATAAATCAAAACTATCCAAAAGGCATGGCGCCAAATCTGCACTTGATTACAAAAAAGAAGGGTATCTTAAAGAGGCACTTTTAAATTTTATGGCGCTTCTTGGGTGGAATCCCGGAGGTGACCGCGAACAGATGAATATTGATGAGATGATTAGGCTTTTTGATTTGAAAGACATAAATACAGCCAATCCTATTTTTGATATCAAGAAATTTGAATGGCTCAACGGATTTTGGATAAGAGAGGTTGGTGATCTTGAGAAAAGATTAAAAGAATTTTATAAAGAAGATAAAGATGTGCTTGAGATTCTTAATTCGGATAAGGCAAGTGTGTTTATAGCTTCTGCAAAATCGAGGATGAGAACTCTTGCTGATTTTAAGAATTTAATTTCTCAAGCTTCAAAAAAGAAAAAAACAAGAGAAGAAAAAGATCTTGCAGGAAGATTATTAAGTTTTTTAAATGAAGAACTAAAGGATAATTGGCAGGATGACAAATTACTTACAGTTCTCAAAGATTTTTCAAAAAAAGAAGATGTCAATTTCAAAACAATCTATTTTTTAATGACTGGAAAGGAGCAGGGAATAGGAATTCTTGAGTTAAATCAAATTCACGGCAAAGAGTTTTTCATAAAAAATCTTTCGCAGTGATGATTAAGTTATGAATGAGATAGAACTTTTCGCAAAACCTTTTTGGGTAAATTTTTTAATATTAGTTCCGGTTTTCTTATTCTTTTATTTCGGAAAGCATAAGCTTTCGATAACTAAAAGAACACTCCTTTTCACTTTCGTATTTGGAGTTGCATTTGGAGTAATAGAAGCTTCCTGCGTTGTCTATCTAAGAGCTGCTGCAGGACTTCTGCCTGGATATGAAGGAACTCTTTTGGATGTCTGGAGGCAATCTGATCAGTTTTACAATAACCAAATTCTTCTAGAACAGCTCCCGATGAGTCTTCTTGCAGTTGAGTTGATAAGAGAAGTGGGAACTATAGTCATGCTTTGGATGGTAGCTTTTATTTCTGCGCAAAAAATTAAAGAAAGAATTGCTGTTTTTCTTTGGGCTTTTGCTGTCTGGGATATTGTTTATTACGCCCATTTTTTCTTAACAGTTAGATGGCCGCAGAGTCTTACGACTCCTGATGTGTTATTCCTAATTCCTGAGCCTTGGTCTTCTCAAGTCTGGTTTCCGATATTAGTAAGCGGACTGACAATGATTGCAGTCTTTATTAACAGTAAGGACAAATCCCAAAAATAAAATTAGTATAGTTTGTCCTCTTCTGTTATCTTGACACCTCTTCTCCCCGATAATTTATAATGTTACAACTGCTGCAATGGTTTCACGAAATACATGCAGTAGATTTTCCGAAATCCTGCCCGCTTCGGATAATAATTTCATTATGAACCTGCCCTATAAAATTAGTTTTGTAATTTACACATAACCAGTACTTAGCTTATTAGGTGCTGGTTTTTTTATGGCAGGACGACCCGCCTTCGCATAAAGCTTCGGAGGGCGAAGGGAGGTGAAGCAAAATGAATTTTAAGAAAAAAATTGCAGGAGCTTTGATTACAGGAACTCTTCTGGCGGGAGCACTTTTGCCTGGTGCTGCATTTGCTGATCAAACATGCACAATTTCAGATAATGGAGCTTTCTCGCACAACAGATGCAGGATTAAGGTAGTTAAAAAGCAGACGGTTATACAAAGCAATGTAGCAGTAGTTACCAATGGTGTAATTATTGTAGCATCTACGGGCGGAAATTCCGCAAGCTTTAATACCGGCGGAACTACGAGTATAACAAGCGGTTCATCAACCGTAACAGTTACCATAACCAATACGCTGAATTCAAACACAGCGGTGGTAAATACTCCGGTAACACCATAGTAATTTTCTTTATCTTCGAAACCCCGTCTTTTACCAAGGCGGGGTTTTCATTTCCAGCGTTTTTGATTACCCTATTCAATATTTTGACAATAAATACTTGGACTAGTATAATCGGCCAAATGGCAGCAGAAAGCTTTGCGAGGCGACCAGCAACCCAAGAGGAAGTAGTAAAAGAAACTTCTCTTCCATTCAATCTTGCACAGATAGAACAGATTTCTCACGAATATCCTACTCCATTTTTCATTTACGATGAGGAAGGGATTCGTCAAAACGCAAGAGTCTTTATGGAAACTTTTTCGTGGGCTCCGGGTTTTCGCAATTTCTTTGCAGTAAAGGCATTGCCCAATCCTCATATTTTAGCAATTTTAAGAGAAGAAGGATTTGGTGCAGACTGTTCCTCAGAAGTTGAGCTTGAGATGGCAAAAAGAGTTGGTTTCAGAGGTGAGGAAATAATGTTTACTTCAAATGATACACCAGAAGACCAGTTTGCATTAGCTTCTGAACTTGGTGCAATTATTAATCTGGATGATATAACTCATTTAGAGTATCTCGAAGAACATGTAGGGCTTCCTTCAACACTAAGTTTCAGATATAATCCGGGACCTTTAAGAGAGGGCAATGCAATAATAGGAAAACCAGAAGAAGCAAAATACGGATTGAGAAAAGATCAATTATTTGAAGGGTATAGAAGGGCAAAAGAGAAAGGTGTTACTAAATTTGGTCTTCACACAATGATTGCTTCAAATGAGAAAGACCCTGAATATTTTGCCGAAACTGCAAGGATGTTGTTTGAATTAGTAGGAGAAGTACATGGCAAGCTGGGTGTAGATATTTCCTTTATTAATCTTGGGGGAGGCGTTGGAATTCCTTACAGGCCAGAACATAAACCTGTAGATATATCGGAAATTTCCGCAAGTGTTCAAAGGGACTATCAAGCAATGATAATAGATAAAGGACTTACGCCTCTTCAAATTACAATGGAGTGTGGGCGAGCAATTACCGGGCCTCATGGATATTACGTAGCAAGGGTAAGACATGTAACTGAAAAATATAGAGATTACGTAGGTCTTGACGGGAGTACTACGAACATGCCAAGAGTAGCAATATATGATACTGCATATCATCATGCAACTGTTCTTGGAAAAGAAGGAGCACCTCGTGAAATGGTTTATGATGTTACTGGGTCACTTTGCGAAAACAATGATAAATTTGCTAAACAGAGGCAAATGCCCGAAATTCATCCGGATGATTTAGTTGTAATTCATGATGCGGGTGCACATGCAATTGCAATGGCAAACGAATATAATGGACAGCTTATTCCAGGAGAACTTTTACTAAAACCTGATGGGCCAGTTGTCCAGATAAGAAGGCCGAGAACAATGGAAGATTATTTTGGAACAATCGTAGACTTCTCCCAAACTTAAGCTCAACGTCAACGAACAAATGTTCTGCGACATAAGATATTTATTTTTCTTCGAGACTAGACGAGCTGGTCTATCTATATTACTATGGGTTGTGCTGAGCACGCCGGTCTATACCCGTTTAGTCGTTATAAGCAAGCAACTTATTCTTTAGAAGCACCTATAATTGCACCGCAATTAGCACAATAAAGAAGCAAGAATACTACTCCATTAACAGTCCTTCTATTTAATTTTAAGCCGCTATGATATTCATTTGGATGTAAAGTGGTCTCGCCACACTTTGGGCATGTTGGTTCTTTATCATTTGGCATATAATCTCACCTCCCTATATAATTTTTCACAACAGTTTTCAAGGAAACATTAAACTGATTAGGAAAAATCATTAAAGGTTTTTAACAATCTCATTGTGGCATCATAATCAAGCTTTTCTCCCTCGTACTCACATTTATACAAGCCTTGTAAGTTAGATGGTAATTGAGTTCCTTTCTCAACTAGTAAAATTGTGTTCTTACCGTATAACGCAAGAGCTGCTCCTATCTCAATGAGTACATTTTGATTTAAAATAGTGTATTCTTTACCCTGAGAGTCGAGCATTTTTTGTTCTCCTTCAACATGTATAATGCCGGCAAAGCAATTCTTCATTTCGTTAAAAACCTTATCAGGTACAGGAATGGAGGTAGTATCATTTTCTTCAGCAATTACAGGTATAAATTTACCAAAGGTAAGTAGTTCTTTAAGTTGTTTTACGATCTCCTTATTATGTCCATGGCTAATAAAAACTTTTTGCGGTGTTGTTTTTTTTGATGGAATATCCTGTTCTGGTAATACGGGGACGTCGTCTTCGTGCATATCTTCTCCTTTATTTTTATTTTCTTCTTCCGAGGTTAGCATTTGTTTCTTTAGGGAAGATGAAACTATCTCACTTGCAAACCAAGGACCGGTAGTTGTATTCATTATTAACCCCAAGTATTTTACATTTGTCATAAAAATTTCGACAAAGACCTTAGATTGTTTTTTGGAGATATCAAAATCTCTTACTAATGTATTTTCAAAGAAGCTTGTTTCAGGAACTTTTTTACCTTTATAATATTCAAAAACTTTTGAAAAAGATCCGGGTTTAAAAATTGAGTTCGTAATAGCTGATTTTCGAGATTCCTCTTCTTTAGGCTCAACTATATCCTTTCCTAAGCTAGTAACAGTGATTCTTGGAGTATTAAAACTACCTGTAGTAAGACCATATTTATTTGATGAAGAAAGCAAAATTCTAAAAGCAGAACTTCCTGGACTTCTATTAATAGCTATGGCTACTTCTTGCGGAGGAAGAGGATTGCCGCTGTTTTTTTCTTCGATTGCTTGAGCAATCTGTAAAGCTTCTTCAAAACTATCTTTTGGAAATTCACTGCGAATTGCAATATCTTTTTGTTTTTCTTCTGTGTTTTTGTCCATGAATAAAATGTAACACAAATCCAATCCCGTGTCAAGCTCAGTTCATGTAAAACTGTAACGATAATAACATCTAGTTCATTTTCGGTGGCAAGAGAGTATTAACTATAAATGGAGCGTTTAACAAGCCAGATCAGGCTAAATAGGGACGACGGTCACATAGGGGCGCACTACTTGGCTGCCGGACTTGGATTCCCTTCGACTGCGCTCAGGATAAACTTCTCATCCAAGTCAATACTTCACCACACTCTGCTTGTACTGAGCAAGCAAAGCGCGCCGAAGTGCTGCCGGACTTGGATTCCCTTCGACTGCGCTCAGGATAAACTTCTCATCCAAGT
>ERZ1292623.2025-Hain-H51-01um-R1-2025-length-18723-cov-7_pt1 | contig 18723 bp, 15 predicted proteins | sample MGYA00564398_ERZ1292623 | MGnify/ENA primary metagenome ERZ1292623 (study PRJEB36523, sample SAMEA6512633) | groundwater metagenome | collected 2019-01-07 | study: AquaDiva: Metagenomics assemblies of 32 groundwater samples | reverse complement strand
TCGGTTTCAAAAATATTATTTTTTTTCTGGGCTACGGCCAAAAGCCTTTCAAAGCCCATTCCGGTATCAACGCCTTTGGGCTGTAAAGGCCGGAGTTTTAAGTCCGGCTGGCAATAATATTCGTTAAAAACTATATTCCATATTTCGCTTCCTCCGGCATAAATCTCGGTGGTCGGGCCGCAAGGACCTTCCCGGCCGGTCGGCCCCCAAAAATTGTCTTCAAGGCCGGCGGAATGAACATCGGCGATACCGAGACTGCGCCAAATTTTCTCCGATTCTTCATCATAGGGAATGGACTCGCCCGAACGTTCTCCGCCGCCAAAAACGGTCACATAATCAATTTTTAGGCCGAGTTCTTTGACGATAAATTTATAAGCCCAGACAATCGCCTGTTCCTTAAAATAGCCGCCGAAAGAAAAATTGCCCAGCATTTCAAAAAATGTCAGGTGGGTTTCATCGCCGACCAAATCAATATCCGATGTCCGGAACGATTTTTGGATGGAAACCGTGTTTTTTGAACCGAAATCTTTGATCGGATCGGCGGCTCCGGTAAAATAAGGCTTGAATTGCTGCATTCCGGCGGTAGTCAGTAAAACCGAAGGATCATCGGAAACAAGCGAACTGGAAGAAACAACCGCGTGTTCCTTTTTCTCAAAAAATTCAAGAAATTTTTTTCTCAATTCTCCTGAAGAAATCACGCTTTAATTTTAACAGAAAAACAAATCAGCTTCAATATAGTTTTATGCCGGATAATTTCTGCGCCAGATAAAAAGAAAGCGGAAGCAAAAATATCATCTGCAATATCGGCGCAAGGCCGACATTTAAATAAGGGATAAGAGGCATCGCGCCGCTATAGCTCCATTTGCCGGCCAGAAGCGCGTTTTTTTCTATGGCAACGGCAATGATCAAGCCAAGCCCGGCCAGAACCATAAAATCATTTTTATTGAATTTCAACGGCAATGCCCGTTTAACCAAAATCATAAAAAGTAATGCCGCCAAACTGATAAAAACATCTCCGATCGCGCCTGCAAGACACGCTGAAAAATGATCATAAAAAGAAGTAAATCCGGCGTAAAGAGGCGCCTGAAGATTTTCCCAAACAATATGAAGAATGAAAGAAACAGCGGTGAAAAAGAAAAGATAACGAATCCATTTCATAAGAATCATTTTAACAAAATATATGTTTTAAAACAATACATATAGGACAAATTTCCAAGAAATGATATTCTTTTGAAAACCTTGTTTTTTGAAAAAGGAGGAATTATATGAATGAAATATGGCTTAAAAAGATTATGATTATGGCAGGTTTTGAAGAGATTGAAATTGCGCGGCAAAAAGCGGCCAAAACGGGTTTTATAACCGGTCTTTTTGCCGGAAAACCGCTTTTTGATATGGTTGCGCCTTTCCCTGAACAGTCAGCCGCGGACAAAAAAATTGGCGACGAGTATTGCCAAAAAGTTGAAGAATTTCTGCGGGCTTGTGTTGATCCCGATGAAATTGAGCGAACCGAAAAAATTCCTGAAGCAGTCATTGAAAAAGCCTTTGAACTCGGCCTTTTTGGAATGAAAATTCCCAAAGAATACGGCGGCCTCGGATTTACGCAGACAAACTACAACCGGGTTCTGGCGCTGGCCGCAAGTTGGTGCAATGTTTTTGCGATTACGCTTTCGGCTCATCAGTCAATCGGAGTTTCAATGATGATTTTGGAATTCGGGAATGAAAAACAAAGGAAAAAATATCTGCCGCTGGTCGCGCGCCGGCAAATTTCGGGATTTGCTCTTACCGAAATAAAAGTGGGATCGGATGTAGCAAGCATGGAAACCCAAGCGGTTTTAAACAATGAAGGCACGGATTTTATTTTGAGCGGCGAGAAACTCTGGTGCACCAACGGCCCGGTTGCCGGAGTAATCGTGCTGATGGCGCGCGTTCCAGCCAAAAGATTAAGAAATGAACGCGGCACATATCTGATAGACGCGATGGGCAATCGGCTTTATATGCCCTGCCCCGAAGGCAACGGCTCTGAATCAAGCCCGATCACTTCTTTTATTCTTGAGATGAATACGCCCGGGATTGAAATTGAGCGCTGCCGGTTTGAAGGCTGCCGCGGGATTGAAAACGCATATCTTCGGTTCACCAATGTGCGCATCCCGATAGAAAATGTAATCGGAGAGGTCGGAAACGGCCTGCGCTACGCCCTGACTCTTTTGGACACCGGCCGGATTTCAATCAACGCAATCGCGCTTGGCATGGTCAAAGAGGTCTGGCAGCCGACAATTGACCGGGCGAATTTTCGCAAGACATTCGGCAAAAAACTGGGAGAGCATGAATTGCCGGCCTGCCGCATCGCGCGCATGGCATCCAATCTTTTCGCGATGGACGCGGCCACTTGGCTGGTATCGCAAATAGACGACCGCAAAAGAACCGATATCCGCGTTGAAGCCGCGCTGTCAAAAGCGTTTTGCGCCGAAGCCGCGATCCAAACCATTCGCGACGCTCAGGTGATTATGGGCGGGATCGGCTATGAAACCGCCGATTCAAAACGTTCCCGGGGCGAAATCCCCTTCCCGATGGAACAACTGGTTCGCGATATTGAAATGTACCGCATCGGAGAAGGAACACCCGACATTCTGGATCTTTTTTCCGTTCGCGAGGTGCTTGATTCTCATATTGAAATAGCGGAAGAATTCCTTTCGGCCGCGGGTTGGAAAAAAATAATTAAATTCTATAAACTGGCGGTTTTCTACGCGAAATGGCAGATTACTCTTTTCTCGCCAAAATCGCTTCCGAAAAGCGCTGCTCATCTCAAATTTGCCAAAAATCGCCTGAAATATGTAAAAATCATGAGCCGGCTCCTTGGATTCTCAGTATTCTTGACGCTTATAAAAAATTTTGCGCTGGTTCTTTTCAAAAAAGCGACGACGCAGGAACTTCGCGATCGTCAAGGGGTTATGGCGCGACTCGCCAACATCGGCAAATATCTTTTTATGATTGCCGCGACGGCTCTTTATGCCGAATATCAGGAAGAGAGGCGCGGCCGGCCTGAAGCTTGGGATCTGGCGGACCATTTTTTCCGCGGCGCAAAAAAACGGTTATACGGCAGCGGACATTTTGGAAATATTCTTAGAAACGACGACCAAAAAGACGCCACAGTCGGCCGTAAAGCTTTGGAAGGAAAATATCACTGGCTTTCCGAAGGAGCCATAACGCGAAAATATTAAAGTAAATGAATAACCCCCGCGCTTAAATATAAGTGCGGGGGTAATATTTTTTTAGTTTATTTTTTTATCTGTCATCCTGTCATCTGTTTTAACTTCATCCATGCCAGCTTAAACCAATATAAAGCTGGCAAAATCAAAATAATGCCAATTAAAATTTTCATGCTCAACTGAACAAAATCCAGTATGTCAGATAAAATATAGTTTATTTTTAAAACATCTATATTCGCTATTATACTCATTTTTCCCCTCCTTTGCGGTTTTTTTAATTATTTATTACAAGGTACTTAATTTTCTTAATATTATATCAAAAATCACAAAATTGTCAAATTCTCAACAAATAATACCCCCACCTAACATTTGATTGTTATCATAAAAAACCACGGATTGGCCCGGCGCCACTGCCTTTTGGGGTTTGTTAAAAATAACTTTAATTCCTAATTCGTGATTCACAATTTTTGCTTCTTGAAGCGGCTGGCGGTATCTGACGCGCGCTTGGCATTTAAGCGGCAGTTTGGGCATTTTGCCCGCTATCCAATTTACATCTCCGGCAATAGTTTCTTTTTTATAAAGAAGAGGATCGTTTTTCTCGGTCACGACAATAACATTTGTTTTTATATTTTTCTCGGCGACATAATGCGGCTTTGTGTTTATATTCCCAAGATTAAGCCCGTGGCGCTGGCCGATAGTGTAAAATTCCGCTCCGTCATGCTCGCCGATTTTCCGGCCGTCCGCGCCGATGACCGCGCCTTTGCGGCCAGAAATCAAACTTTTTAAAAATTCCGCGAAATCAATCTTGCCCACAAAACAAAGTCCCTGCGAATCTTTTTTTTCAGCCGTAGGCAATTTGAACTGGCGCGCCATTTGGCGCACTTCCGGTTTGGTATAATCCCCTATCGGAAACAAAACATGTTTTAACTGGTCTTGCGTTAAAGTCCAAAGAAAATAAGATTGGTCTTTGTTCTTATCTTTAGCCTCTAAAAGGCTATAAATAATTTTAAATTTTGCATTGTTATTTTGACTTTTGAATTTTGAATTTTGAATTTTTATGTAATGTCCGGTCGCCACAAAATCCGCTCCGAGCGACAATGCTTTTTCCAAAAAAATCCCGAACTTGATTTCTTTGTTGCACATCACGTCGGGATTAGGCGTCCGGCCGGCGCCGTATTCCTTTACCATATATTCAAAAACTTTCTCGCGATATTCTTTTTCAAAATCAAAAATATGAAACGGAATATCCAGCTTGTCCGCAACCCGGCGCGCATCGGAAGCGTCGCGTTCAATGGCGCATTGGTCAAAAGCCGACCAACATTTCATAAAAACTCCGACAACTTTAAAATTGCCGCTTTTTTTCAGCAAAGCGGCCGCAACCGACGAATCCACCCCTCCCGACATCGCTACGAATACTTTAGATTTAATAATAGTATTTTTCCTCACATCCGGCATAATATCATTTTTCAGCTGTTTTGTTATTTTAAGCCATTTTTAAATCCTTATCTTATATCTCGGAAGTATTTCCGTTAAAATACAAGTTATGACGAGGGATAAAATTTTTTATTCGGCTTGTTTCGGATTTGCCGCCGGAGTGCTTTGGCGATCTTTCCTGCCTTTTGATTTTTATGCCGCTTTTTTTATCGGCGCCGGCGCTGCTTTTATGATTTTATTTTTCGCCAAGCTGCAATCCGAAAAATCCGGCTTGAAAATTTTAATTTTTGTTTTTGTTCTTGCTTTTTCGCTCGGGATTTTGAGATTCCATTTGTCGGACAAACCGGCTCCGGAAATTTTTCAAAAAGAGATGGGCAATAATTTGGCTTTATCCGGAATTATTGCGGATCAGCCGGTTGAAAAAGAAAATAATATTGAGATTGTCGTTGAAACCGCGTTAAACCGAGTAAAAACTAAAATTTTGTTTTTTGCCGAGAAAAACGGGGATTACCGATACGGCGATAAAATAAATTATGCCGGAAAGTTGGAAAAGCCGGATAATTTTTCAACCGACCAAGGAAAAGAATTTGACTATGTCAATTTTTTGAAGAAGGACGGAATTTTTTTTGTAATGAAGTACCCGAAAATTGAAATAATTTCCCGCGGCCAAGGCAATTTTTTAAAAAGCGCGCTTTTTGCCGTCCGCAGAAATTTCTCCGGCAAACTTGATACAATAATGCCCAAACCGGAATCAACAGTAATGAAAGGACTGATTTTGGGAGAACGATCTTCTTTCAGCCAGCCGCTCAAAGAAGCATTCGTCAATACCGGCCTGATACATATTGTCACCATTTCCGGCTACAACGTTACGCTGGTAGCCGAATGGGTAATGAAAATTTTCGGATTCCTGCCGATAAATTTCGCCATCGGCGCCGGTATTTTTGCCGTCATTTCTTACATCATAATGACAGGCGCGGCCGCAAGCGCAATTCGCGCCGGCATAATGGCGACGCTCGCGCTTTTGGCGCAGGCAATCGGACGGATTTATGATTCCGGCCGGGCGCTGGCGCTGGCCGGCGCGATTATGATTTTTATCAATCCTTTCATTCTGGCTTTTGACATTTCTTTCCAGCTTTCGTTTATCGCCACCGTCGCCGTGATATTTCTTGCGCCAAAACTTGAAAAATACTTTTTTTGGATCAAATGGAAGTATATTCGCGATACCGCGGCCATCACTTCTGCCGCATATATGTTTATCCTGCCGTTTATTGTTTACAAAATGGGCAATTTATCGCTTGCGGCTCTGCCGGCCAATCTGGCTGTTTTACCGTTCATTCCAGCAACGATGATTTCGGGTTTCATAACCGGCCTTGCCGGATTTATCTCGCGCCAGCTGGCTTTTATTCCGGGAATATCTGCCTACGCGCTTCTTCACTATGAGCTTGCCGTGATAAACTTTTTTTCCGGTCTTCGGTTTGCCTCGCTTGCTGTTCCCGATTTTCCTCTGGCTCTTGTTATTTTGACTTACGGGCTTTTTGTTTATTATCTTTTTGCGTCAGACGCGGAGCCGGCCGGCCAGAGCGCGTTTAATTTCGCTCAAATTCAACCGCCTGAAAAAACCGGCGAAACAAAAGCGCGCAGACGCGATTTTGTTTTTATTGCGGCTTTTCTTGTTGTTTTTATCGCCGCCGGATTATTTTCTTTCCGCTATTACGAATCAAACCGGATCGCAAAACAGAAACTTCAGGCGCTGCTTGCCGATGCATCGGTCCAAGCGCCGGATCCGTTTGTATCTCAACCGAGAACAAAATCGGACGGCTGCGCTTTGCGCGGCCCTCTGCCCGATCCCGAATGCACGCCCGGCGCGATATTTAAAAATGCGAATAAAGAGCAAATTTGCGTTCGCGGCTACACCAAAACCGTCAGAAATGTGTCAACTAAATTGAGAAAAGAAGTTTTTGCCGAATATGGCATATCCTATCCCCAGCCGAAAGGAGCGTATGAAGTTGATCATCTGATCCCTTTGGCTATTGGCGGCTCAAACGACATTGCCAATCTTTTTCCGGAAGCCGCCTTGCCTGCTCCGGGATTTCACGAAAAGGACATCGTTGAAGTTTATCTTCAACAGGAAGTTTGCGCCGGCCGCGTCGCTCTTTCCGCGGCTCAACGGCAAATCGCGAGCGACTGGCTGGCCATTTATAATAATCTCGCTCCGGAAGAAATATCGGCTATCAAGAAAAAATACAGCGTCCGGAAAGATGAAGCGCCGCGGCAGTAAAGCAACGTTCATTCAACAAGTAAACGAACGCTAAAACGCGACAAACCGCGCTTCACTTAGGTGCTTCAAAGCCTTGCGGTTTTATTATTGAGATTGGGAGTTTCGCGGCTGGGAGTTTGGCATAAGTTCAAAATCCGAGCCGTTGTTATCGCTGTCGCAGCCGCTGCCGACTGCCGCGTTAAACATAGACGGACCGCAACCGCCCTGCCAGCTTTTGCGCATTAAACCCTGATTGGCTCCGGGATTTTCTGAAAATGCCGCATTTTCAATAAAAACATTCTCCGCGTTTCCCCAAGCCACGCTGTCCACCACTGTCCCGGTGTCATTGGGGCCGGAACGGATGGCAATGCCGTTATTGTCGGCAATGCTTGCCGTTGTCGCGGAATCGGGTAGAGCCGCGATCGCGCTGTAGCCGGAATTGGCCCAAAGATAAAATCCGTAAGCCGGAATAAAAGCATCGCCGGTCCATGATTTGATCAGAGTGTCCGACGCTCCGGTTTGGGTTCGTTTCACCAAACGATGCCCTTTCAGATTAAACTCTTCGCCCGACGGATTATAAATTTCAATAAAATCGTTTGTTGTCTGTCCCGGACCGCCGCTGATTTGAACCTGACTGATTAAAATATGGCTGACATTGCTTTTTGTGGGCGATGGTGTCGGCGGAGACAGTAAAAGAGGAGGCGGTGGTGGAGACAATGGCGGAGGCGGCGGAGGCGGTGGTGGAGGCGATGGCGGAAGTGGCGGAGATGGAGACAATAAAACAGCTTCCGTTAAAACAGCTGTCGGCAAAGAATTTTCTTTGCGCGGCGTTCCGAAAATTTCTCCGCCAACCGGCGGACCGCTATAAGTATGCCATGACAGGTCAAAAGAACGTTCAGCCGCGCGGTAATCGGGGCCTGCAGCTCCGGCCGGCCAGTTTTTACCGCTGCCGATATCGGCAATAACTTCATCAACTACGCCGCAATTTCTATCAAAAAGCCGGATGGCTTCATCACTGTTCTTAACGGCTCCTGAAAAAAATTTATCGGCTTTGACATCGGCGATAAAATCAGAGCTTCCCCGTTTTAAAAGATAAAAACCGCCGGCCGGAATTAAATCTGAAATTCCAAAAAATACTTTGATATTCTGACTGATATTTTGCATCTGCCAGCCGTTCAAAGAAATTTCCGAGCCGGAATTGTTTTTGAGTTCAATCCATTCTTCAGCGGTTTTATCGCTCGCCGTTCCGGCCCAAGCCGCCTCATTTATAAGAACCGAACGCAAAGGCGCCTCGCGGCCGTTAAAAGAACATAAAGACGGCTCGGCAGAAGTTGCGGCTTGGTTTGGGGCCATATTTATGGCTGCAGCCGATTGTTGCCGAACCGCCGTCGCGCCTGTCTTCGCCGCGCCGCTGGACGCGGGTTTGGCCGCCGGAGCGGCCGGGGTATTTTTTTGGCTTTCACTTGGCGATATTTTTTCCGCTGGATTTTCACCGGAGAGCATATTATCGGCAACAGCCAAAAATTCGCTTAAAAAATTTTGCCGGCGGGATAAAACGTTAAAAATTTCGGCTTTTGCAAAATAAATTCCGATGCCGGTGAAAATAAGAGCGAGGCCCATTAACAAAAACCAATTTTTGTTCATTGCGATTTTATTTTAAATACTTTTGCTTATTGGCAATATGCTCTTCAAAAGTTATGCCGTAGTGCGGCCTGCCTTCGCCGTCGTGCAGATAATACCAATACAAAGTTTTTTCAGGAAAAATCGCGGCTTTTATGGCGTCAAATCCGGGATTGGAAATCGGTCCGGGCGGCAGGCCGCGGTATTTATAAGTGTTATAAGGCGAATCAACCGCCAGATCTTCTTCAGTTAATTTAAGCGACGGTTTGCCGGTCAGATAAACAAGAGTCGCGTCGGCCTGCAAACCCATTTTGGCTTCAAACCTTTTCCATAAAATGCCGGAAATTATCCGCGCGTCTCCGGGCGAACTCATTTCTTTTTCAATCAACGAAGCCATAATGATTATTTCTTTAAGATTTTTCCCCCGTTGTTCAATTTCCGCCATTATTTCCGGAGTTATTTTTTTTTCAAAATTCTCCCGCATTGTTTTTGCGACAGTTTCCGGATTTAAACCGTTGGCGTCAAAAAAATAAGTGTCCGGAAAAAGATAACCTTCTTCTTTTTCAGCCGATTTTAACCAGTTTTCAGAACTGAAAAATCCCGTTTTTTCAAAATAGTCTCCGATTTGGCGCGCCGTCCATCCTTCCAAAACGGTTATTTTAATTGCAGACAATCCGTAAATTCCTTCTGTCAGCCGGCGATAAATTTCTACCATTGAAAGCGGCTTTTCAAAAAAATAATTTCCGGCTTTAACGCTGGTTTGGCCGACACTTCCGGCAACAAGCATTTTAAAAACCAAAGGAAATTTTATCGCTCTTTCCTTCAAAAGATAATCGGCAATCCGGGAGAGTCCCAATCCTTTTTCAATCGTTATCACCCGCCCCGACGGAAAATCGGCGGGAATTGAAAAAAAAATGTAGAAAACAACGCCAGTCAAAAACAAAAACGCGCCTATGCCGATTGTCAGAAACCGGACTGATTTGTCGTTAATTTCCATGTTTATTGACAAACGGCACAAAAACAAAACCCGGAAATTCTTTTTTCCGAAAATCGCCGTCTTTTTGTTTAATCCAGAGCCAGAGCGAATTTCCAACCGGCGCGACAATCCGGCCGCCGATTTTTAATTGACTCCCCCAAACTTCAAAAATTTTAAAATCGCCTATATTTGCCGCGGCGATTATTTTGTCAAACGGCGCCTTTTCGGGAAGTCCGGGCGACGCATCGCGGCAAAACCATTCAACAATCCCCTTTTCTATGAAATTATATTTTGAAACATTAGTTCGCCCGAATTCGCAAAGTTCAGGCATCAGTTCCAGTGCAAAAACCTTGCCTTTTTCCGATACGATATAAGCCAATAACGCGGTCTGCCAGCCGGAACCGGCTCCGATGTCCATAATTTTTTCCCCCGGGCCGGGATCCAAAAGTTCCAGCATAAATGCCACGGTGTAAGGCTGGGAAATGGTCTGACCTTGGCCAATCGGCAAAGCCTCGTCAACATAAGCCGCCTCCCGCAAATCTCGCGGCACAAAATCGGCGCGGTCAATCGCGCCGAAAGCCTTTAAAATTTTTTGGGATTTAATCGCTCTCTCCTGCTCCAGATAAGACGGCAACGGATTTTCCATATCGCCATAATAGCAAAAAGGGAGCTCATAATGAACTCCCTTTTAATTCACTTTTAACGCGCTCATCATTGGGATAAGCGCAAGCTAGAGCTTCAATCATTGAAGATAAAGGCAATATTTCCAATTCGTCCAGAATTTCTTTAGGTATTTCTTCAATGTCTTCTTTATTTTCTTCGGGTATTATAATCCGCCGGATGCCATAGCGATGCGCCGCCAATATTTTGTCTCTGATTCCTCCCACGGCGCGAATCATATCCAAATTAAGAGTGATTTCGCCGGTTGCGGCGATAAGCGGCGTATCCTTTGTCGGCTTTATTGATTGGTTCGTTAACAATCCATAAAGAGCTAAAAATATCGCGATACCGCCTGAAGGCCCGTCTTTGGGAATTGACCCGTCAGTTATGCTGCCGCAAATGGAAATCGGTCCGTTTTTTTCTTTCAGTTTTTCAACGACATCAAAAAGCAACCGTCCTTGTGAAGTAAGCGCATACTTGGCTATCTGAAACGATTCTTCAATTTTATTGACCGAATCTTTGTGTTCTCCGGATTCAAGCGCGCCCAAAACAATTATTTTATTTTTTTCATCGCTGTGATAACTAACGCTTATTTCGCATTCCAAAACGCATCCACCGGTGTTTGTAACCATAAGAACCGGCATAATGCCGGGTTTCAATATTTCCGGCAGGGCGTGCTGAACAATTTTGGGCTTGCCGCAGAATTTATGAACATTTTGCTCGGTAATTTTAATTTCGCCTCCCATGGCAACGCCTGATTTGACCTGTTTGGCTACCTGTCGGAACGGCCGGTCCAATTCTCTTTCCAAATTGCGGACTCCGGCTTCTTCGGTGTATTGATGGATTAACTTAAGTATTGCGCCTTCGCTGAAAACAATGTCTATGTCGGGTGGAATCGGAAATCCGTTCTCCGCGCGTCTTTTGGAAATAAGGTGGTTTTTGGCAATGCGCAGTTTCTGCGTCGGCGAATATCCGGGAAGTTCAAGAATTTCCATCCGGTCGCGTAGCGCCGGATGCATAGGCTCAATGATATTGGCGGTGGTGATAAAGAAAACCCGCGAAAGATCAAACGGCGCGTTTAAATAATTGTCGCGGAAAGAATTATTTTGCTCCGGATCCAAAACTTCAAGCAAAGCCGCCGCCGGATCGCCCCGCCAGTCCCTGCCCACTTTTTCAATTTCATCAAGCATAAAAACCGGATTTGAACTGCCGGCTCTTCTTATGGACTGAATAATCTTGCCCGGCTGGGCGTTGACATAAGTAATCGCATGGCCGCGGATGTCGGCTTCGTCCCTTATTCCGCTCAAAGTCAGACGCAAAAACTTGCGCCCGAGTGAACGGGCGATTGATGCTCCCAGCGAAGTTTTTCCGACGCCGGGAGGACCGACAAAACAAAGTATCGGCGATTTTGCCGAAGGATTTAGCTGGCGGACCGCCAGATGCTCCAAAATTCTCTCTTTAACTTTCTCCAAATCTTCGTGATCCTTGTCCAAAACGCCCCGGACTTCATTTAAATTTTCAACATCTTGGGTATTTACTCCCCAAGGCATGCTTAAAAGCCAATCTAAATGTCCGGTTATCATGCAAACTTCTTGAGTTGAAGCGCTTATTTTGAGCCTTGCCAATTCTCTTTGAATTTCATTGCCGGCTTCTTCGGAAACGCGAGCTTTAATTTTGTCATACCGGCTTTGATAATCTTTTACCACGGCTTTTGATTCCCGCGCCGAAGATTCCGAACCGTCTTTGCAAGCCGGAGGCGCGTCGGCGCGCATAATAAATTTCAACAAATCCAAAACTTTGTCCAGCCGCTTTTCCAATCCGGTTTCAGCTAAAATCTCGTAGGATTTAGAAGCTATTTCAATTTGCTTTCCGTTTTCATCCACAAAATCCATGCCGTTGATAATATTCATTATATCGTCTAAAACATTGATGAAATTATTTTTATTGAGATCGCGCGTGTGTCTAACCACCTGCCGCCCGAATCTTGAATTCCAAAAACTGCGGTTGACATCCGGACCCAAAGTTCTTAACATTTCCACAAATTCCGAAAAAATATTTTTTAACGTTTCAATCTTAACTTTTAACCCGGCATTTTCAGCCGAGTTACGGCTAACCAGTTCTATCGGCTCCTCTAAAATTTTCCAGCCGGTTTCAAAAAATTCTTCAGAATTCGCGGGAATCTTAATCTGAATCAAATAAACTCTAAAAAGGCTTCTGAATTGAAAATCGGCTATATTGTTTTGTTTGCCGTCGCGGTAAAATTTCAAATTTTTATAATCCCCCAGAACGCCGACTGCTTTGCCGCCGGATATTTCATCCTCAAATCCGGACGGCGCCGAAAAAATCACAAAATAATTCAGTCGTTTGACTTTTTCAATGTTGCGCATCAAATTTTCGCCCAAAATACAGCTGATCGGCAGGAATTCCTGTGACGGAAACATAATGTTTTTTGCCGGAATTATTATCAGAAGAGGCAAACGCGGCGGTATGGTTTCGCATTTCGGCTTTTCATTGATATTTTTATTCTTAATCATAAATCCGCCCTCCTTTTTGTTTTTTTATTTTCAAAGATTGTCTGATGTCATTATACCAAAAAAACCCTGCTGAAACAGCAGGGTTTTATGTATAATCTTTTTGTTTTACATAAGGAATCATGTCAAGATATTTGAGTCTCATCCTGACAACGTTTCCAAATTTATCAAGGCTTATTTTTTTCATCCAGGCGCCGATATCGGGAGTCAGCCCTAATTCTTCCATAAACGGCGTTGGAGCTTGGGAAGAAGGATTAAGAAAAATATCCACTCCCATATAGCGAACGTAAGCCGCGACATGCCAGTGTCCCATTTCATAAAGATGAGGCAGATAAGAAAAATCCATATTGTTAACATCTTTGAGCACTCGGGCCAAAACATACTCTATCAAATTTTCAACATGTTTTTGCGGCTTGTAGCTTCTAAATTGGCCTGAACCGCCTCGAGGATGAACGGCATAAATTGTCAAACTAGCTGGAGTTTGATCCGTTTTCTTGCCGTCTTTATCAAGATAAAATATCGCTTTTTTAGCAAATTTTCCTTCTTCGCCTAAATAATAAAGATCCGGTCTTTTGTCGGAAATGCGCCCCACTACGTCATGCGTAGCCGAAGCCCAAAACGATTCATCGTGGTTGCCGGCAATAAGAAAAGTGATAAAGTTTTTCTTAGGCCATAAATGACACAATAATTTCACTTGTCTATCCGCGCCAAGGGCAAACAATTCCGAATTCTGGGTGCGATACATATTTTGTCCGTCAACATTATCACCCATGGAAATCATAAACTGAGCTTTCCATTTCTTATCCGCGAAATCATAGATGGATTCAATAATGGAAGGCTGTTGATACTTTGAACCAATATGAGCGTCGGAAACGCTTCCGCATGTAAATTCTTCTTTCAATTCAATCACCGGCGGAACAAATTCTTCTTTCAGCGCCGGCTTAACGGTTATCTTTTTAGTATCTTTGGGTATGCTGATATCGCATCCAAACCCCCAAAGATTATCAACGATATTAACAATAGTCTCTGTTGAAAAATTAAGCCGTCGGGAAACATCGCCAACACTCAAAGGATGATGTTTAACAAGTTCATAAACACTGGCTTCATTATCCGATAAACCTTGGATTTCAGAAACTTCTCCATAATCATTTTGGATTATATAAGGAGAAAAATCCCAAAAATCAACCGTTGAGCTATTGTGAACTAAATTGCCATTTTTGTCGTATTCCAGCTCCACAAAAATAGCGCCAATGCTGGGAGATATGTTAGCCGCTTCCAAAGACGGAGTTTGAGCCAAAAATCCCGGCACCATAAAATTACCAAACCCCCGCGGCACCCATCCTTGAGCCATAAATTTACCGGTAAAAACCATCCGGGGGATGGATTTTGCGCCTTCTTTGCGAAAACACGGCATAACTGAAGCGGCAATACTTTTGGCAATCTGCTGCAGCCTGTAAGATAAAGTGTAAGGCCGATCCACGCCCTTTCGCGGATAAACAACCTTAATCTTGAAATTTTTAAGGGAAAAATCATAAGACCACTCATCAGTAAAAATCAAATCAGCTCTCTTTTTGCATATTTCGCTTACCACATTCAGTTTCCAAGACAAATCCTCTTTGCCGGCAATGATGTAGGTTTTAAAATTTTTGGAATATGGATAATGCTTCACCGCGTAATCTATCTGTTCTTGAGCTGAAAACAAAAATAATTCATCGGCCCGATCCTGCGTCTTTCGGCCGGCCACCAAATCGCCGGCGTGAATGGCAAAATCCACTCCTAATTCTTCCGCTATCTGATAAGTTTTGTTTAAAAGGCTTAATTGCTGGTATTTGTTGCCGATATGGGTGCTGCTCAAAACCATAAAACGAAAATAATTTTTTTTGATTGGTTGAATGTTTAAAGCTTTGGCGTTTTTTTTCTTAACCGCAAGAATGATTTCTCCCCGCACCTTTTCAGAAATTTCAATTAAGTATCCGTCGTTCTTTAAATTATCAAGGGCGTTTATAATGAACTCTTTGCTTTTGTTAAACTTTTTGGAAAGTCCGGCTACGGTTGATTTTTGTTTTCTTAAAAGACGAAGTATTTTTTGGGTATATTCTTTCAAATCCCTTGCTTCTTTATCCGCTTCCAAATATTTTTTTTCTTTATTAGTCCAGCGAAGCGGCAAAAGAACGTCTTTTCTGCCGAGACGCTCTAAATCCTCTTTGACGAATCTCTTGGCAATCATGTTAACAGTATCCCAAAACAGATGCTCAACCGGCCAGCCGGCTTCTTTCTGAATTTTTTTGATTTTCTCAATAATTTCTGTCTTAAACGCTCTGATTTTCTCGCAATCTCTCAAATCATAACGATACAGCTTCCGACTTGCTAAAAATCCATCAATAATTACGCGTAAGGACTCATCGGTATATTTGCCGTGTCTGACCATTGTTCCTCCTTTTTTCAAAAAACATAGATCTAATATAAGAATATAACGGCAAAAATTTCCCGGCAAATTAAGGAGTGAATAACTTACGGGTCCACTCCGACTCGAACGGAGAACGTCGGTTTTGGAGACCGATGTTTTGCCAATTAAACTATGGACCCTTTATTTTCAATGATATAGGCCGGTTTTCGCGCATTTGCCCAAATCATTTTTTTGTTTCTTTGTGCAAAACGTGTTTTCTGCACCATTTGCAATACTTTTTGATTTCAATTTTCCGCTCAACTTTTTTCTTGTTTTTCCGCGACCAATAGTTAATCCGCTTGCAATCGGCGCATTGGAGTTTGATTAAATTATCTTGGGACATAACTGAAATTTAGCAAATTTCCTAAAAAAACGCAACATTTTGATTTTGTCTATCAAAAATCGGAAAGTCTAATTGTGGAGTATATTTACGAGTCCGTTCGAACTTATTTTATCAAAAATTCCTGAATTGCAGAAGCCCGCCGCCGCTCGGGCGCGGTCGCGCAAATTTTTGTCGTGTAAGCCGCGCTATTGCCAACATGGGCATTGGTCCCGGAAGAACCGGAAAATGAAGCCACGGTAGTATCATAGCCCGCGCAACTGGTGGAAGTGGCCGCGGAAACCGAGCCGCTCGTCACAGACAAACAAATATCATTGGTTGAAGAATAATTTGTTTTAAGACTATCTTCAAAATGAGCGTTATTTGAACCAGATAAAGTTCCCAGTAATTGGTAAGTACCGGAACAATTAGTCCCCAAACCGGTAACTCCTCCGCAGCAGACTAAATTGGTATAAGTTGAACCAGCCGGTGTCCCCGCGTGGCTGTTAGAAATGCTTTGCATCCGAAAGACCGTGGTGCTGGCGGCTCCGCAAGAAGTGTCAACAACGCAATAAAGCGTGCCGGCAAAAACTAATTTCATTGAAAAAAACACCAGCGCCAAAACGCTGAAAATCAAAATAAAAACAATAGAAATTTTAAAGAATTTCATAAAAATTTTTCAATATCATCGCTGGTGAGTAATCTCCTTATGTCAGAATGTGTGATTAAACCGTAAGAGGGTTTATGGCTAAAACCGACGTATTCAACTTTCTTTTTCATCTCGCGCGCTTTAGCCAACGCAGGTATAAGGTCAGTATCGGAACTTATTAAAATCGCCGTATCGTATAAATTTTCGTAAGCGCCGATGAGAATGTCTGTTGCAATCTGTACATCAACGCCCTTTTCATGATACTTGCCGCTCGTATTAAGAAGATATCCATATTTAATAATCCATCCTTCCTTGCGTAGTTTGGCAAACAATTTTTGTTGATTGCTCCGCATCTGTTGTCCCTTCTTATCATCCTGTTTTGCCCGCACTACAACCAACGCAATATTCCTTTTGTGCTATTTGTCTGTCGCGCGCGAGCCAATTCGCAAAATCCTTATATCTAAAATCAAGAAGCTTTGTCTCTTCTAATTGAAAGGTTTCCTTAAGGCGGTGATAAAAATTATTCCCGTCAACGATTATAAAAATTCTTTCTTTGTTGCTCATGTATTTTGCATTGACAAAACAAAACCCCGCCGAAAAACCAAGGTCTTTGGGCGGGGGGGGTTAACTATTATTAGACTAATCAATAGCAAAGCCACTGTCAATAGCAAGATTGTGGACATCCTAAATTGCCAAATCACCGTGTTGGTGCAGCCGGCGGCGGTAGTAACCGAACAGGAAAGCGTGCCGGCGTTAATGGTCTTTACTAAAATAACTGAAATAAAAATCAGTAAAATTAAAAAAATAAAACTGATTAATCGCATTTTCATACACAGCAAAAAAACAAATTAACCAAAGTTGGAATAGATGCCTTATTGGAACAGGTGCCTTATATGTCTGACATCTTCCCGCGATGGTCAATCCAGCCGAACGTGCTGATGTCAACGGAATAGGTCGTGCCATCACTATCGTGCTCAATCGTTGAGGTATTGCTGACCCGTAATTCAAAATGCCCGCCAGACGCCCCAGCAATGTCGTCCGCACCGATAGAAACAATGCCGGTGGTTTCGGTCGGCGTTACGTTTCCTTCCACAATCTCACTAAACACGGTGGCGTTGGTCGTATTGACGCTGGTCGTGTGGGTGGTACCTGCCCTAAATCTTGCGATGGAGTTCGGCGGTGCAGTCAGTGTTACAGCCGCAGCCGTGTCAGTCGACGTAAACCCAGCATCATTGACTTGCGTTGTCAATGTGAAGTAGTCATCAACCTGCGTGAATTGCAGAATTCCGCTAGAAGCATCATTCCTTATCCAACCGATGCGTCTTTTGAGAGTATAGTTTGTTGGAAGGGTTGCGCGATTCGCGGTGGTTGTGAACATCACATCAACCACTCCCGTGTCCACGCGTTTGATAAGGTGGACTTCGTACCAAGTGCTGGCGGCTTCTGTGCCGGTGTTTAGTCCTCCTTGCGCATCTCCAACAGCCCACGAAGCATCCATTTGTTTGGTAATGGACGCCGCCAGAACCATAATGTCCGTTCCATCGTCGCTAACAGCTTCTCCCGCTGCAATAGTAATGTCATTTGCGGTATCTGCCGCATTTGACATCCCAAGACCCCAAAGATGCCCGCGAGGAAAAGCGGGCTTCGCCCAGGTAGCATCTCCGCGCCAGAAAGTCGTGGCGCCAGCACTTGTTCCTGAATTAAGGTTGCCGACCGGAAGATTGCCGGTAACGCCATTTGATAAATCAACCTGCGCCCAGGCAGGATCGTTGCTAGCGCCGGTATTGGAGAGGTATCTGGTCGCCGTGATATTTTTTGCCAGAGCCGAAATAACATCTGTTGCCGAGCCATACAAAATATCTCCTTGAACCACATTGCCGATTTCAGCGATGGTGTGCCCCGGATTTGGCGCCGCCGCTTGCATAATCGTAATGATTGAAAAAGCAATCGCGATAAGCAGAAAAAAACTTAAAATCTTATTCGCCGCCAGTTTTATTTTTTCTTTTATGTTGCGCATAGCTTTATAATAAGGCGTTGATTAAGTAATTTTCTCGACCTTTTTATATTTATTATAGCAAATTTTGATGTAGATAGGGAATCCTGTCACTTTTCTGATTTCGCCAAATTACTGGCCAACCCGAAAAAATTCAAGTAAAAATTAGAAGAAAAATAAGAAGGCGGAAAATTGAAGCTCCAGAAGAAAAAATCAAAATCATCTTCTTCTCTTGAGAAAACCGCAAGGGACAGCAACCTTTTTGCGAAAAAGGTTGCTGCCGAACAAGTGTTCGGCTCGAACCTCGTCTTGGCCAACCGCTCGGCGCGCCTCTGCGCGCCGAGCGGAGAGGATTTCCCCCCACAAAATCAATGGGCGGCACTTCGTGCCGCCCACCAATTCATCGGTCAAAAACCGGAAAGTCTAATTTTGGAGTATCTTTATGACTTCGCTCGAACCTACTTTATCAAAAATTCTTGAAAAAATCCACTCGCTCCGCTCCGCCGCCCGCCGCCGATGACGGCGGCCTGCCTCGCAGAAAAATTTTCTCTACATTTTATATTTTGCGCGCGCCGATTTTTTTCTTCTAAAAGGAAAAGAAAATTTTTCTGCTTCGGCTTCCGCGCTCAAAG